>Ga0182024_10000966_pt1 | contig 74352 bp, 54 predicted proteins | sample P32metaG_FD_120480 | JGI IMG/M metagenome (GOLD analysis project Ga0182024, IMG submission 120480) | Permafrost microbial communities from Stordalen Mire, Sweden - P3-2 metaG (Illumina Assembly) | ecosystem: Environmental > Terrestrial > Soil > Wetlands > Permafrost | place: Sweden: Stordalen...
ACACCTGGGGCCAATCGGCGAAGGCGAGGTTGGTGGTGATCAGCAGCGAGGTGTTCTCGTAGAGCTTGCTGATCAGGTGGAACAGCAACTGGCCGCCGGGCTGGCTGAACGGCAGATAGCCGACCGTCTGCTCCATCGCCTTCAAGGCCTGCATCTGTCGGCGCAGGCCGGCAATCTTCTCCTTCAGCCGGCCCGACTTGGCCTCGGCGGCATCGCCCTCTTCGCGGTCGGCCCGGTCCAGTGCCGCGAGGTAGCGCACGATGCTGGCGTCGACCTGCTCTATCCGCTTGTCGACCTTGGCTACCGTGAAGTTCTTTTCGCGATTGTTCACCGCTTTGAACTTGCTGCCGTCAATGGCAACCACCGCTCGGGTGAACAGGCCCAGCTGGCGACAGAGAATAATGAACTGACGACACACCGCCCGGATCGCCTCGCCATTGTCCCTGCGGAAGTCGGCAATCGTCCTGAAGTCGGGCGCGAGCCGCCCGACCAACCACATCAGCTCGATATTGCGCTGGGCTTCACGCTCCAGGCGGCGGCTCGACTGGACGCGGTTGAGATAGCCGTAGAGGTAGATCTTCAACAGCGTCGAGGGATGATAGGCCGGCCGTCCCGTCGCCGCCGGCCTCATCCCCGAAAACCCCAAGGCCGCAAGGTCCAGTTCGTCGATGAAGGCCTCGACCACCCGAACCGGGTTCTCCTCGCTGACATAATCTTCCAGGCTGTGCGGAAGCAGCGTCCGTTGCATCCGATCTTCGCCATCGATGAACCGATGCATCTCAACCCCCGAAGCCCCCAAGCTTCGGGATTCTAGCGCAGCTTCGCCCCGGGCGGCCAAGGCCATAATCTCGCGCTGTTTCCACACAGCCTGGACCCTGAGCCGCCATTCCTGGCCACGCCAGAGGATGGTCGTGGCGGCTGGGAGCGGACATTCGGAAATGCCCGTTGAGCCGTTGATTTGAATCGCCATTCGGCACGCCCCAGCTGACGCGGCAACAGCCGACGGCTGCGGACCGAGCCTGCCCGTTGATCGGTTTCTGCCCAAGGAGCAAGGTCAGCCGGCTCGCAGCATCCGTTGCAAGGTGCGTCGCAAATTGCAAGAAGGGGTGCCCGGGGCCGCTCGCGACAGCAAGGATTCGCAAGGTTTTGATTGGCATTCGGGGAAGCGGCCCCGGTGGCACACCGTTTGCGACCAGCGGTTCAGGAATGGCCAAAGGTTAGGCATTCCGTACCCCTTTCAACGTGGCCGATGTTGAGGTTTGATTTTGGAAAATAATTACTCGCTCGTGAGCCGCCTCGGCGTTCCTTGCGAGAATGGAGAAAATTCTATGAGGCGTGTCGGCGATCTGATGATCGCTTGCGCGCTTATCGTTTTGACATTGCCCCTTATGGCAATCGTAGCGCTCGCGATCAAGTTGGACAGTTTCGGTCCTGTCTTCTACCGGCAGGAACGCGTGGGGCTCGGCGGTCGTTGCTTCATGTTGCTGAAATTCCGCAGTATGGGACACGACGCGGAACCGGATGGCCGGCCGGTTTGGGCGGCGGAACGTGACATTAGGGTTACCCGTGTCGGCCGGTTTATCCGTTGCATGCGCATCGATGAGCTACCGCAGCTCTTCAATGTTTTGTGCGGCGACATGAGCATGGTTGGCCCGCGACCCGAACGCCCCTATTTCGTCGACCAACTCACCGAAATAATCCCGTATTTTGCCGAGCGGCACAGGGTAAAGCCGGGCATCACCGGCTGGGCACAAATTAATCTTCCGTATGCTGCGTCGGTCCCAGACGCTCGGGAAAAGCTCTCTTACGATCTGTACTACACTAGGAACCGCACCGCAGCCTTTGATCTGGTCATTCTGCTTTCAACTGTGCGGATCGTCCTCTTCAAAAGGGGTGCGAGATAACGTTTTCTGGTATCGAAGAGGCGAACGCTGGCGAGCTTGGGGAGCGCGAGGACGTAAATCGGTTGGGTGCGTGTGTCGGGCTTGTAATCAAGGATATGCACGGTGCCGTTGCGCACCTGAAGGAAGTCGATGTGGCCGGTAATGCTCTCGCCGGCGGCGCCTGGTGGCAGCAAGCTGATGTCCTATGCGCGGGTGGGTGCCGTGAACCGCTCATCCACTCAGTAAACGTCACAATAATCCGTTGCCATGTCTGTAAAATTCGATCTACTAAGTAAATAATTATTTTAATTCGTCACCAAATGGGAGATATTTAATCATTCCTTATGGATTTAGTACATAATCTTCAGGAGGCAATTCAGCCGAGTGTGCGAGGAGAAAGTCGTGAAACACAGGTCCGCTCTCAAGATGCTTTTGCTGGCTTCGGGATTCCTTGGTGTTCTGAGTTACGGCATCGACGCCTCAGCCAATATGGTGTTCGACGAGACCGGCCCCACCGGAGACCCAGTGGTTGGCCCGGACCCGATGTTCAACTTTACGTTCAGCATTGGTCCGGACACGGGGCTCGGCAGCCTCAACACGGTGGACATTGGCGGCGGTTTGTTCAACGCCATCGGCGGTTCCCTCACTGTGACCGGTGGCTTGGACATTGGCTCGTACTCGCTGTCTCCAGCGGGGCCTGGCGAAACGATTAGCCCATTTGGCGCTTTCGCCGTTGATAATGTCCTCTACCCCGCAAGCGACCCCTTTCTTGATGTGTGGGGGTTGCTCTTCACCGGCGGCGGTTTGGAGATCAACATCTGGGGCAATGCCCCCGATAACTATAGCTTTTACTCCTATAACGGCTCTTCATATACCGTTGCAGACGCCTCTGTATCCACATTCAGTGCGAGTGCGGTGCCCGAACCGGCAACGCTTTTTCTGCTCGGCACCAGCCTTCTTGGTTTTGGCGTGTTGCGCCGCCGCCGCAAGGCTGATCAGTTTTCGAGCGGAGTGATGGCAACGCCGCTTTCACATGACTAGCGACCGCCCCCTCCCCCTCGTCGAGCGGGCCACAGCCGCGCTCCGCGCGCTCGGGATCACGCTCGGCCGCCTGCCCGGCGAGTATCGCGTGAATTTCCGCTGGGGCGGCGACGCGACCGCACGCATGGCCAAGACGCTCGACGAGGCCCTCGGTCGCGGCAAGGCGGCCGACGCTTCGGCACCGGCCAACCTGGCGCAGGGAAAGTGCCGCCGCCAACCCGGACGTCGAGGCGACGATGGCAATCCTCGCCCGCGCCAAAGGGAGGCGTCAGTCATGGGACGCGCAATCGCCGACCCGGCGAAATTTATCCACCTGCCGCAGCACAAGCTGACCAGAAGCGGCAGACGGTTTGGGCCGGCATGACCCCCCCGTCGCTCTTTGACCGCGCGGTCATCAACGATCTTTCTGAGTCTATTGGTGTCGTGGGCGTTCACAGGATACTCATTCTCTTTATTCGCGAGAGCCGAGCCTATGTGGCGACGATCGCGCAGGCGGTCGCGCCGGGCTCCGATGCGGCGAGCCACGATCGGGCACGTCGCGTGGCGCATTCGTTGAAGAGCAGTGCCGGCCAGGTCGGCGCCATGTCCCTGGCCACGCTGGCGGCCGCGTTCGAACTCGCCGCCGGGGATGGGGCGGCCGATCTGGTGCAGGCAGCCGCCTCCCTCCAACACTGTGCCGAGGATACCGTCGCGGCGCTGCAAGAGTTCTTGGCCGAATAAAAACGGATCAAGCAGCCCGTTTTATCATTCTCGACCAACTATCGTCGCTGTCATGGCGACGAAGGCCGGCCTATGCCGGACGACGATTCAGCGGAGCTTGGCCGATCAAGCAAGCCGCCCCTTGTCCCATTCCGCCTTCCGCCTGTATATCGTCGACGGGTTGACCTCCAAGATCGCGGCGGCGCGAGGTACGTTTCCACCGCACGAGGCAAGGGCTTCCTCGATCGCCCTCTTTTCGACCTGCCACAACGGTTTGACCGCCACATTGCGGCTGGACTCGCTGGCCAGCTGGGGCGTCTCCAACCCCGGTCCGCCGCGAACGAGATGCGGCGCGGGATGCGGATCGAGGCGCGAAAGCATCGCCGCGGTCACGATCGGACCGTCATTGAACAGCACGATGTTGCGCAGCATGTTCTGCAACTCGCGCACGTTGCCGGGCCAGGAATAACGAGTCAGCGCCTCAATCGCCTTTGGTTCGAAGTCAGCGAAAGTCTTGCCCTCTTCCTCGGCGTAGAGTGCAAGAAAATGGCGTGCCAGCGGCAATACATCGCGGTCGCGCTCGCGCAGCGGCGGCATCGCACAAGGTACGACGTGGAGACGGTAATAAAGGTCCTCTCGCAACCGGCCGGCCTGGACCTCGACCCACGGGTCGCGGTTGGTGGCGCACACATAGCGCACATCGGAGCGTTCGACCTCGCCGCTACCCACCTTGGTGAACTCGCCCGATTGCAGCACGCGCAACAGCTTGACTTGGAGCGCCAGATCCATCTCGCAGATCTCGTCGAGCAGTAGCGTACCGCCGCCCGCCCGTCCAATGGCGCCTTCCCGCGTCGTCGTCGCCCCGGTGAAGGCGCCTTTGACGTGGCCAAACATTTCGCTTTCCATCAGCTCTCTCGGGATCGCGCCGCAGTTCACCGCAACGAACGGCCCGTCGCGCCGCGGACTGAGTAGATGGATCGCTTGCGCGCAGAGCTCCTTGCCGGTCCCGCTTTCGCCGCTAATGAAGACCGTCGCGCGGCTCTTTGCCGTGCTTTCGATCACGTTGTAGACCGCCCGCATCGGCAGTGAGGCGCCAATGAAGCCGAAAAACCGGCCGTTCTTGGCGATGTCGTTCGCCACGGCGAGGCTTTCGAGGTGCCGTCGCTCGAGCGCGTTTCTGACCGTGACCAGGAGTCGGTCCGGGGCAAACGGCTTGACAATGAAGTCATAAGCGCCCTCGCGCATCGCTTCGACCGCGGTCTTGATCGAGCCATGCCCGGTCACGACGATCACCGCCGAAGGAAGGCCGCGCTTTTTGATCGCACGCAGGATCTCGAAGCCGTCGATGTCGGGCAGTTCGAGATCCAGGAGGACGACGTCGGGGACCGTCTCGCGCAGCACGGTATGAGCGCCGGCGCCGGTGTCAGCGTCGATCAGCACGACATCGAGCCGCGCCAGGACCTCATGATAAAGCTGCAGAACCGACGGTGTGTCCTCGACCAACAGCAGGCGTGCTTTTGCGGTCATTCGTCCTCCTCAGTACGCGGCCATTGTAATGGATCATGCTTTCGAATGACTTAAAGCTCCCTGTCCGCTAAAGCAGCTTTGGTAGCTGCGGCGCGGTGCGCCGACCGTCGATCTCGCGCGCCGCTCGGGTGGACATCCTTCACGTGGGATCGCGATGCGGCCGGCGACCTACCGGCCGCGGCTATTTGGGCGCGCTCGATGCGGGGCGACTTGCTGGCGCCCGGAGCGGGGGCTGCTTACACCGGTAGCAACGGTTGCTCCCGAGGCCCTGCCCGCCAGTTCGGCAGCACGCCTACGATCGCCCCCTCGCGGTGGCCGAGCTGACGCCGGCTCGCAGCATCCGGTGCAACGTGCGTCGCAAATTGCAAAAGAGGTGCCCGTGACCGCTCGCGACAGCAAAGATTCGCGAGGTTTTGCTGGACCTTCGGGGAAGCGATCCCGGTGGCACACTGTTTGCCCCTGACGCTTCGTCTCGTGGGTGTTGGGCCGGCGACCGATGGGACGCGATTAGGCACCGGGTGGGGATTTCTCATCGAGATTCCTGACCCGGGGATGGCCCAGCCTGGAGGGAAGGTTCGATGTTCACGATAGAACTGACGAGTGGCTCAAGTTGGAATGAGTCGATCAAGACGATTGACCGTCGAAAGTGCGATACGATCAGCGTCGAGTTCGCTGCCGCGGAAGCTCTGCATTGGCTGCTAGTGACCCAGAAGAATGTCCCGACTGGGGGCGCAACCCATTACAGGGTCATGAGTCACGACTGGGCCGTTGCCGGAGGGCCGGCCTTACCGCCGTTACGACGCGACGCTACACTACACGAGGTGATTCGCACAACTATGACGATGGGAGATATAGACGCGCCACCAGGACGCGGCACAAAGGATAATAGCGTTCTCGCCCTGGTGCCTGAACGTGACGGCTTGGAGTAACCCAACCGCGACATTGTGCTCGCGCTGGGGGAATGACCGGAATGGTGCGCCAGGCTGTGTGAAAACGCTGGGAGTCGCGGTCAGCGAGCAATAATAGAATCGACGTAGCGGTCTCGACGAATCTTTGATGCGTGTGTGGTGTGATGCGTGAATCAATCTTGCGCCCCGATGGCTCGCAGAAACGTTTTCCCACGGCCTCGTGTGCGATTCTGTTCTCTAATAGGTCAAGGGACGGCGGCTCGCCAATCGGCAGCATAAGCCTTGCCGAGCGTCCGCTGGGGCCGCGCCCTGGGGCAGCGTCACCACCCGCGATCTCTACCGGGCCATCCTGGAAGGGAAACCGTAACCAAGCCGCGCCTTGATCGGCTTCAGCTCCAACATGTTGCTGCCCACGCCGACGGCGGGCACGGGCGCGAAGCCCTTAGCTGAGACGTTGGAATTCTACGTTCACGCAGATCTTTTCAGGACCCCCACCGCCAAACTCGCCGACGTGGTGCTGCCTGTCGCGTCATACTAAACGCTCGCCGCGCCGTCCAGCAGCTGCTTCTTCCAGGCGTAGATCTGGTTCGGATGAACCCCGTACGCGCTCGCCAGCTCGGCTACCGTCCGGTCGCCCTTGATCGCCGCCAGCGCCACCTTCGCTTTGAACGCCGCGCCGTGCCTCTTGCGTGTCTGCTTCATGTCCTGCTCCCGCGCCATCAGCGCTTCCTAGGGGCAGGGCTCCACCTTAACCAACTGTCTCGTTTCCGGGGTCCAGCTCAGACATCGCATCGCGGTCGCGTTGGGTCGCCGCCGCTTCCTGCTGCAGCGCAAAGGCGCGGGAGTCATCCGGCTGGGGATCCACGATTTGGCCGATGGCAGCCCGGCCGACACCGCGCTGCCGGGAACGCTCACGGTCGTCGCGACAAACCCGTCCATTGGAGCGCGGATCACCACAACCCGGCCATTGATCACGGCTTCCCGGCTCGTCCGGATCGCCAAAGATCTCCCGGCGCGGCAGGTGTTCGGGCAACGGGCGCCGCCCGGGCAACTTCTTGCGCACGCCCGCGCGCTCGCTCTCGTCAGTCACCGCGGAGGAGGAGGCAACCGACAGCGGCCCCGGTCTCCAGCTCGTCGAGCATCAGCTCCAGCTGTTCGATGATGCAGTCGATCTTCTCCGAGGAGCGCCCGAACTCTGACGGCGCAACCGCGCGCTCTGAACCTTGAGCTTCTCGATCTCGAGGGTATCCGCGTGGTCGGCACGGGGCAGCTGCTCGCCCGGCCCCATAATCCGCCACGGTCGTTACCTTACCGCGAAACCGCGATTGGCACCACGTTGGACGGCTCAATGAGCCCGAGTGTCCCGAATGCGGCGCGCACCGTATCGGCGACATAGCCGGGCGACAGGTGGCCGTAATGCTTCTCGACCATCCGCGTGTCGCTATGGCCCAATTGCGCCGCAATCACCGCGAGCGGCACGTTCCGCATAGCGAGCCGGCTGGCGTAGGTATGGCGCAGGCCGTGGAAATTCACCGGCGGATCAATCGTCGCCGTCGCACAGGCCACCACGAGCGGCCGCTGCTGGTCCGATTTGCCCCAAGGCTTTCCGTTGCTGCGCAGGAACAGGCGGGCGCTGCCCGGCTTGCCGGACGCGAGACGGGCGACGAAATCGCGGCCTTCCTGCGTCAGCACGACATGCCGCGGTTTCCCGCTTTTGCTGGTCCGCACCCGTAACGTGCCAGCATCGGAATTGAAATCATCGACGATCATGGCCGTCAGCTCGCCGTAGCGGCACCCGGACAACAGCGCTGCCGTGACCAGGGCGCGGAAATCCGACGGGCTGGCATTCGTCAGCCGGCGCGATTCATCATCCGACAAGTATCGCAGGCGGGCCGCATCGGCTTCGCGGAACCCGCGCACCGTGCGCCACGCGTCATCGCCGGCGCAGCGCCCTTCCCGGTGCGCATGGTTGAGGGTCGCCTTCAGGATCGTCAGCACCCGGTTTGTCGTCGAGCGGCGCTGGCGCACCGCTTCCGGGCCTGAGTCGGCCTCCTGGTGCTTCGGCACCGCGCCGGCCTTGGTGCGCAGCCGCCGCGGCGTCTCAGCGATCTTCTGATGCCAAGCGACGATGCGCGTCTTTGTCAGCCGGTCGAGCGGCACGGCGCCGAGTTCCGGCACAATCCAAGCCGCTGCGGACCAATCGAGGCGATCAATCGCTTTGCCACCGCGGCGCTGGTAATCGGCACGGTAATCGGCGAACGCGTCGGCGACGGTGTAGGGGCCATCGTGGGGCACGAAATCGCCAGCCACCTCCCGCGCCTTACCCTGGAACCAGGCGCGCGCCCGCTCTTGCGCTTGTGCGAAGCTGTAGACGCTGAGTCCGTCCGCATCGCGCGCGTCATCGGCAGCCCCGAGCGCTTCGAGGTGCCGCTTTCCGTCGACGTCGCGAAACTTGGCAATCCAGGTGCCGCCCTTGGCGCCGCGGCGATAGCCGAGCGCGCATCCCGCCGACAGCACGATCCAATATGGCTCGCGACGTTCGGCGAGCTTCAGCCGAGCGGACCGGGTATCGATCTTCGCATTGCGCACGGTGCGGGCCATCGGTGCCCCCTTCATTGCCGAGTTCAGAACGTACGGCAATTATACGGCACGGATGTAGCGGAACAAGGGCAGATTAGGATGGACAGTGTTTTCATTATATCAATGAGGTAAAACGTACGCGCTTATCCGCCACCGTCCCGAGAAAGCCGCTTTGCCCCTCTTTCACGGCGGCAACACCGGTTCGAATCCGGTTGGGGACGCCAAGGATTTCAATCTTATAGCTTTCTGATCGCCCAAACGTCTCACAAGTTTATCACAAAGATGTTGGCGCACTTGAGCGGATTGCTGCGGACGGTCGGCATCCCCGCACCTGGCGCAATCTCCCTCTGAGGCTTCGGTCATCACGCGCCAAACGGCCTCGCCTCCACTGCCACAGCCTCAGAATTCGGCTATTATCGCGCCGCGAGAATAAGAAGCGCACTTGACACTCCGCTAACATTGAGGACCCGATGGATTACGCTAGCTGCCGCAGCCTGCCGGCGATGTTCTTCGAGGTGGCGCAGCAGCGCGCCGCGGCGCCGTTTCTGTGGGCCAGGCGCAATCGGACATACCAGGCGCTGAGCTGGTCGGAAGCAGCCGGTTCGGTGATGCGCCTCGCGCGCGGCCTCGTCCTTCTCGGCATCGAACCCGGCGATCGGGTCGCGCTCGTCTCGGAAAACCGGCCGGAATGGGTCATCGCCGACCTCGCGATCATGAGCGCCGGCGCGGTCACCGTTCCGGCCTACGTCACCAATACCGTCGAGGACCACCGCCATATCCTCGGCAACAGCGGGGCGCGGGCGGTGATCGTCTCGACCGCAGCGCTCGCCGGCCGCGTCATCTCCGCCGTCGCGCACGTGCCTAGCGTGCGCTTGATCGTCACGATGGAACCACCGAGTTCGTCGAATTCGGCGTTCGATCTGCGGAGCTGGGGCGATGTGATGACGCTGGGCGGCGAGGGAAGCGGCGGCTTGCCGGAGCAAGCAGCCGCGCTGACGCCCGACGATACCGCCTGCATCATCTACACCTCGGGCACCGGTGGCCTACCGAAAGGGGTCTTGCAGAGCCACCGCAACATCATCGGCAACTGCCGCGGCGCCTATCGCTTGCTCCAGCCCCTAGGCCTCGACGACGAGGTATTCCTCAGTTTCCTGCCGCTGTCCCATGCCTACGAGCACACCGCCGGGATGATGTTTCCGATCTCGCTCGGCGCCCAGATCTATTTCGCCGAAGGCGCCGACGCCTTGGCGCGCAATCTGCCCGAGGCGCGACCGACGCTGATGACCGCGGTGCCGCGGCTCTACGAGACGATGCACCAGCGCATCCGGCTCGCGATCGAGCGCGAGCGCTGGTTGAAACGTCAGATGTTCGAGCGCGCCGTCGCGATCGGCAGGAAGCGTCTTGCGCACGAACCCCTGTCGCTCGGCGACCGGCTCCTCGATCCGGTGCTCGACAAGCTGGTGCGCGACAAGGTTCGAGCGCGGTTCGGCGGCCGCTTGAAGGCGATCATTTCGGGTGGTGCCCCACTTAATCCGGAGATCGGCGGATTCTTCGTCGCGCTCGGCGTAGAGGTGCTGCAAGGCTATGGCCAGAGCGAGGCCGCGCCGGTCATCTGCTGCAATCCGCCTCATCGGATCAAGATCGATACGGTCGGGCCACCGTTCGATGGGGTCGAGGTCAGGATCGCCGAGGATGGCGAGATCCTGGTCGCCGGCGACAATGTCATGAAGGGCTATTGGGGTGCACCGGAGGAGACCGCGCGCACACTCGTTGACGGCTGGCTGCACACCGGCGATGTCGGCCATCTCGATGCCGACGGCTATTTGACCATCACCGACCGGAAGCGCGATTTCATCAAAAATTCGGGGGGCGACATGATCTCGCCGGTGCGGGTTGAGGGAGCGCTGACCCTGGCGCCGGAGATCGCCCAGGCAATGGTGTTCGGCGACCAGCGGCCCTATCTCGTCGCGGTTCTCGTCCCCGATCCGGATTTCACCGTCGCCTATGCGGGCGGCCATGCGCGCTCAATGGACCTTGCCGCGCTCGCGCAGGATACCGGTCTCCACAAGGCGCTTGGCGATGTCGTTACCCGGGTCAATCAAGGCCTCGCCGCCGCTGAACGGGTGCGGCGGTTCACGATCGCCGGCGAGCCGTTCAGCCTCGACAACGCACAGCTGACGCCGACTCTGAAAATCCGGCGACACGCGATCCGCGACGCCTATCGGGCGGCTTTCGAAACGCTGTACGACGGCTAGTCTAACGTCCTCGCTCGTGGCGGTGAGCGCGCGGGCGGAATGCCCCGGTACTCGGAGCACCTAGCGGATTGCATCGCGAGGGCCCACGAGCGCCGGAACGGAGACGTTGCTGCCGTGGCCGATCATGGTTAAGATTTGTTGGCGCCAAGCGCGATCGACCGGTGACATTGTGATGACGACAAGCGACCCTAAAGAGATCCCACGGCTCTATGGAGCTCTGAACGAACGAATCCTTGCAAAGGACAAGGAAGGCACGATTGAGATATACTACGAGTTGCTTCGCTTGGGGCAGCCGTTGGCGCAACTCATGGCCGGGACGGAGCGCGCCGAGGACGGGCCGGAGCCCAGAGCATCGTCTCTTGCTGACGAGGCTTCCGCCGCGGGGGCGGAGGCAGATATCCTCGACGAGCCGCCGACGCCGGGCAGCCCCCGGCCCGCGCCGGCGCGCCTCGCCGAGCGTGCTTCGGGGACCATCGCCGAGCACCGCGATTGGGCGATTGACGACGCCGCTCCCGGCAATGCCTTGCCGATTGCCGGCGATACCGGGAACCAGCTTCCGCTATCCGGCCCGGCAAATATCACGCCGGACGCGCAGCCGGAATCGCACCCCGTCGCGAGGGCGCGACTGTCGCCGATCGTCCGCTATGGTCTCGCCGCCGGCGCGATCGTGGCGGTGGCAGGCGCCGGTGTTTTGCTGCTGCATCCGGCCGCGCAAAAAATCACCCCTGGCGGCCCACCCGCCAGCGAGACCGCGGTAAGTAGCCGCGTGGGAACATCGCCAACCGCCGACGCGGCGGCCACACCGCCGGCGCCCGCCGCGGCGGCAAGCGATACGGCGACCCGGGGGGCTCCAACGGCCGAACCGGAACCCGCACCGGCGGTGTCGACCGTCACTGCCCCGCCCTCCGCTGAACCTGCGCCGGAGGCACAGCCGGTGCCCGAGGCACCGGAGCGAGAAGGGGTTGCCGCCGTCGAGGCGCCGGCCCCGGCAGCTGCACCGGCTGAACCTGCGCCGGGGGCACAGCCGGTGCCCGAGGCACCGGAGCGAGAAGGGGTTGCCGCCGTCGAGGCGCCGGCCCCGGCAGCTGCACCGGCCGAGCCTGTTCCAACGGCTCTCCCCGCGCCAGCCTCGCCGACCCCGAAAGCGCCTTCGGGGATGGCCGCGTCCACCTCGAAGGCACCGCCGGATCAGCGACGTCCGGCCAGCACGGAGATCGCAGCGCTGCTCGCACGCGGCGACAGCCTTCTTGGGGTTGGCGACATTGCGTCGGCCCGGCTCTTTTACGAGCGCGCCAGCGACGCCGGGAACGGGCGCGCGGCGATGCGGCTGGGCGCGACCTACGATCCGGGCTTCCTCGATCAGGTGCATCTGCCCAATATGAATGGCGACGTCGCGAAGGCTTTGTCCTGGTACCGCCGCGCCCGCGATCTCGGCGAGAGCGAAGCCGAGCGCTGGATCCAAGCGCTCGAGAGCAAATCGGGACGGTGATGACGGTGATGAACATGAAGCGCGCGATCGCCGCGGCCGGGAGCCTCGCTTTGCTCCTGACCGGGGTCGGGCCAGTTGGTGCCGCCCCCTTGACCGAGGCCAACGTCAACAAAGGCGTCGTGGAGCTCGAGACCATGGGCGCGAACGGCGCATCGGTGCGCATCGGCGAGGACCTCGCCAATGTCATCGACGACGGCGCGACGCGGCGGGTCATCCCGATTGTTGGCAAGGGATCGCTGCAGAACATCATCGACCTGAAGGCGTTGCGCGGTATCGACCTGGCTATCGTGCAGGCCGATGTCCTCGATTACGCACGGCAGCAAAACCTGTTCGGGGGGATCGATCGATCGTTCACATACGTGACCAAGCTCTATAATGAGGAGCTTCATCTGTTGGCGCGGGCCGACATCAAGACCGTCGCCGATCTGGCCAACCAAACGGTCAATGTCGATGTGCCCGGAGCGGGGAGCGGGATCACGACGCGCCGGCTGTTCGACCTGCTCCAGGTCGCGGCCACTTTGACCAATGACGATCAGGGCGTGGCGATCGAGAAGTTGCGCAAGGGCGAGATCGCCGCCGTCGCCTTCGTCGCGGGCAAGCCGGCATCGCTGTTCCAAGGGCTCGACGGCAAGGATGGCCTGCACCTTCTCTCCATCCCGCTCAACCCGGCAATCACCGCCGCCTTTGTCCCGACCCGGCTGACCGCAAAGGATTATCCCGGCCTCGTGCCGCCTGACCAGCCCGTCGACACGGTCGCGGTCGGCACCGTGCTGTTGGCAGCCAACTTCCCGGTGCTCTCCGAGCGCTACCGCAATCTGGCCAATTTCGTCGATGCGTTCTTCACCCGGTTTCAGTCGCTGACCGAGCCGGGGCATCATCCGAAGTGGCGCGAGGTCAATCTGGCGGCGGAATTACCCGGCTGGGTCCGCTTCGCGCCGGCCGAGCAGTGGCTGCAGCGCAACGCGCCGGTCGCGACGGTCAAATCTGAAGACATGAAAACGATCTTCGCGCGCTTCATCGAGGAGCGGCAGCAGGCGACCGGCGGCCAGGCGATGACCCAAGAGCAGAAGGACGAACTGTTCAACCAGTTTCAAAAATGGCAAAACGGCCAGGCCCGATAGACAGCCCCTGCCGCGACAAATGGAGCATCCCATCTTCTCGTCGGCGCGCCGGCTGATCGCCATTGCCTTTGCCGGGCTTCTCGCCGGCATTGCGAGCGCCGCCGCCGAGCCCGGCCCGAAACACGGCGGCACGCTCGAATTCGCCGTCCTCGTCGAGCCGGACAATTACGACTGCCACGCCAACATCTCCTTTGCCGTCCTGCACCCGGTCGCGCCGCATTACTCGACCCTGCTCAAGTTCGATCCGCCCAACTACCCGCAGGTGGTCGGCGATCTGGCCGAGTCGTGGACCGTATCGCCCGATCGTCGGACCTATACCTTCAAGCTGCGGCCCAACGTGTTGTTTCACGACGGCTCGACGCTGACTTCGGCCGATGTCAAGGCGAGCTACGAGCGCATTGCCCACCCGCCGCCGGGCGTCGTCTCGGCGCGGCGGGTCGATTACGCCGGGATCTCGGAGATCGACACGCCCGATCCGCTGACGATTGTTTTCCACCTGGATTGGCCCGACGCGGCGATGCTGGCGAATTTCGCCTCGCCGTGGAACTGCATCTACAGCGCCGCCAAGCTCGCCGAGGATCCGGAATACCCCAAGACCCACGTGATGGGGACCGGGCCGTTCGTCTTTGTCGAGCACGTCAAGGGGCAGTATTGGCGCGGCCGCCGATGGGACAAGTATTTCCAGCCGGGCAAGCCCTACCTGGACGCCTTCCAGGCGGATTTCATGACCGGGCCGGCCGTGATGGCGGCCTACAAGAGCGGCAAGATCCAGGCCGAGTTCCGCGGCGTCACCCCGCCGCAGCGCGACGAGTTGGTGGCGGCGCTGGGCGACCGAATCCAGGTCAGCGAGAGCCCTTGGCTATCCACGCTCCTTGTCGTTTTCAACACCAAAAAGCCGCCGTTTGACGATCCCCGGGTGCGGCGCGCGCTGTCCCTCGCGATCGACCGCTGGGGGGCGGCGGAAAAGCTCCAAAGTACGACGTTCTTCAAATATGTCGGCGGAGTGATGCGGCCGGGCTCGAGCATGGCGACGCCGGAAGCCGAGCTGGTCAAGCTCCCCGGTTTCGGTCACGACATCGCCGCCGCGCGCGCCGAGGCCCAGCGGCTACTCGCCGATGCCGGGGTGCACGACCTCAAGCTGAGGCTTCTCGTGCGCGACATTCCGATGCCGCATTACGCCGGCGCCGACCTGCTCGCCGCAAGCTGGCGCGAGATCGGTGTCGAGACGACCCAGGAGCGGCGTAAGATCGGCGATTGGCAGAAGGTTGTCGATGCTCGCGATTTCGACGTGGCGCTCGACTTCTCGGGGGATTTTTACGACGATCCGACAATCCAGCTGACGAAATACGTCTCGCCGGATCTGTCGCCGGTCGATTTCTCGGGGGCGACCGACCGCTTTCTCGATGCCCTTTTCATCGGTCAGGCGGTGACCGCCGACCGGTTGGAGCGGGCCAAGATCGTCCGCGATTTCGAACGCCATGCGTTGACCGAAGCCTATACGGTGCCGCTGTTGTGGTGGAACCGCATCGTCGTTACCGCGGCGCAGCTGAAGGGCTGGAGCATCACCCCGAGCCATTTCATCGGGCAGGACCTGACCGATGTCTGGCTCGATAAATAATCTGAGGAGCGTTGCGATGACCGCCGGCACCAACCAATACCCCGTCCCGCCGACGATGAAGGCATGGGTGCTTGGCAATCCCGACGAGCTCACGCTCGCCGAAAAGCCGGTGCCCGAGCCGGGCCCCGCCGAGGTGCTGCTGCGGATCGACGCGATCGCGGTCTGCGCCACCGACATCGAGATTTTGAAGCACGGGCTGCCGGCGCTGATCGAGGGCGAACTGCCGTTCAACAAGGGGTTCACCCCGGGCCATGAATATATGGGCACGGTGGTCAAGCTCGGGCCCTCGGTCGACGAGTTCGCGCTCGGCGACCGCGTTACCGTCGAGGTGCATGCCGGCTGCGGGCGTTGCCAACGCTGCCGGGAGGGCATGTACACCTCGTGCCTGAATTACGGCTATCGCAGCAAGGGCCACCGCGCCAACGGGTTCAGCACCGATGGCGGGTTCGCCGAGTATGTCGTCAACAACGTCAACACGATGGTCCACATCCCCGACGACATGACCGACGCGGAGGCGACGCTGGTCGTCACCGCCGGCACCGCGATGTACGGGCTCGACGTGATGGGCGGGATCATCGCCGGCGAGGGCGTGGTGGTCACCGGTCCCGGGCCCATCGGGCTGATGGGGGTCGGGGTCGCCAAGGCGCTCGGCGCGCAGCCGGTGATCCTGACCGGCACCCGCGAGCGCCGGCTCGAGATGGGCCGCCAGCTTGGCGCCGACGCGGTCGTCAACGTGACGCGCGAAGATCCGGTCGCCGCGGTTGGGCGGATCACCGGCGGCAAGGGCGTGCAATACGTGCTCGAATGCTCAGGGGCGCCCGACGCACTCAACCAGGCAGCCCGCATGGTCAACCGCGGCGGGCGGATCTGCCTGGCCGCCTTTCCGGCCGAGCCCGTGCCGGTGGATCTCGCTTATCTCGTGCGCAACAACATCTACGTCTTCGGCATCCGCGGCGAAGGCCGGAGCGCGACCCACCGCGCCGCGGCGCTGATGACGCAGAAGCGCTTCGACGCCAAGCTGATCCACACCCACACCTTCCCGCTCGACGAGGTGCCGACCGCGATCAAATACGCGCGGGAACGCATCGACGACGCGATCAAGGTCGTCGTCCAGATCCGCTGAGCCGCTTGAAGAGCAGCATCCGATCAAGCCTCGATCACCCCAATCGTCGTCCCCGGGCTTGACGGCGGTTATGAGGACTACGCTGATGAGTGCATCCTCAAACGTCTTCACCGGTTCATTCGCGGAAGTCTACGACCGCTATCTGGTGCCCATGGACTTCGCGCCTCACGGGCGGCGGATCGCCGAGCGCGTCGGTGCGCTCGCGCCTCGGAGTGTGCTGGAGACCGCGGCCGGTACCGGCGTGGTGACCCGCGAACTGGCGCGTATCCTGCCCTCAGAGGCCAGGATCACGGCGACTGATCTCAATCAGCCAATGATTGCGCTCGGTCAAATCAATGTTGGCAGCGAGCGCGTCCGCTGGCAGCAGGCCGATGCGCTCGACCTGCCTTTTCCCAACGGCGAGTTCGATGTGGTCGTGTGTCAGTTCGGCGTGATGTTCTTTCCTGATAAGCGCAAAGCTTTTCGGGAAGCGCTGCGTGTGCTTCGGGGCGGCGGTCGCTTCCTATTCAACGTCTGGGATAGCTTCGACGCGAACGGCAGCTGGGCCCTGATCATTGCGGCGCGCGTCGTCGGTCCCATTCTTGGTCGCGACCCGGTGTCGCTACTGGCCCCGCCCTACTACGACGACTCGACGATCCGTTCGGATCTCGCGGCGGCAGGATTTGCTAATTTTCAAGTCGAGCGCGTAACGGAACCGAGCCGAGCCGCTTCGGCCGGCGATGCGGCGAAGATCGTTTGTCACGGCTCAATGCTCCGCACCGCGATAGACGCACACGACCCAAGCCGTCTTGATGAAATCACCGACCGGGTTACAGAGGTGCTCCTAACCCGATTTGGGACTGGGCCGGTGGAAGGTGTCACGCAGGCGGTGTTGGTGAGCGCTGAACGGCCTTGAAAGCCTCAGAAAGAGACCTTTCTAAGCGCCTATGTTCTTGCGGGACGCACGGATCTTCAGGTTCCCGGCATGAGCGCCGTGCGTCCTTCGAGACGCGCCCGCTGGGCGCTCCTCAGGATGAGGTTAAGTTTTGATGGCGTTAAAGAAACCTCATCCTGAGGAGGCCGCAAAGCGGCCGTCTCGAAGGACGCACGGCGCTCGATCCGAAACCCGGAGGGGGAGGCGATTGGGTCTATTTCGCGAGCCAGACATCCTCCATGCGCCAGCCGTTGAACAGGCTGTTGACCATGATCGTCAGCCCCTTCACTTGCGGCTGCCAACAGGTCGCGAAGCGGTTGTGGAAGAGGATCGGGCGGGCACCATCCTCCTGCAATTTCTTGTCGATTTCCCAGACCATATGCCGGCGCTTCTCCTGATCGGGCTCCATCGACTGCTGGTCGAACAGCTTGTCGATCTCGGGATTGCAGTAGCCGGTATAATTGCGGTCCGAGCCGCAGGCGTAATTCTCATAGAACTGCGCGTCGGGGTCGTCCACCCCGACGCCAGTCAGATTTAGCCCAATCTTGTAGTCCTTGCGGTAAACCTTGGGAAACCAGGTGGCGCTTTCGACCGTCTCCAGTTCACCATCAATGTAAATCTCGCGGAGCTGATCGATCAGAATGACGGCAGGGTCGCGAAACGGCGGGGTGTTGCGGACCGACACCTTGACAGAGAGGCGCAGGCCCCCTCCGTAGCCGGCCTTCTCCATGATCTTGCGGGCTTCTTCGCGGTTCTTGCCGATGTCGGGACCGTAGCCCGGCAATGTCTGTAACATGTCGGCCGGCATCCCCCAGACGCCTTCCGGCCCCGGCTGCATGGCGGCGCCGATATCGCCGTGGCCCTCGGCGAGGATATCGATGAAGCTCTTGCGGTCGAGCGTCAGGGCCATCGCCCGGCGTATCTCCGGATTATCGAACGGCGGCGCGTCGCGGTTCACGATCAAATTGGTGCTCTGATTTGCCGGCGCCAGCTCGCAATGCGCCTGCGGTGCCTCCTTCTCGATATCCTTCAACAGCGGCACGGTGACGCCGAACGGGAATGTCATATCGAACTTGCCGGCGACGAAGCCGAGAAGCGCGGTCGAGCGATTGGGAATTATCGTCCACTCAATACCGTCGAGATAGGGGCGTCCCGGCTTCCAGTACTGTTCATTCCGTACGAGCTTGATGTGCTCGTTCGGCTTGTACTCGACGAATTTGAAGGGCCCCGTGCCGATCGGGCGCTGTCGCATGGTCTGGGCCGGGACGTGACACGGATAAACCGGCGAATAGCCCGAGGCCAAGAGGGCGATAAAGGCCGGCTGCGGCCTCTTCAGGTGGAAGGTCACCGTGTCGCCGTCGGTGCTGACCGCATCGAGGTTGCGGTACCAGGACTTGCGCGGGTTGGCGCGCAGTTTGTCCGTACCCGTGCCCAGGATCAGGTCCCAGGTGCATTTGACGTCCGCGGCGGTAAACGGCTTGCCGTCGTGCCAGCTCACGCCCTGCCGGAGCTGAAAGGTAAGCGCGGTCATATCGGCGTTCCACGACCACTTGGTCGCCAGATCGGGCACGATCGTGTCAATTCGGTTCTGCGCCACGTTCTGGTCGAACAGGACCAGGTTGTTGAACACGGCCATCATCGGGTTCTGGGCCGAATTGAACGCCTCCTCGTGGATCGACATGCTCGCGGGGCTGTCGTATTGATAGATTCGAAGCGTGCCCCCGCGTTTTAGCGCTGATGTCGACTGGCTCGGCGTCTCCGGGCTGGAAGCCGGGCGGTCGAAGTGGACCACACCGCTCGCCACGAGTATCGCCGCAATGCCCGCCGCCAAAATAATGCCGATCGCCAACACCCGCGGAATCATGTGTCCCTCTTATTCCCTCGTGTCCGGCGTCACCGCATCGACGCCGTGAGGTTCAGTATGTCGGTCCGCACTGAACGGCCGGTAGCACCTTGCCGATACGCCATCTCGATTTCCGTCGGGGGGTGCTGGTCGGCGGGCTGGCGCTGCTGTTTGGGGTCGAGCGCTTCGCATCGGCGATCGGCGCCGCACCAACCTGTTCGGCAATATCTTCGCCACCGTGATGCTCCATACCGTACTCGGCGAGTTCACAAAGTGAGCTGGCACAGATCCCCGGAAGCTAGTCTAGGCGCAGGCACCACAATCTGTTAGCCTAATCCGCGAAATCCCGGGTGGAGCGGTCAACATGCGGTTTAGGACCCTCATTCAATGTACGATCGCGATCGGCGTCGCTTTGGGGACGGCGGGCTGTGCCCCTCGGGCAAACCTATACGCTGGTCCTGGTTGCCTTATTCATCTCTATACATTGCCCAATATGCAGGGATACGAGCTTCCAGTTATGATAGATACTCCGGAGGTGGCTGCGGCATGGCACAATACGGCGGTGTCAGCAAGAGTTATCTATGGTACGTGGCGCCTATTTACCGACCCAGACTATAAAGGTTTTATGGGCGACTATAAGGCGCCTGCAGATGTTCCTCAGCTAATGCCGGCGCGTGCACTCAATTCCGTTAAATGTATTATGCCCGAGCCGCCGCCCAAACAATAAAACTTCAAACAGCCATCGAAGATTAGGAAGGGGCAGGTCCTCATCGCATGGCCGATGGGTTGCGGGACGCCCAAAGACCGGCGCGCGCCGGAGCGGGCTTCGTTTGACCGACGTCACCGGCTTTCGCATGCTGAACGCTCGTGTCCAGGGCTGCCCCCTTTGCCGGCGACCTCGCTCCCCAATCGGCCAGGGTATCCTCTTCAGGAGGACATAATCGCTTGTTGAACCTGTGATGGAACGCCGGGTCTGTCGCAAAGCACCTGAATGAGTTAGAAGATCATGCTCGTTGCCCTCGGGCGGAGCCGAGAAGTCGGGAAAGATTAAAACGGCGCCGTTTGCACACACATTTGGCCATAGCTCAGCTGTAGAACCGCGAGTTTGGAGAATTTCTTATGTTGTCCGCCCCGACACCCGAAGATGACGAAAAGCGGATCTCATCGTTACGTGATATGACCCTCTTGTCCACACCGCGCGAGGCCGAGCTTGATCGGCTTACCCGAATAGCAGGTAAGTTATTTGGGACTGAGATATCGCTGATAACCTTGGTTGATAAAGAACGCCAATGGTTCAAATCACGAATTGGTCTAGATATATCTGAGATACCTCGGAGAATCTCCTTCTGCGACCACACTATCGCGAGTCAGGAGACGCTTATCGTGCCCGATGCCCTCCGGGACGATCGATTTCATGATAATCCGCTCGTGATTGATGGCCCGAAGATCCGATTTTACGCGGGGGAACCTTTGCGAAACGCCGCGGGGTTTCTGATCGGAACGCTATGTGTCATGTCAAATGAGCCGCGCGAGTTCAGCAAAGAGGATGAAAAATCTCTCCAGGACCTCGGAAGAACGGTAGAGCTAGCTATAGATAACCGTATACTGAAAGCAACGCAATTCGCTCTTCTGAATTCGCTTGTCGAAGCCGACCGCGAAAAGAGGGTCGATCCGCTGACCGGCATCTGGAACCGGCGTGGACTCGATGAGCTTTTCGACCGCGAATTGTCCAGAGTTACACGCGAGAACATTCCGCTGGCAGTTGGCATGGCAGACATAGACTATTTCAAAGTGGTTAATGATACCTTTGGCCATCAAATCGGTGATGAAGTTATTAAGGCAACTGCTACACTATTGCTCAATAATCTTCGGAAAACCGATGTTGTAGGCCGCTATGGGGGCGAGGAATTTCTACAAATCATTCCGGGCATTCCGCTTGAAGTGCTTCCGAAATTCGCAAACAATATCCTTACCAAATTCCGCGAGAGCGCAGAATTGCAAATACCCGGTGGCAAAAAGCATAAATTCACAATTAGCATCGGATTTGCTATAATACAGCCAGAAAGAGGCATACTCGTTGATAGAGATGTTTTGGTCGAGACCGCGGACAAGGCTATGTATTCCGCGAAAAGCGGCGGCAGGGATCGGTTTCATATTTTACAACTCTCCAACTGATTGATGTATCGGTTGCGACGAGAACCGCCCCGACGGCAGGGCGGAAACGCGCTGATGTGCCACCCGAGGCTTCCGAACTGCGGTCTCAGACGAGGCTGGGGTGCGATATCCTTGGGCAGATGGGCATAAGGCACGGTTGCGTGACCCCTTTACCGCCAACAACCGAACCGGGGCGTCGCCGCAGCCTCGTCGCCGCGATCTCCTGCATTGCGGTGTTCGGTGCCGGCATGGGCTTCTCGATGCCGCTCCTCGCGCTGGTCCTCGAAACACGCGGCATCGACAGCACCGTGATCGGCCTGAACGCCGCGATGACCTTTCTTGGCGTCATTCTCGCCGCACCGGCGGTGCCCTGGGCGGCACAGGTGTTGGGCGCCAAGCCTCTGATGCTCGGCTGCCTTGGCGCCGGCCTTGTTTGTTTCGCGCTGATGATGCTGAGCGACAACCTGTCGCTGTGGTTCCTGTTGCGCTTTGGCACGGGCGTAGCCGGGGCCGGTCTGTTCACCGCGTCGGAGGCGTGGATCGGCAGCCTTGCCGTCGATCGCGACCGCGGCCGAATTATGGCAATTTACGCCACGGTTTTATCCGCCACACTCGGCGTCGGGCCGCTGCTGCTGCCCGTCACCGGGATTGCCGGGTGGCCGCCGATCATCGCTAATGCCCTCCTCGCCCTGCTGGCGGGGCTGCCGCTGCTCGCGACGCCCATCCGCCTCGGACGGGCCGAGCAGACCGCCCCCCTCGGTCTCGTCGCCCTGGCGGCGGCACTGCCGGTCGTGCTGGCGGCGGTCGCCGTGTTCGGCCTGTTCGAGGGCGCGACCCTTGCGCTGCTGCCGGTCTGGGGGGTGCGGAGCGGGTTCTCCCCGGATCTCGCGGCAGCGACGCTTTCGGCGATATACTTCGGCGGCATCGCATTGCAACTGCCGCTCGGCTGGGCGTCCGATCGGATCCCCCGGCTGGCGGTGTTACGCATCTGCGGAGTGGTCGCGTTTCTCGGCGGCGCGCTGATCCCGTTCCTCGGTGGCTCGATGACCGCCACTTTCCTTGCGCTATTCTTTTGGGGTGGCTTCACGGGAGCATTGTATCCGGTGGCGCTCAGCATCGCGGGCGACCGCTTTCGCGGCCCGCAGCTGGTGGCGGCCAATGCCGCCGTCGTGATGTGCTACGGCTTCGGCTCGCTGGTCGGCCCGGTTTTCGGCGGCGCGGCGATGACGCTAGCGGGCCCGCGCGGCCTGATGTGGTTGGTTGCGCTCGCGGTCCTCATTTTCCTGCCGGCGACGTTCCTCCGCGGGCGGCGGAGCGCCGCGGGATAGGTTAGAACGAGCCGGAGAAAGGGAGCGAACCGCGGATCTTGGCATCCGGGCGCGAATTCACGATCGTTACGTCCTTCAGGATCATATCGCCGGGATTGGTACAGGACTCGGCGGCAAACCCGACAATCTCCTCACTTTCCGCGCCAGGGTGATGCCATCGGCCTCGAGCAGGAGGCAGGCCTTATCTCCGGTCAGCGCCAGACCGGCGCAATCGAAGTGCGGCGTCCCGGCCACCCCGCGGATCGTGATGGCTCTCGTGCGGATGGTCACGGTTTCGCGATAGGTGCCGCCGGCGATTTCGACCGCCATCCCGGGCCGCGCGACGGCCAGAGCGTCGGACAATTTGCGATAGGCTTGGCCCTCGCCAACGCAGATCGTCCCGGCGGCGCAGCAGCGCGTCCCGGCGCCTTTCTCTTTTGTAGGGTCGATGACCTCGATCCTGCCGTCAGGTCCGCGGCGCAACAGCTGATCGACCCGCGAACCCTTCGGCAAGTTGGCCTGCGCGATTTCAATCGCGCCGATATTTCCGGCCGAGGCGGTCGGCAGCGAGAAGACGGCCGCCCCGCCGGCGAACCATGCCGCAGCAGTGACGATGAAGTGGGCGATTGTCGCGCGACGACTCACGGGGACATCCCCGGCAACCGTGTTTGACGCGATCTGGGCCGTGACGAGTCGAAGCAGCCGGTTGACCTCGCGCAGGATGTACTGGCAACCCAATGGTTCAACCTTTGGTTTGATGCCATTTTGGTTTGTCTTTATTTTCCCGGCTGAATCTGATATGTAACCAACGGCTAGCGGTCGCAGGCCGGGGGGTGCTGTGGAACTCGCTAACAGCCGGCTGTGTGGCCAACGGGGGACATAAGGTGCGACGTAAAGGCCTTCAAGCCGCGTTGATCGTCATCGCATCTGCCTTGGCAGGATGCGAATATGCTCCGCTGCTGCCGCCGGCAGCACCGGGGTCTACATCAGCGACGGCTGAGTATCAGACTGGGCCAGGCGATTCGCTGGAGGTCTTCGTTTGGCGCAACACTGAGCTGTCGACCACCGTAGTGGTGCGTCCGGATGGTCGGATCTCGCTACCGCTGGTCGAGGATGTTGTCGCCGTCGGCAAGTCGCCGACGCAATTGAGCCGCGAGATTGAGAAGAGGCTGGCGAAGTACGTCACAGACCCGATCGTGACGGTCATGCCGAAGAGCTTCGTCGGGCCGTTTACCCAACAGGTACGTGTCATTGGCGAGGCGGCCACCCCCAAGGCCCTGCCTTACCGTGCGAACATGACGGTGCTGGACGCGATGATCGACGTCGGTGGCCTGACGAAATATGCCGCCGGCGACCGCGCTACCCTGGTCCGGACCGTCAACAACACCCAGGAAACCTATTCCGTGCACCTCAATAGCCTTATCAAGGACGGCGATGTAGGTAGCAACGTCGCTTTGGAGCCGGGCGACATTCTGATCATCCCGCAAAGTTATTTTTAAGGTTTTTTAGATAAATGTCCTGCTACAAGGGATCGCTCGCCGCGGTCTGGGCGCGGGCCTGCGGTCAACGAACGGTGTGTGAATGAAGGGCGTTCTGTACGACGAGGCGCTGTCCTACGCACGGCGCCTCTGGCGTTACAAATGGCTGTCGATTGGCTTGGCGTGGATGATCTGCGTGATCGGCTGGCCGATCGTCGCCCTGATCCCACCGCGGTACGAGTCTTCGGCGCGGATTTACGTCAATGCCGATCAGCTCCTGACGCCATTGTTGAAAGGGATCGCGGTTGACGACAACCCGCTGCGTCAAGTCGAATTCTTGCAGCGAACCTTGCTCAGTCGGCCCAACCTGGAGCAGGTCATACATCTGAGCGACCTTGACCTCGCTTCCGGAGCGAACAGAAGCCAGAGCGACAAGGAGGATCTGCTGCGGCAACTGACGCGAGATGTGACGATCACGCCGCAAACGGCAAACCTGATGACGATCACCTATCGAGATCGAACCCCGGAGGGAGCGAAGAACGTCGTGCAGGCGCTGCTGACCGTCTTTGCCGAAAACTCGACCGGTGGCAATCGCAAGGAGATGGAAAACGCGAAGCGCTTCATAGACCAGCAAATTCAGGTTTACGAGACTCAGCTTCGCGCGGCGGAAAAGCGGCGGGCTGAGTTTCATGAAAAGTATCTCAATCTATTGCCGGGCCTGGACGGAGCGGTGTCGCGCGTCGATGCAGGGCGCGATGCGGTGGCCAAGCTGAAGCTTGACCTCGGGGATGCGGGTTCCAAGCGCGATTCTTTACGGCAAGAGCTGGAGGCGGTTCCCAAGGTAATCAGCGTGGATGCGGCCGCACCCCAGGTGATTATTGCCGGAAGGGCTATCGATACTGGGACGAGACTCGGTGAAGCGCGAGCAAAGTTGGAAGAGTTGCGGCTGCGATTTACCGATCAGCATCCCGACGTCATTGCCCTCCAACGCCAGATCGCTGAGCTTGAGGGCCGAGCGGCAACCGAAGCCGCCAATCCGGGCGCCCGTTCCGGGGGGCACAAGCAGGAGATCGCCAACCCGGTCTACGATCAGATCAAGGTGCGGGTCGTCGAGGCCGAGACCACATTCGCTTCGGCAGAGCGACGGCTGGCAGAGGCCGAGCGTGCGCAGGCGGCGTTAGAGGAGACGGCGAAGGCAACGCCGGGCGTGCAGGCTCAGGCGCAGGATCTTGATCGGGATTACGCAGTCAAGAAGAAGAGCTTTGATGATTTGTTGCAGCGGCGCGAGCAGACGCGGATCGGCGAGGCGGCGGATACAACTGCCGACAAGATACAGTTCCGGATCGTCGATCCGCCCCAAATACCGGTGATACCTGCGGCCCCGAATCAGCCGATCCTGCTGTCTGGCGTTCTTGTGGGCGCCATTGCTGCGGCGATCGGGGTACCCTTGCTGCTGCTGCAGTTCGACCGATCGTTCACGACGGTTACCGCGCTGCGTACGTTCGGACTTCCGGTTCTTGGGAGCGTGTCATATTTGGTGTTCCCGGATGGACGGCGCCGTGCTCGAGTCCAGGTTGCGGCGTTGTGCGCTGGCGCAAGCGTCCTCTTGGTTGTTTTTGGCGTGTTGCTGACACTCAGCGCCAACCTTTACCGATTGAGCCTGACCTGATGGACAGCCGAGCCGGCCTGATCGAGCGTGCAGCCGCCCTACTGCACAACAGCAACCGCGACGAGAGCGAGGTCTCCGCACCGCTCACGCTGGGAGCGCCGGTGGCCGCGTCCGCTCCCGTAGCGCCGCTCACCCAAAGCGTCGTTCTTGACCGCCATCATCTTGCCGAGACCGGCATTATCATGCCGTGGACGACGACGGCGCGGGTCGTCGAGGAGTTTCGCATCGTAAAGCGAAACATCATGTTCCCATGGCAATCCGCGGAGCATCTAGGGACCGCGGAGCAGCCGCCAAAGGTCGTCATGGTGACCAGTTCCCGTCCGCGCGAAGGTAAGACGTTCTGCTCGATCAACCTGGCGCTGGCCTTTGCCGCGGATCAAAATTTTGTCACGGTCTTGATCGATGCCGACGCGGTGCGCGGCGATACCACGCGGCTCCTGAAGGTCCCTCCAGAGCCCGGTTTGACGGACGTCCTGGCCGGAGAGCGGTCTCTCCACGAGGTGCTGGTCCAGACCGATATTCCGCATCTGATAATCCTCCCTCCCGGGGCTTACGGGCCCCACGTTCCCGAGCTACTTGCTGGGCGCGGACCGAGCCTCCTGATTGCCGAAATTGGCAGGCGCTATCCCGAGCACGTGATCGTCATGGATACTCCGCCGTGTCTTGCCAGCACGGATCCCGCGGCGCTTGCCCAACTCGCCGGCCAGGTTGTGTTTGTGATCGAGGCGGGACATACCCAGCAAACCGAAATCCAGTCGTCGCTGAACTTGCTCAGCGGTTGTCGGCAGGTCAGTTTTCTCCTCAACAAGGCGGCAACCGGATCGAGTGAGCATTTCGGTGCTTATTCGTATTATTATCAGCCCGGTACGCCGGCAGCCAAGGCGGGAGAGGATTGACGCCTGCCAACCGGCGCAGCGCGAGACCGAGGCCGCATGTCGGGTGCGTCGGCTTGGGGTTGCTCGCCGTGCTGTTGGGGTTTCCGACCGCGGCCCAGGTCACTAACCCTCCAACCGCGTCACCAGACGAACTTCCGCTCGCCCCTCCCTCCGAGCCATCGCCCGCAACATCGAACGCGCCGCCTTCCGAGCCCCCAGTGGGACAACCCGTATCTCCCTTCGGGCCCCTCCCGGGTGTCTTCCCCACCATCACCCCGGCGCCCGGCACGCCCCAGCAGCCGGCATCTCCCTTCGAGCCCCTCCCGGGTGTCTTCCCCACCATCACCCCGGCGCCTGTTGAACAGCAGGTATCTCCCTTCGGCGCCGCCCCCGGCGTCTTTCCGGGTATCTCTCCCGCCCCCTCCACTAGCACCACGCCCGAACAGCCGGCATCTCAGCAGCCGATATCTCCGTTCGGGACCCCGCCCGGCACCTTCCCAACTGCCGCGCCGCCGCAATTGACGCCGGAGTATGGGTTCGGTACCCCGCTCGCGCCTATCGCAGGAACAGCAGGAGCGGTGCCTACGCCGCCGCCGACGCCCCCAAGCTCCGTCGGTCTCCAGCCTCTCACTCCTGGCGCGCTTCCGGTCCAGGCGGGGGATCTCCGGGCACCGCCGATCCTCATTATCCCAAGGGTAACGCTGTCCGAGGGCTATACCGACAACCCACGCAACACGCCGAATACGCTATCGGACTCGATCTCTCACCTCAGAGGAGGGACCACGATTTCCGTCGATAGCGTTCGGCTGCAAGGCCAGCTCAACGGTTCAATCGACTACCAGAAATACGCCCGCGCCACTGACCTGGACGCGCTCAACGCTCATCTGCTCGGCTACGGGTTGGCGACCATCGTGCCTGACCATGTCTATATCGATGGAAGGACCACGATCACACAACTGTCGCGGACTGGTAGCGTCGGCTTTGCGAATTCGACGGTGATACCGCCATCGCAACAGACTCAAACCGAGGCCATCTCGCTCAGCCCGATCGTACGGCAGTCCATCGACGGCTACGTCGATGGCGAGTTCCGCTACAATTATGCAATGAACCTGTTCCAGAACGGCAGTCTGCTCAAAAATTCAACCACCGTAGTTCCTGTATCCCCGACGGTACCGTCGACCTCTCTTTCGAACGCCACCACGAATGAAGCGACCTTGAGCCTAGCCACCGGTAGTCGATTCAGCTTTTTCTCCTCGAAACTGACGCTTGACGCGAGCAAGGTTGATTCTCAGTCCGCCGCGAGATCGACGGCGCTGCACGGATATGATGATGCAGAGTATCAGTTCAATCCGGAAATTGCCGCGCTTGCTCGGGTTGGCTACGAAAATATCAACTATCCATTGCAGCCGGCGGCGAGCACCACCGGGCCGATCTTCCTGATCGGTGGCCAGCTGACGCCGGTTCCAGGCAGCTACCTTGTCATGCATTATGGCCGTCAAGACGGGTTCTATGGCTCTAGCGGCGCCCTTCGCTACGCGGTAACGCCAAGAACTGCCATTCTCGCCTCCTTGCAGAATAACCTGTCTTCATCACAACAAGAGATTCTAAGCAACCTCAATTCGTCCCAGGTCGATGCAAATGGAAACGTTGTTAACCAAGTCACCGGATTGCCTTCTGCTCTGGCGAATCCGGAATTTGCGTATGCCGCAAACAACATATACCGACAAAAGCAAGCGCGTATCGGAATGCAGACGACCCTTGATCAAGACACCTATGGGATATTCGGCTTTTACGATCGCCGTTCCGCGCTGGGGACCCCGATAGGCGTCACCGGGATAGCACAGACCTTGTCGGGCAGCGATAGCACACTCGGCGCCAATCTCAACTGGTCCCGATCGCTGACACCAAACCTGACCAGTGTGGCCGCGCTTGGTTATGCCATTGCCCATGCGGCTCACTCGAAGACATTGACAGCCGATCTGAGCCTGAACTACACCATGACCGAAACGCTCAGCGCTATTCTTCATTATCAGTTTATCAACGTTGATAGCGCCATTGTCGGTTCATATCGCCGCAACCTGCTTGAAATCGGCGTGACACGGAGCTTTTAAACACTTCATGTACGCCAAGTTCTACGGGCTCGATACGCTGGCGTTCCAGCTGACGCCCGACCCGCGGTTTTTCTTCGACAGCGCTGAGCATCGGCGGGCGATGGCGCATCTGACTTATGGTCTGCATCATGCGGAAGGTTTCATCGTCATCACCGGGGAGGTTGGCGCCGGCAAAACGATGCTGGTCGATCGCCTGCTGTCGGAGATCGACCCGCGCTCGTTCCTGACCGCCAGGATCGTCACCAGCCAACTCGGTGGGGACGACATGCTGCGCATGGTCGCCTCCGGGTTCGGGCTTGATCATGCGGGATTGCCGAAGGCGACGCTGCTGATCCGCATCCAGGAATTTGTGCTCGCCCAATTTGCCGCTCGACGGCGCGCGCTCCTGATTATCGACGAGGCTCAGAACCTGTCGTTAGAGGCGCTCGAAGAGCTTCGGATGCTGTCGAACATCGTGGTCGGCACGACAACCGTGCTGCAGAGTTTTCTGCTTGGTCAACCGCAATTCCGCGTGATCATGGGCAACCCGGCACTCGATCAGCTACGACAGCGCATCACCGCGGCCTATCATCTGGGGCCGCTGAGCGAGGCCGATACGCGGGCCTATATCGAGCATCGGCTGGGCTGTGCGGGCTGGAAGGGCGATCCGCAATTTGCTGACGAGTGCTTTCCGGCGATCTACCGGCATACGGACGGCGTACCGCGGCGGATCAATAGCCTATGTTCGCGCCTCCTGCTGTTCGGCTTCCTCGAGGGCAGCCATACGATCTCAGGGGCCGATTCCGAGCAGGTCGCCGCCGAGCTTAGGACCGAACTATCGGCGGTGACGGCGGCTGGCGGGAAATCAAATGGGACGGCAGTTGCCCTACCGGTAACGGAGAATAGGCTGCCGATGGAAGCGATCAGCGAAAGGTTGGAGAACCTTGAACGCATGACAATAAGTCACGATCGCACGCTTCGCCGGGTCATCGAGCTCATTGCCACCTACATCGAGAAGGCCGAAGCCAATGAGCTTCACTAGCGTTGCGCGGGACGGGTCCGCACGCACCGAGCCACGCCGTTCGGCCGGCGATGCGCCTGCCGATGTCGCGCCCGCGCCGCCACCCGGCCCCTTTAACGCGTTGACTGTCGATGTTGAAGACTATTTTCAGGTTGAGGCCTTTGCGGGAGTGATCGACCGCCGCGATTGGGAATGCCAACCGCGGCGGGTCGCGCGCAATACCGACCGGCTCCTCGATATTTTCGGCGAGTCGGGGGTTACCGCCACGTTCTTCATGCTGGGATGGGTGGCGCAACGCCACCCCGAGTTAGTGCGGCGCATCGTTGGAGAGGGACACGAGCTGGCGAGCCATGGCTCGGACCATTACCGCGCCGACCAGCAACCGCGCGATGAGTTCCGCACCGACGTGCGTCGCTGCAAGGCCTTGCTGGAAGATATCGGCGGCGTTTCCGTCCTGGGATACCGCGCTCCCACATTCTCGATTGGATCCCGCAATCCTTGGGTTCACGCGACTCTGGCCGAAGAGGGTTACCGCTACAGCTCGAGCGTCTATCCGATTGCGCATGATCTCTACGGCGTGCCGGATGCCCCGCGTCATCCGTTCTGCCCACAACCCGGGTTTATCGAAATCCCCCTCACGACGGTGCGGATATGCGGGCGCAATCTGCCGACGGCCGGCGGCGGGTACTTTCGTCTGCTGCCGTATCGCCTGACGCGCTGGGCACTGCGCAGAGCGCGTAAGGATTTGCGCACACCCTCGGTCTTTTACATCCATCCCTGGGAAATCGATCCCGGCCAGCCGCGGCAATCGCAGGCTCCGCGCCTTTCCCGATTTCGGCACTATCTCAATCTCGGTCGTACCGAGGGACGTCTGCGCCGGCTGTTGAGGGATTTTAGCTGGGCGCGGATGGATCGCGTCTTTCTCGACCCGGCAAACTCAAATCTTCCGCTAATCGAATCATGGCTGAATTCTCGTCCCCGGTAACGGTGCGGGCCCTGGAGTCGGACGGCAACGCGCGCTGGGATGCGTTTGTTGAGGCCATGCCCGGCGGGACCTTCTTTCACCTTTCCGGCTGGAAGCGGGTCATCGAGACCGCCTTCAGGCATCGCACCTACTATCTGATTGCGGAGCGCGATCGCGCGGTGTCCGGGGTCCTGCCGCTAACCCTCGTCAAGACACGGTTGTTCGGTGCGAGCCTGATCTCGAATGCGTTCTGCGTTCAAGGCGGCCCGATAGCGGCGGATGCCACGAGTCTGCAGGCGTTGGAGAACGCGGCGATCCGGCTGATGGAGGACCTCTGCGTTCCGGTGCTGGAGTTCCGCTCCTGGTCTGAGGGCAGGGCGCATTGGCTCAGCAGAGACGACCTCTATGCTAGTTTTCGCAAGCCGATCGATCCGTCAGTCGACAAGAACTTGAAGGCTATTCCCCGGAAGCAGCGGGCGATGGTCCGAAAAGGGCTGCAAAACGGATTGTGCTCGGAGTTGGACGACGACGTCGAACGCCTCCATCGCGTCTATGGTGAGAGCGTACGCAACCTCGGCACTCCGGTATTTCCCAAGAAATATTTTGAGCTATTGCGCTCAACGTTTCCGCAGCAATCCGACATTGTCACGATAACCAGCTCCGGGAAACCGATCGCCTCGGTAATGAATTTCTATTTTCGAGACGAGGTACTGCCCTATTACGGCGGAGGCACAGCTGACGCACGTCGGTTGGCGGCGAATGACTTTATGTATTGGGAGGTTATGCGGCGCGCCTGCGAGCGCGGTTGTCGTCTGTTTGACTTTGGGCGCAGCAAGCGGGGGACGGGAGCCTACGATTTCAAATGCTATTGGGGTTTCGAACCGACGCCGCTGGTCTACCAGTACCGTGTGGCACCGGGGCGAGAGATTCCGGATTTGAACCCGCTCAATCCAAAATTTCGGATGTTTGTCCAGTTGTGGAAACGGCTGCCCCTTGCGGTGGCGGCACGGCTCGGCCCACCGATCGTGCGCGGTCTTGCCTGAGATGCGCGACATCCTTTTTCTGGCACACCGCATCCCCTATCCCCCGGACAAGGGCGACAAGATCCGGAGCTGGAACGTCTTGCAACACCTTGCCTCGCGGCATCGCGTCCATCTCTGCGCTTTCGTCGACGACCCGGACGACGTCCGCGGGGTCGCGCGATTGGAGGGGATCTGCGCGAGCGTGTTCTGGCGACCGCTGTCACCGCGCCTTGCCCGGCTGCGTAGCCTGACTTCTTTCCTAAGTGGTGCCCCGCTAACGCAAGGCTATTTCGGCGACATGCGCTTCCGTGCCGGCGTAGACGGGATCATCGCCCGGCACAAACCAAGCCTCTTCTACATCTTCTCCTCGGCGATGGCCCCTTATGTCGCACACCACCACGGGGCGCGCGTGATCATCGACATGGTCGATGTCGATTCCGAGAAGTGGCGACAATATGCCCAGACCAGCTCGGGGCTGGCTCGCCTCATTTACGCGCGTGAGGGACGCTTGCTGCTCGCCCTCGAGCGCCGGGCTGCCGCGGCCGCAGATGCGGTCATCTTCGTGTCCCGAGCCGAGTCCGAGCTGTTCCGCCGGCTCGTACCGGAAGCAGCCTCGCGGACCGGATATGTCGACAATGGCGTGGATATCGATCACTTCAGCCCGTCGCTGACCTTTCCGAACCCCTTCGGAGACCGCCCCGCCATCGTCTTCACCGGGGCGATGGATTATCGGCCGAATGTCGCGGCGATGACGTGGTTCGTCGGGCAGGTTTTGCCTCGGCTCCGGGCGCATCCGACGGCACCGTGCCTGTGGATCGTCGGCTCGAAGCCCAGCCGGGCGGTCCGCGCTCTCGCCGGGAGGGATGTCCGCGTGACCGGGTGGGTCCCGGACGTTCGGCCGTATCTCAGCCATGCGCGGGCGGTGGTGGCGCCTTTGCAGATCGCCCGTGGCATCCAGAACAAGGTCCTCGAGGCCATGGCGATGGGTGCCGCGGTCGTCGTCACACCCCAGGCGCGCGAGGGCCTCGACCGTTGTCGGGATGACGAGCTCTTGACCGCGGGAACACCGGTTGCCTTCGCAGACGCAGTCTCTCGCGTTCTCGAGGGCGAGGCGGGGCAGATCGGAGCTCGGGCACGGGCGTGCGTCATTCGCGATTACGGATGGGCTAAGAGCTTCGCGGCCCTCGACCGGCTCGTCGACGACGATCCGGACAAATGGGTGGTGCCGAGCGGCAGGCCGGCCTTGACTGCCTTGGGCCTTTCCGTATGAGCGGCAGATGACGGCGAATGCTCCGCCATCGGTCGGGGGCTCGGCCGCCGCTGTGAGCGCTCTGCGAGCCTGGACGCCCGCGCTGATTTCCGTCGTCATGGCTTGCGCCGTGTTCGGCCTTGCATTTCAACGGGAGATTGTCGGGGCGGTTAGGGTTTGGATGGAGTCGACCGCGTATAATCACTGCTTTCTCATCCTCCCGCTCGTTGCGGTGCTGCTGTGGAGCCGGCGCGACGTCATCGCTTCGTTACGGCCGCGGCCTGCCGTGTGGGCTCTGGTGATGGTGCCGGCGCTGTCGGCGATATGGGTGGCCGCGGCTCTGCTGGACATCCTCGAAGCGGAGCAACTCATCGTTGTTGCGCTGTTCGAGGTTCTCCTCGTTGCGGTGCTCGGCTGGCGGGCGTTCCGCGCGCTCCTCGCGCCGCTGCTGTTTCTCTTTTTCCTGGTGCCGTTTGGCGCCTTTTTGGTTCCCGCCTTGCAGCGGTTCACTGCCGCTTTCGCTGTCAACGGGCTGCAGGTGCTCGGTATCCCGGTATTCGCGGATGGCTTCATCATCCAGATCCCGGAAGGGAGTTTCGAGGTCGCCGAAGCCTGCGCCGGCCTCAGGTTTCTGATTGCCTCGATCGTCTTCGGCTGCTTTTTCGCGACGATCGTCTATCACGGCAAGTTGCGCCGGATCGTGTTCATCGGCCTTTCCATCCTGCTGCCGATCGTGGCGAACGGGCTGCGCGCGCTGGGGCTTATTTTGCTCGCGCATGTCGAAGGAAGCGCAACCGCGATGGAAGCCGATCACATTCTTTACGGCTGGATCTTCTTCACGCTGGTGACGCTGCTGTTGATCGCGATCGGGATGACCTTCGCCGACAGTCCCCGCCTCATCGCAGGGTCGCCGGCCCAACCGCCGGCGTTTGGGTCGCGGCTGCAGACCGCAGCGACCATGGCGGGCGGTCTGCTGTTGGCGATGCTCGGCCCGGCATACCTGATGGAGATCGACCGCGCATCAGCCGCGCCTCTCCCGTCGGCATTGCTCGGCCCGCCCGACAGCGCCTGGGTTCGCGAACCCGCCGCGGCAGCGGATTGGCGGCCCGTGGGTACCGGAGCTGGCCGCGAGTCGACCGAGACCTATCGCGATGGGGATGCGGCGGTGACCGAATTCGTTGCTCTCTACCGGCTTCCCGCCCGTGGCAGCCCGCTGACGCGGACGGTCAACGTCGCCGATCCGAACGCATGGCGCATCACGGCAACCGGGCGGAAGGCGGCATCGCTCGGCCGCACGCCATTGGCCGTCAATACGGCGACGATCTCGCGGCAGGCGCATCATCGGCTGGTCTGGTGGTTCTATCTCGTCGACGGTCGGGCGACCGGCAGCACTCTGGAGGCCAGGCTTCTGCAGGCCCGCGCGGCGCTGCTCGGCGGCGCGCATGTCGGGGCCTTCGTCGCGCTCTCAACCGAGGTCGGCGATGGCGACCCGCAGAACAAAGCCCTCGCCCGCTTCTTGGATGCATTGGTCCCTCTCACACCAGCGGTGGGGTCCAGCACATCGCCGTAGCGCGTAGCGCAGGATCTCCGGTCAACAGCACCGGCAATCATCTTTCTGCCGCGCGCGGCAGTGCGACGTGGGATAGGTGAGAGCGAGCCGGACAAAAGCGGGCGGATCGCATCGACCAGACCCCCTGATTCACGGTGGGATTTCGAGCCGAAACTCGCCGTCAGGCGAGGATGGCGCGGCGCCGCAATTCCTCGACGAGCTGGTCGGTGAGGGTATCGGGGTCGTGGCCGATCGTGTTCAGGCGAATATCGGGGTCCTGCGGCGGCTCATAGGCGGAATCGATGCCGGTAAAATTGGGGATCGCGCCAGCGCCGGCCTTAGCGTAGAGGCCCTTGGGATCGCGCCGGATGCATTCCGCGATCGGCGTATCGACGAACACCTCGAGGAAAGGATGCGGCGCGGCAACCTCGCGCGCCATCTGACGGTCGGCGCGGAAGGGCGAGATGAACGCGCAGATCACAATGAGGCCGGCATCGCCCATCAGCCGGGCGACCTCGCCGACCCGCCGGATGTTCTCGACCCGGTCGGTATCGGTAAAGCCGAGGTCGCGGTTGAGACCATGGCGGACATTGTCGCCATCGAGCAGCATAGTATGGCACCCGATTGCCAGCAGTTTCTGCTCGAGCCGATTGGCGATCGTCGACTTCCCGGCGCCGGACAGGCCGGTGAGCCATATCACCACCGGTTGATGCCCCTTGAGATCGGCGCGCTGCGGCGGGCTGATGGCCGATTCATGCCAATGGATGTTGCTGGCCCGCCGCAGCGCGAAGGCGATGACCCCGGCGGCCGCGGTATCCTGGGTAAGCCGGTCGATCAGGATAAAGCCGCCGGTTTCACGGTTTTTCGCATATGGGTCGAAGGCTATTGGCACGCTGGTCGCCAGATTGCAGAAGCCGATCTCGTTGATGTCGAGCGTGTGGGCCGCGACATGCGCCCCGCTATCGACGTCGATCCGGTGCTTCAGCGCGGTAACCGTCGCCGATACGGTCCGCGTGCCGATCTTGAGCCAATAGGAGCGGCCCGGGACGAGCGTCTCCTCCTTCATCCACACCAGATGCGCGGCGAACTGGTCGGCGAACTCGGCAGGGGCGTGGGGATGGACCAGGAGGTCGCCGCGCGAGACATCGATCTCGTCATCCAAGGTCAGGGTTACCGCGTCTCCGGCCGCGGCGCGCGGCAAGAAGCCATCGAAGGTCACGATCTCCTTGACCCGCGACGAGCGGTTCGAGCCCATCACCAGGACCGGGTCGCCCAGCGCCACCGAGCCCGCCACCACCGTCCCGGCAAACCCGCGGAAGTCGCTATTGGGGCGATTTATCCATTGCACCGGAAACCGCAATGGCTGATCCTCGGGCGCCTCGGTCACATCGACGCTCTCCAGGTATTCGAGCAGGCTCGGTCCGTCGTACCAGGGCGTGTTCGCCGAGCGCTCGGTCAAATTATCGCCATGGCGTGCCGACAGCGGGATCATGACCAGCGAGGCAAAGCCGAGATCGGCGGAAAAACGCGCGTAATCCGCGGCGATCCGATCGAATACGCCACGCTCGAACCCGACCAGGTCGAGCTTGTTGATCGCGAGCACGATATGCCTGATGCCGAACAAGGAGCAGATCAGCGAATGTCGCCTGGTCTGGGGAAGCACGCCCTTGCGCGCGTCGATGAGCAGGATGGCCAGATCGGCGGTCGAGGCGCCGGTCGCCATGTTGCGCGTGTATTGCTCGTGCCCCGGGCTATCGGCGACAATAAAGGAGCGGCGTGGCGTCGAAAAAAAACGATAGGCGACATCGATAGTGATGCGCTGCTGCCGTTCGTCTTCGAGCCCATCGAGCAACAGCGAGAAATCGATATCGCCGCCGGTCGTGCCAAAGCGCCGGGACTCCTGTTCAAGGGCGGCGAGCTGGTCGCCCATGACGGCGTTGGCGTTGTAGAGCAGGCGGCCGATCAGTGTTGATTTGCCGTCATCGACCGAGCCGCAGGTAAGAAACCGCACGAGGCTCTTGTCGGCTGCCGCGGGCCTCTCGAGTTGGCCGTCGGGCATCAGAAATATCCCTGGCGCTTTTTGCGTTCCATGGAGGCTGTCTCATCGCCGTCGATCAGCCGGCCCTGCCGCTCGGAGGCGCGAGACTGACGCAGCTCGGCGGTGATCTCGCCGACCGTCGCCGCCTCCGACTCGATCGCCCCGGTCAGCGGGTAGCAGCCCAGCGTGCGGAACCTTACCTTGCGCAACTCGGGCCGTTCCCCCGGCGAGAGCGGCAGCCGGTCGTCATCCAGCACGATCCATACCCCGCCGCGCTCGACCACCGGCCGCTGCTTGGCAAAATAAAGCGGCACGATGTCGATTCGCTCGATTTCGATGTAGTCCCAAACGTCGAGCTCGGTCCAGTTGGACAACGGGAATACGCGCATCGACTCGCCCGGCCCCAGCCTTGTGTTGTACAGCCGCCAAAGCTCCGGCCGCTGCCGCCGCGGCTCCCAAACGTGACCGGCGCCGCGCAATGAAAAGACGCGCTCCTTGGCCCGGCTCTTCTCCTCGTCGCGCCGCGCTCCGCCGATGGCCGCATCAAAACCATGCCGGTCGAGCGCCTGTTTCAGCGCCTCGGTCTTCATCACCTCGGTATGCAGGGCCGAGCCCGACGCGATCGGGTTGATGCCGCGCTCCAGCCCTTCCTGGTTGACATGAACGATCAACTCCAGTCCGAGGCGCCGCGCCGTCGCGTCGCGAAATTCTATCATCTCGCGAAACTTCCAGGTCGTGTCGACATGGAGCAGCGGCAGAGGCAGCTTCGCGGGATGGAAAGCCTTGCGCGCCAGGTGCAACAGGACGCTCGAATCCTTGCCGATCGAATACATCAAGACCGGGTTGCGGAACTCGGCCGCAACCTCGCGCAAGATCGCGATCGAGTCCGCCTCGAGCCGTCGCAGATGCCGCGGCAACAGCGCGCCGCGCGGCGAACCTGCCACCACCGGCGCAACAGTGTCTTCGTTCAAATCAAATCCTCGGTGTGCCTATCCGGCTCGGGCAAACGAGCGCCACCTTCGGCTTCTCCGCCATTTTCCAGCACCTTGCGAATGGTGTCGAGCAGGATCTGCTCGCTCACTGGCTTCGCAATATTCCTAGGTTATCTCATAATTAGTGCACCATCGCTACGAAACTCGATCGCATCCGCCCTTATGCCAAAACCTGCTTCCGATCAATTCGCACCGTAGCCGGCGTTGGCGCAGCACTGAGGGAGCGACCCCCAGAACACGTTTGAGCATGGCGACGGACCTCCGAACCGCCTCCTCCCCTCACGGACGCACCACTTCGACTGTCGCGCTCGCCTTTTGACCGCTCAGCACATCCACAACCTCGATCGTCCAGATTCCAAGCCCAGCGTCGCGCGCGAAAGGCACGCTTTCCTCGGCCTCGCGGCCGTGGACAATGACATTGAATGACCCCTCGGTGGACGTTCGGCCCAGCGGGTCGGCCACCACCACGTGGAGCACATGCATGGCGGCATCGTCCGGTCCGGTGAATCCTAGTCGGAGCGGGAGCTTCTTGCCTGGATTAATTGAATGTGCCGCCTCGATCGTCGGTTGCGGTAGTGGATGCGGCGAGAGCGCCAGGATCGCCGGAGCGGGCCCCGTCACCATCACGTTCAGTACAATTTCGCGGCCTAGGAGCGTGCCTTGGCGCACGTCATAAGCATAGACACTCTCGGGCAAATGGGCGGAGATACGCTCGGGCATGGCGACAGGCGCATCGCGCAGGAGCGCAAGGAGGGTCACGGCGCCGTCCTGAAACGTACGAAGTTGGATGTCGGAGGGGGCGGCGTCGTGTTCGTCGCTCAGTCGAATCGCTGGTTCGATCTGCCAGCGCGCGAGCACCGCAGCGAGCCGCAGGCGGTCGCCCGCATCGACGCTGAGAGGAGGATCCGAGTTCTCGTTGCGCGACGGCCTGCCGACCGACAACTCGGAGGCGTAGGCACTGCTGAAGAGCGCCGAAAGGCGCTGGACGGCAAGCCTTTTCCCATGCTCGTCATAGGCTCCCGGCATCGCATCGGCGATTACCGCTCCGCCAGCGGCCGCGAAGTCGGAAATCGCCCGCGTCGCGGCCTCGGAGAGCGCGATCGCGTGCGGCAGGACGAGAAGCCGAATGTGGTGCCGGAGCGCGCCTTGCTCGATCATCTCAGGCGACAGATATGTGGGAGCGAAACCGAGCTGCTCGAGGGCGCGCGCATAGGCATCGATTGCGCTACGGACGGTGTTGTCGTCGTGATCTTCGGCACCGGCTCCCCGACCGAGCCACGCGTTGCCCTTGTCTTTCCAATCGAGGAGCCATTGCACGCGCAAGCTCTCCGGCGAATAGAGGATCGCCACCTCGCCCGGCACCTCCTCACTGTTGATGATCAGCGCGCCGATGCCGTCGCGCAGCTCCTTGAAATAGGGCGCTGCTGCGTGGCCGCGTTCGCCAAGATCGCCGGCTGGGTTCACAAATCCCCGTTTGGCGTCCCAGATGATGATGCCGCGGCCGCCGTTGAGCAATGCGCGCCAAATGCGATGCTCCTCGACCGGGCCGCTGCCGAACGACGTCGAAAGCAGGCAAAGCCTCGGGTTGAGCGCGTGGACGAGAGGAAAGAGCTCCGGCTCCGTTTCCATCACATCGACGGAATTGGCAAGCGTCGCATAATCATAGCCGCCCCAGCCAAGCTTTTGACCGCCCTCCAACCCGGCAAACGCGTCGGGGTCGGCGGCATGGACTGCAGCCCGTCCCGCAGCAAGGGCGCGTGCGAACGCCACGTCCATCCATGCCTTGAAGTCGGCCCAGGCCGAGAAATTCCCGTGCCTCTGCCGCATCGCCTCGGGCGTCGTCATCGGCATGACGGCATTCCAGCTCGCAAACTGTGACCCCCATTCGGCGTTGAGCGCCGCGAGGCTCGCGTAGCGCGACATGAGCCATTGCCGCATTGCGGCAAGCGAGGGTTGGGAGAAATCGAAATCCCAGAATGCATTGAGATCGGCGATGCCGGGCTCGTCCGCGAGATTGTAGAAGAGCGGACGATAGGACCGATTGGTCTCGACCGTGTCGCGCAGCCGGCCGCTGATCTTTTCGAGCCACGCGGGGTCGGAAAGGCTTGGATCGCGGACCAGCCCAGCGGGATCCTTCGGGTCCGCACGATAGAGTTTCTCGATTGCGAGAAACCGCCAATTTACCGGCCGGTCGAGAACGAACCGGTGATAGGCCGAATAGAAATCGGTCGCGATGTTCTCCACATAGTAGCGGATCTCACTATCGGTGATCGGCCGGAAATCCTCTGCGACAAGCTGCCGCGGGTGATCCCGATCGGCACCCAGCATGGCGGTCGTGACGCCGATCGACTGCAGCAACCGGTACCCGTCCGCGCTCTGTTTCTGCCACATGATGATCTGGTAGTCGGACCAGCCGGAAGCCTCGGCTCCCCGCACGCCGAGCAGAAGAGAGAACACCGAAGCGATTAGCGATGCGAGCCTATGACGGCGTCCAGCCATCCACCGCCTCCTTGATCTCCGAGCCCACCCCGAAATCCGCGAGGTGGACGAATCGTGATCCGATTTTGCGCCAGATGGAGCCGTTCTCGGTTTCTCCCCCCGGTACGTCGTGATTGCGTGACACGAGAAGACAGCCACCGTCCCGGAGATAGAAGTGAATGTTGCCGACCGCCGCGTGGAGTTGAGATGTAGTGAAATAATCGAGGTTGAGAACATTGCTTGCCCGGACGGCCAGAAACCGATCGACTAATGTAGCCTCGCGGACGAGACAGTCGAGCTCCATCGCCGTAATGGCGGGTTCGTTCCGGACGAACGGATGAACGAGCGGGATGCGCGTATCCAGACGCATCGATCGGCGCAATGCGGCACAGCCGAGATATAGCCCGCCGATCGGATCGGATGCGCCGTCACCATTGCGTCCGCCGGCGAGCCTCAGTCCAAGACGGCCGATCCGAGCCATGATGGGTTCGCCGTTTGCGGCACGGTACTCAAAGAGCGGCCCCTTGCGGTAGCGGAGTAGGAACAGATTGACGTCGGCCATGTAAGCGCGCGTCCGGTTGCCAAACACCTTGCGCAAGGTCGCCACCAATTCGAGCGTGGTTATCCCGTCCGAGGCGCCTAGGTCGAGGACCGCGATCTCACCATCCGCGTCGGGAAGGATATGAGCGCCAATCATCTCTTCGGTGATCGGCAGCCGGCCCCGGTTCGTCCGCTTCCACGTCCCCCCCATGCGAAGATCGTGCAGAATGTGACTGAACTTATCCGCGAGCGCGTTGTCGGGGAGAGCGGCGCGCTGCATTTGATCGGCGATCTTGAGCAGAAGGTCGGGATCTGCAAGGCGGCGCCCGCTCGCCGCTTCAGAGGGCGGAAGAGGTTCGCGTGCGATAACCCGGATCATCGCGGATCCCCGGTCATGGACCGACGCCCATGCTCAAAGCGTCCCCGAGAACAGGGCATCGTAGCGCTCGACCATATGCTCGAGGGCGTATTCGCGGCGAACCCGTTCCTGGTTGGCCCTTCCAATCCGGACGCTGAGCGTGCGGTCCCTCAGCAGACGCAGCAAGCCATGCGTCATGGCCGCCTCGTCGTCGACCGGCACGACGAAGTCTGCGTTTTCAGGCGCCAGCATGCGCCTCACGTCGCCGACGTCGGTTGCCGCGACGGCGAGACCGGCGGCCATCGCTTCAAGGACGGAGTTGGGCATCTGCTCCGTATCAGAAGTGAGCGCAAACACGTCGAACCGCGGGAGGATCCGCTCGGGATTGGCCATGGCGCCCGCAAAGACGACACGAGAGGAAACATCCAGGCTCGCCGCCGCTTGTGCCAGGGCCGTGCGTTCCGGCCCGTCTCCGACAATGACCAGCTGTGCATCAAGGTCGCGCGGCAAGGCTGCGAAGACGCGGAGGAGGCGCAGCAGATTCTTCTCCCGGCGCAGCGCGGCCACCGTTCCGACGACCACGGCGCTGCTCGGGATGCCGAGCGCGGCGACGATGTCGTTGTCGGGTCCCTTCGCGAAGCGGCTGCAATCGACCCCATTCGGCAGATAACGGACTTTGTCGGGCGAGAGCTGCCAGACGCGGGTCACGATATCATGAAGCACAAGAGAGGGAACGACGATCCGATCGCATTGCGAAAGGAGGAGGCGCCGCGCCTTTGCCCTCCGCCAAAGCTGATGCTCCGGCGATTCGTCCGGGCCGAATCCGCTCTCGAGATGCAGGTGGCGGCAGAATTTCGGCGCACGGTTCGCCAGCGCCCACTCGACCGCACCCCAATTATAGGTGAGCAAGAGGTCGGGCTGGAGTCGACGCAGTGTCTCACGGGCACGCACAAGGTTCCTCAAGCTGATGAAGGCGGATTTCACCACCGGGATCGCTTCGAACGAGAAGATCGGGTCGTCCTCGAGCCCGGCCGCAGCCTCGAAGTTGCCATCGAGCGCGATTACCGTGTGGCGGTATTTCCCGCGCAGTGCCTTGGCGACCCTGATAATGCGATGCTGCACGCCCCCCACGGTGAAGGTCGGAAACACATGTACGAGATGAAGCAGCGGCTGTGCGGCGGATGCGCCCGCCGACACCCGGCTTATCGAGGCCATCACACGCTGACCGGCCGGCGCCAATCGAGGTTGGTTAATATTCGCGCCATCGTACGGGGGTTTGAGCTGCGGCCGTAGCGCCGGCGGTGCCGCTCTGGTAGTTTGCGGGAATGCGCAGGCTCATGTCGGCACCGGAGATTGTTCTTGTCGGGCATTTACTATCTGCTTTCGCTGATTGCCTTCGGGGTCATTGCCATGTGGTTCATCCAGAATGACCGGCTGCCTCCTGGCGAGCGCACGAAAGGCTTCTTGCGCATGAAAGACGCGATCTCAGCCGACGCTGACGCGAAAAAGAAGATAGAGCGGTCAGCCGACGTGCCGCATTGAGGCGGGGGTGGCAGGGATACCGCCCTCCCTTCCGGCGGTAGGCCGGAGTGCGACCCGCGGCGAATGGGCCATTGCCCAAGCGTGCAATCCACCCGGAGTATCCGCTATCCCATTCATTTCGGTGAAGAAGAACTCCAGATATTGCTCGATCCAGGTGAGAAACCGATCGAGATCGCTTTGGTCGCGCACATAGGGGGTGTTGCCGGGCTCGAGCGATGGGCTGTGGTAGCTGACGGCGAACACGCGATACCCGTCGGCGACGAGGCGGCGTGTCAGCCGCTTGCATTCGTCAAGCGTGTTGCCTTCCGGCGACAGGCGGATTCGATTGAGGAGTCCGGTCCGTGCCATGATTCCCGGCAACCTCAGGCGAACCGGCAGCCCTGACCTGATCCCATGATAAAAATCATCGCCGAGTCGACGAACAAGCCCGGTGGTCCCGACGGTCACGGGGATTTCGAGAATGGGACGCCGGGTCTGGAGCCAGTAGGGCCGCGCTGTACCGCCTGAATAATCGGGTGCGTGAGGCGACAACCAGGTGCCTCCTGGAACCACGCTGCAATCGACATCGAAACCCAGCCGATCGAGAATGGCGGCCGTGTTGCTGCCCGTACCATAGCGGCCCGCGCGATAGAGCCGCGGTTTTATGCCGAAGCGGCGTTCAATGGCATCAACGAGCACTTCGAGTTTTCGCCGCTCCAGATCTCCGGGCAGATTGCAGGCATAAGAGTTCTGCTCGCAGACTTCCTCTTCGTGAGGAGGGGTCACCCACGCGTGAAGTTGCGCGCCGAGTTCGCACTCTCCCGCATCCAGCATATCCATGATCGGCCGGTAGCCGGCCTCTTGGGCAACGATCGGGTAATCGATCGCATAAGTGGGGGTGACGCCAAAGTGCCGATAAATCTTTTGTGCCTGTACCTGGGCCGCCATGCTCCGGACAGTGACGTTGGAGCGCGAGAGCGGCAACCGCCAATCATACTGCTCTTCCGCATCGACGATGATGACAAGATGCGGCCTGCTCTCGCGTGGGTAGTGGACAAGCACATCGCCGTCCTGTGGGTCCTGTGCCAACATGGGATGCCGGTTACGCGCGGCTGCGGCCGGCCTCTTGCCAATCCCGCGCTGCTTTGATGACTGGATTAAGGGCGTTACTGCCCCGATGGCGCGCCAATCGGCTCGGGCACGCAGCCGAGCCTTGAGCCATCGCCCCGGAGGCGACGCACTTGCGAGAAAGAACGCGGTGTGTAAAGGCCTGTAGCCCAGGAGCATGGAGTGCAGGATGATCGGCAGCCCCTTAAAATAATTATCATTGCATTCGGCCCGCCCGAGCCATTCTAGACGCTCGCCGCGGATGCCGCGGATCTCGGCGGCGCTCAGTTTCGATCGTTGTTCCCCAATGTGTCGTTCGACGACATCCAGCACGACGCGGGCGTGATGGCCCACGCCTCTGCTCGACAAGCTGCCCGGTCGGTTGTGGACCCGGACCAAGCACTCGTCGACATACCCGACGGAACCGCGAAGCGCGAGGCGGATCCACATATCCTGGTCCTCGCAGATCCTGTAGCGCCGATCGAAACCTCCGACTTCAATCAGGTGATGTCGCCACGCGAGAACCGACGGGGTTGCTATCGTATTGCGGGCAAGGAGCGACTTCCAACACTCTGGGCCGGGCACGGGGCGGCGCCAGCGATAAAGATCGCCAAGATCCTCGCCGTCCATTGAGATGAATTTGGAGGCGCAGGAGACGAAGACGGGTTGCTCTTCTCCGGTAATGAGAGCCACCTGTCTTGCGATTTTCGATGGTAGCCATTCATCGTCCGAATCGAGAAACGCGACGAGGTCTCCCCGGGCGGCCGAGATACCGGCATTGCGTGCGCCCGATGCGCCCTGTTGCTCGGGAAGCCGCACCAATCGAACGCCGCGGGCGGCGAAGGATTCGACGATCTCGCTCGTATTGTCGCTGCTGCAATCATCCACCACGACGATTTCCATCGGATGGTAGGTTTGCGCCAGAGCCGAATCGAGCGCGCGCGCAATCGTTTCCTGGGCATTGTAGGCGGGGATGACCGCGCTCACGAACGGACCTGTGCCACGCTCTTCCGTTACGCCGTCCATTTTCGCCTCGCGCGCAACGCCATGCCCGATTCACGCTCTACAAGAGGAGTTGGGGCCGACCTCAGCCTTCAAGGCGAGGAACTGTCTATGATAAGCATCCCGAATTCGTTTACAACAGGCCAATGGCTGCGGAAACTTGCGGGCGATTTCTCAGATTTGGTTAATCACTTCCGACTCCGCCCCGTCGTCCGCTCTCACGAGCCACTAGCCGGACCATCGTGTAACTCGGCACGAGCCAACCATGCGCGACATTATTCTCACCCTGTTCACGCTCTGCGGCCTCATCGCGACGCTGCGCGCGCCCTATGTGGGTCTGATGCTGTGGGTGCTGTTTTCGATCATGAACCCGCATCAGGAGGCCTACGGGTTCGCGCGATCGGTACCGTGGAATCTGATCATCGCGATCGTCACGACGGGGGCGTGGATGGCATCGGCTGAGCGCAAGCTGCCGCCCCGGGGAGCCACGACCGCCCTGGTTTTTGCGCTCCTCGCCTGGACGACGTTCAATACGTTATTCGCCTTCGATCCCAGTTATTCGTGGACCTATTGGAACCGCGCCTGGAAGATCGTTGCAATGGGCATCGTCGCCGGCACGTTGACGACCAGCAGGGTCAGGTTTCAAGCTCTGATGTGGGTTGTCGCGTTGTCGTTGTGCTATTACGGTGTCAAGGGTGGATTATTCACGGTGATAAAGGGCGGGCATTCGCAGGTGTTCGGCCCACCAAAATCCATGATTTATGATAATAACACGCTTGCGGACGCGCTCGTCATGGTGCTCCCGATCATGAACTACCTGCGGGAGTACAGCGAGTCGCGTGCGCTGCGCACCGGTATATGGGTGGCGATTATTCTCGTGGTTACGTCAATTGTGGGAAGCTATTCGCGGGAAGCATATATTGCGCTTGCCGTCGTTGCGATCGCCTTCTGGATGCGCACCGGGCGCAAATTCCTCTATCCGGTGATCGCCGTCATCGTCCTGGTGCCGCTGCTCAGCCTCATGCCGGCTTCGATCTTCCAGCGCGCCGCGTCCATCCAGCATTTCAATACGGATGACTCCTTCCAGACGCGGGTCGACTCCTGGTGGGTGGCCTACCGCTATGCGATGGACCACCTTCCATTTGGCGCCGGTTTTTATGGCATGAATTTGGGAGCTCTCTGGAATCATTACATACCCGGAGAGCTGCATGCGGCCCACAGTATCTATTTTCAAACGCTGGGAGAGCAGGGAGTCATCGGTCTTATTCTTTATCTCATGGTGATCGCGGTCGGCTTTCTCAACTTCCGAGCCGTGCGACGCGACACGAGGAATGTTCCGGAATTCGCCTGGGCGCGCGATCTGGCGGAAATGATGCGGTTGAGCTTCCTCGCGTTCTGCGTCGCGGGGGCGGCGGCGCCGATAAACTTTTTCGACCTGTTCTTTTTATGGACGATGCTGAGCGCTACCTTGCGCGAAATGACCCGAAAGGAGAAGGTACCGCTTGCAGTTGAGACACCCTTCGTACCGGAACTCGAACCGGTGCGGCGGCCGCTGCGCGTTCCGCCGCGCTGACATGGGGATAAGCCCGCTCATTCTCAGGATCCTCATCATGTCGCCCGCTCCCCGATCGGTCCGACGCATGGAAGCATCGTCATGACCGTCAAGATCGTCGCCTTCGCCGGGGCGCTGTCGCACAGCGTTTGCAAGACGATTGTCGAGCTCGATCGCCGGTTCGACGCCGTCTCCTGGTTGCTCGTTACCAACGCGCCGATGCGCCTGGACCGTGCCGACAACCTGCCCGGGTTGCCGGGGGAGGAATATCGCGCGGACGGCTTGTTGACGCGCGGTAATCTCGCTCATGTCGAGGGCTCGATCGCGGATATCGCCGCCGAGTTGCGACGCTTTGCCCCGGACCTCGGACTTGCGCTCACGGCCCCTATCGCGGACACAGCGCTTATCGGCCTGCCGCGGCTCGGCACTCTAGCGGTCCACAAGGGCAAGCTGCCGCAATATCGCGGTGCCGCACCGGTTTTCTGGGCAATGTGGAACGGCGACGATGAACTCGGCTGCACCATCGAGCTACTCTCGGAGAGCAGGGCTGGCGGCAGCGTCATCGCCGAGACCAGCGTACGACGGCAGAAATATTCAACAGTGGCCGGTGCGGAGTTGCTGGTCGACGAGGCGGCCATCAAGCTCGTCGGCGACGCTGTCGAACAGATGCTGGCCGGGCCGGCGCGGGCCCGGGAGGTTGCCGGGGGCGGCCAAGGCAACCCGATACCGACAGGCCGGCAAGTCGCTGCGCTGCGCCGACGCCTCGCGGCCGCGCTTCCAGACCAGGGTCGCTTCGATCGGCGGGCCGCAAAGATGCTCTATCTCGCCGCGCGGCTGGGCCTCGGCCGCCTCGCGACAATCCTTTGGCGCCGCCCGCTGGTTACGGTTCTCACCTATCACCGGGTGAACGACGACCTGCGCGATAACGTCACCGTCGGTATCGAGCAGTTCGAGCAACAAATGGCCATGCTGCGCCGGCATTGTCAAATCGTCTCGATCGAGGATGTCGTCGGCAGAGCGTTGCCAGCCCGCCCGTCCCGCCCCCTCGTGTGCGTGACCTTCGACGATGGCTACGAGGACAATTTTACGACGGCGTTGCCGATCTTGCTGAAGCACCAGATCCCAGCCGCGTTCTTCGTCTCGACCGGCTTCATCGGAACGGCGCGGCGCTTTCCGCACGATTTAGCCAAAGGCCTGACCGATTTACCTACCATGACCTGGGGCGAGCTCCGGGAGATGCGGCGGCATGGGCAGGTGATCGGCTCCCACACAGTCAGTCATATCGATTGCGCAAAGGCGGAAGCCGACCTGCTTTGCCGCGAATTGCGCGACTCGAAGGAGACGCTCGAACGCGAACTCGGGATCGACAGGCCGATCTTCGCGTATCCGTTCGGGCGCCGGGAAAACATCACGCCGGAGGCGCTCGAACGGGTCAAGGAAGCCGGTTATGTCGCCTGCCTGTCCGCCTACGGTGGGGTCAACCGTGGTGCGATCGACCGCTTCGACGTCCGCCGCGGCGGCGTCAACTGGCCGTTTTCGGCTCTCGCGTTTCTGAGCCGGGCTTGGGGTCTGATCTGATGCAGGCGTTTAAATTTTGTCTACGCGGTTGGTCATTGATATCGCTTGGTAATTTGCCATAGGAATGGCTGATGGAATCTCTTACAGAACGCCAGAGCCGCGAACTCGAGTATCATAAGCAACACGCCGTCGTTGTCGCTGAAAAAGCTAGAGCCGCGTTCACTCAAACGGAATCGCCTCTCAATCCCCTTGGCCGGGCTTGGCCCGGCCATCCACGTCTTTTTTCTTCGACATTCGCTCTCCAACAAAGACGTGGACCCCCGGGACAAGCCCGCGGGAGGGGGCATTTTTCAGCGCTCGGATGTGATCGGATACCGCTCTAATATTAAAGCCGCTCGGCAACGATCAGCATCTGGCAGCACAGCGGCCGTACCGACAACGCCCATACCAGCAGATCATAAAGCAACGACAACAGGAACAGCGGGACGAAAAACTTGAAGTAGCTGCTGTGCCAGGATATCGCTACCGACCAGCCATGTGCCCAATGTCGGGATGCGGTGCAAAGCGAACGGCGTACTGTTGCCGCCACCGACATCGAGGACATGCAGGCCCGGTCGTGCGTTCATCGCTTCGGCGACGACGAGCTCGTGAAGATAAAGGAGGCTGCGCGTGAACGACGGGTAACCGATCTTCGATCGCATTGCAGAACGCGATATTCCAGCGATTCCAGCGCGAGAAAAGTGTCATCGTCATTCGGCGTTCGCCATAAATTCCAATCTTGTGTACGCCACGGTTTCGCCGCCGGCAAACCGATCGTTAGTCTCCCCTCTCGGGTCGTAGGGTTGGGGTTTCTTCCCTCATGAGCGCTGGCTCGGAGGCTGGTAGCCCGGGGCCTTCGGCCGCGCGATCGGATAGGGCCACCGGCGTATCTGGCAGGTGGCCCGATGCGGACCCGAAAAAGCCACATTTTTGTGTTCTTGTTTTGCCCTCACCCTACCAACCTCACGGAGGTGTTGAAAAATGGGATCGATGGCCGGTCTAAGCGATTCACCGAGGCCGCTCACGCCGGCGAGAGCCGCGCTTGCAGATGCGATCAAGGCGTTTGAGAGCGCTCGGGGCGATTTAGAGGCAGCGGCGAGGCCGGTCGAGGCGCTCGACCGGATAAGGACGATAGGTCTGCAAAGGGAAACGGCCGAGCTTCGGATCGAGATCAGCCGGCTCCACGAGCTGTACAACACCCAATTCCGCGATTGGATCGAAGCGGGCGGGCTCGGCGAGCGTCCGATGCCGCAGCCGGAGATGATCAGGGTGGAGCAACGTCTTTCTGAGATCGCCGGGCCTGCCGGCAACGCCGAAAAAGAATTCCCCGCGGCGTCCTTGGATTATACCGAAGCTGCCAAACGCCTCGCCGAGGCTCGCGCGAGGCTCAGGCAGACTCTCTGGCCCACCGTCGTCGAGGCCGCCGAGCCAGTTTTCCTCGAAATGGAGGAAATGGTGGGCGGAATATCGAAGAGACACGCACAGCTCCACGGGTTGATCTCAGTTATCAGGGATCTCGGGAATCGCGACCAGCCGACGATCAGTGTGGCGTTCGCAGCGGCCGAAAAAATCGAGGAGCGTCTTTCCGTCACCTTGCGACTCACACCGCCGGCGCCCGACCCGGCCCCCGCTCGCTCCTTGATTGAGCGATTGCAATCGAACGCGGAAGCCGAGCTTATATTACAATCGCCTGAGGGCCTCACCGACACTCGTTGAGCGCTGATAATAGCGGTACGACGCAGCGAAACCATCGGTCCGGCGATCTTCGCAGTTTGGTCGAACGCAGAATAAGGAGAGCAATTCCCGCACCATAGCCCAATCGACTGCCCGTCCGGCCTTGCGCTTTGCCTGCGAATAGGGTCGGTTGCACCAAGCCGATGGGCTACCGCCCCCACCGAGAATCCGCAGGCCCGGTCGTTCGTTCATCGCTTCGGCGACAAGCAGCTCGTGATGATGCAGAAGGCTGCGAGCGAACGACTCAGGGAGTCGATCTTCGATCGCATTGCACAGCCCGAAATTCCAACGGTTCCAACGCGACAATAGGCCCATGGTCATTCGGCGCACGACATCATCGCAAGCTGCGCCGTCTCAGACCGGAATGCTCCAGCGATACATCGCCGCCATTTGCGGTGACGTTCGAATGACCTTATCTGCCCAGGCATAACACTCTCTAGCCTCCGGGACACCCAGCCGTGTCGCGAGAGCGAGGGCAGCGCGTGCGTAATGGAGGTAGCCGGTGTTGCGGCCCGCGAAACGGTCGGGGTCCGTGACCGTCCAGTCCTGCAATTTCGCATTGATCTCGAAGGCTTCCTTCCACGTTTGGGCCCATGGGGCCGGCGGTGGCCCGCTTAGAGCGAAGAGGTAGGGCGTCGCGTAGGCCCGCATCCAACCGCTCTTGCCATCGGTCCGCGCGATGGTGGCGCCGACCTTCCAAACAAAAGCATCCCGCCAGGCCGGGAACATCAGCACCGTCCACGCCATCACGAAGGCGAGGTAGTCCTCCTCAAAGGGATCCACTCGCGGCACTTTGAATTGCCCAATAGGTCCTGCATCGTCCGCACCGTCCCTGATTTTAGTCGCGGCGCGGAACACTCGGAACGGTGGCTCGGGGTTGCGGACAAAGGTTTCCTCGAACCAGACGCGATTGTTTTCGAGGATGCGCTCCCAATAGCCGCGCGGCAGGAGCCAGCCGGGCACCATCTCCGGGGTCACCTTCGCGAGCTGCGCCGCGTCTCGGAGGCACCATGCGTAGGCACGCGTCTGCCCTTTCGGCAGGATGCATTTTTCCGCGGACCGATATTCCGCCGGGATCCCGCCGATACACCATGTCAACTGAAGCTGCAGCGCCTCGAGGTAGTAGGGATCGCCGGTCAGCATGAACGGCACGTAGGTCAGCGCGGGATGATGGGCCCAATCCGGCGTCACCGGGCTCTTCAGCGGCGCCACGTAGGGATCAAATTCCCGGGGCGCATCAAGGTTCCAACCGCCCTTGGGATATTGCTCGAAACTGAACGGAGCTCCGGTCTTTTCGTCGCGTATGTTCCAAGGAACCGTTCCCGACGCTTCCGCCTGGGCGAACATATCCTCGAGCGCGTCGCTCGCGCCGGTGCAGATCCATCTCGCCTGCGGCTCAGTGACCGGGCCGATATCGGGGCGGTCGCCTGTCGTCGGCATATAAGCGGTCAGACCGGCCAGGCCCATGATGGTATAGGTCCGCTCTCGACCGGCGGGCATCGGCGCCTGTGTCGCGGCGGCGCGCGCAGCGGGCGGCGCCGGCGCAGACGGGGCTGCCGCGGCTTCGACCTGGCCATCCGGGCCGCGGCGAAGAGCCCGGGCGACCACCGAGGGCGCAGGCAGCCGCGATGGCGATGCGGGCGCAGAGGCAATCGCCTCGGATTTGGCAGAGGGCGCGTTTGCCGCATGCTCGGGAGGCACCGCAGCAACATGTTCGGCGGCGTATGGCGGAAGCATCCCGGCTGCGATCAGATCAGCCGCTTTCGCGACGACCGGCCGGCGCGCCGATTGCCAGCGCCACCGCGAGAACCAGTAGTGTATCGGTACATCAACCCGGGCCAGCAGCTTTCCCTCGCGCTCGATTTCGACGCTGTAGGGACCGAGATGCTGTGGCGGCCCGCTCCACACGCGACCCAGTTCGAAGACCACCTCCACCCGATCGGAGTCGCGGTCCGGACGCATGAAGACCGAGAGCGGCAGCTCGGGCACAGTGACCATCACACAACGCTGAACAAAGCCCTGGCCTTTGTGGTCGCCAAGATCGCGACCCATTGGCTCATCGAACTGATAGGACTTCCCGTCGAGCGTCACGCGAACGCGGAGCGGCGCCGGTTCCGCCGGGGCGGCAAACGCCGGCCGGTCGCGGAGTCCGATTCTTGCCGCGGCTCCGAGAGCGAGCCCCGACAAAAGCAGAGAGCGGCGATCGCGGCGCTTGTCATTCATGGGTTGGTAATCCGAACCGGTACGATATGATACACCTTCCTCGCGTGGGATAGGGCACGTTTTGCCGCGGGCGCACCAGTGGGTGTTCGTATCGGAGAAAATAAGCGGACTCACTGATTGACTGATCACGGCAGAAGCCAAGGCGCAGAACTCGCGAGGCCCGTGAAGAAAGCCCCAGATCCCTCGCCCCCTCAGACCAGATCCCTCGCCCCCTCAGAAGCGTCACGAATCCGTTGTTTGGCGTCTGGGTGCCGCTCGGAACGGGTGACGTCCACGGATGGGAGTCGGATACATTCCGGTTCGGCGAAATTTGCTGGACGGCGAGATGGTTGGGCCAGCGCGAATAGTCGCTGTCCGCCGATCGCCGGCCAGGCCTGCCCGAATTGCCAGAAGCCAATTGCGAGGGCCGCTCAGATATATAAATTCCCGGGCATTAAATTCCGCCGCTTGAGATAGGGGATCGCTTTGACCAGAAGCGGACCGGTGCAATCCAAGAGCCATCCGGTGAGGACGAGCGCGGGTCGCCAAGCGCGCGAAGAAAAGCGCAGCCTGTATCCCCACCGGCGCAGGTCTCGTCGCAAGCATGCTTCCATGATGAAACACTCAAAACCGGAGAGCTTCGTCCGCCACCGCGCGACCGCCGCCTCCGAAAGCGGGTGAGCGAGCCTGGGATGAATCACCCGCTCACGCTCTGGAACCTTATCCACGCGCTCGGCCCATGCGAGCATCCGTGGCTCGAATTCCTCGCCCAGAAAGGCACAGATCCGGCGGATTACCGCCTCCGGCTCGCGGACGAGATCTTCGTACGTGACATCGAGGATCTTCCAGTCAATCTTCGAATTGCGGTACGCCTCCCGGAATCGCAACGCGCGTGTCCATTCGAAATTGCGTTCATAGCATCGGCAACCTGGGAATTGCCATTTAAGATCAATATAAGAAATCGCAACATCCCGGCCATCACGCAACAGGTGAATGAACTTCGCGTCGGGGTAGAGAGCGCTCAACTGGGGGATAATCTCGATGTAGGGCGGAGTCTTGTCGCCAATCCGTGGCTTTCCGGCGGCCGCGAGATGATGGCGGTAGACGATGTCAATTAGGTCCACGAGGCAGGGCTTGGCGAGCGACATCGCCTGCGCTCGGAACGCGTCCGCGGCGATCCCCATGTCCGGCCAGCGATAGTTGTGAGTCATGACCTCGGCCACCGCGCGCACCTGCTCCGGTTTGAGTGGCTCCCGCAGGGGAAACCGCCGGACAAGCGGCAGAATGAACCAAGTCTCCGGCGGAATCTCGATTCTCGAGTGACCGGAGAGGATAAGGCGTAGCAGGGTGGTGCCTGACCGGCCGGAGCCGACGATGAAAAAAGGGACCCCGCCTGATGCCGGGTCGCCACGGGGCGCTGGAGCAGATACGGGCGGGTACCTCATGGGCTCAACATGGTTTGCCGCCAGTGCAGCCGTCGCCATAGCTTGGCTGCCTGTTCGACGGTCGTGCGCTCGACGCCCGGCTCGCGTCCGGCAAGAACCCAGAGCGACAGCAAGACCAGCACGAAAATCATCGCGCCCAGGATGGTGTTTGAGAATAGCCGAAAAACGGGTGAAGTGATCGCATCGATGCCAGAAAGCTTGACGACAGCCACCATGGCGGACGCGGCGATGATAGGTCGCCAGAGCCTGGCGAATATGTCCGTTGCGGTGACCGGGATCACGCGAATGACGGTATAGAACATTACGGGCGCGAAGAGAATCGTTACAACGGTCCGCGCAGCGGCGACGCCGACGGGGCCCCAGTTCATGCCCCCGATGAGCGCCGCCGGTGCGAGCAGTACGACGAAAAGCCAATTGCGAACGGCGTAAAGCCGCCCGCTCCCGGTAACGCTGAGTACCGCATTGGCGCTTCGACCAATGCCGAGGAACGCATTCCCCGCCGCCAGCCAAACGACTAGCGGCGCCGCCGCCAGCCATTTCTGCCCTAGCACCACAGCAACCAAGTCGCCGGCCACCAAGGCAACGCCCACTCCCGTCGAAAGTGCGATCACGGCGACGACTGAGAGGACCCCCAGATAGGCTTCCGCAAAACGGGATGGCTCATTCAGCAAGATTGCGTAATACGGGAAAAGTGCACGGGCCATGGGGACGACGACCTCGTCCGTCGGCGCACTCGCCGTGTCCGCGGACACGTTGTAGAGCCCCATCGGCGTTGCACCCGCCAATCCGCCGACCACAAACTGGTCCGCCCGCTCGCCAAAGAAATAGCCGATGTTGGCAAACTGCATCCAAATCGAATAACCCCAAATCTCTCGTAATTTCGTCAGTCGAAACCGGGGCCGATAAGGGGACAACACATAGCTGGCCGCCACGCTGAACGCTTCCCCGCACACGCTGGCGATGACGAGTGCCCAATAACTGCGCAGCGTCAGAGCAAGCGAGATGCCCACGACAAAAATCGACACTCTATTGATAACGAGGAATTGGAAGTCCTTGCCGAAGCGCAGGTTCTTGCGGAAGGCGAGCACGCCCACGTTGGTGAAGCCGTTGATCAACGGCTTGAGCGCGATCACCTGAACGACCGGCACGGCGCGCGAATCGTGAAAATACAGGCCCGCAAGCGGCGCGCCGACGATCAACCCGGCCGCGACGACGACACCGATCGCGATCGACATGGCCCACGCGGTATCGAAATGCTCGTCGGTGGCATTGACGTTGCGGATGACCGCCATCGCCTGGCCTGCGTCGGCGAATACCAACACAAATTGCATCGTGATCGCGCCCATCGCGACGAGGCCGAAATCTTCCGGCAGCAGCAATCGTGCAAGGATGACGGTGCTGACCATCCCGATGCTGCGGATGACCCAGCGGGCGCCGATCATCCATGCGGAGCCCACAACCATCCCGCGCAACCCGGCTTGCGCGGGGCCGCTGGCCGACGGCGGACCATCCTCCCCTTCGTCCTCGGCAATCGGGCCTACACTCGTTTGCGGGCGGGGCTCGGCCGCTCTCATCGCCGCCTAGCGCTCCGGCGCCTGGCCGGCAAAGTCATCCAAGACCATCGTTGATGCGATATCACGCTGCGACCGGGCGGCGACCGGCGATACATCGCTCGTCGGCGACGGCGCGGCGGGGTTTGCCTCGGAGTGCCATCGCCTGATCAATTCTTCGAACGCCTCGTAATCCTTCTGGAACAGGCACGTAAGCCAAGCCCGATCTTCTTCGCCCAGGCGTGGCAGCGGCTGCGACGCGACGCCTTTGAGCGAGCGGTAGACCCGGTCCGGCAGGACGGTCCTCAAACTTGTCGAAATGCGCTTGGACCACTTCAACCCGACCGCGTCGCGGGTCAGCCGGCCGAGACGGTTGTAGCGAAAGGATTCATTCCGGACCCGTTCGGATTCGAATGCGAAGGGTGCGACGCCCAGGAACTCGGCGCAACGCCGGGTATGTAACAGCGGGTCCCGCACGAACTCCTCGAATCTAAGGAAGAAAAAGCGGTCGAGATCAAAATATTCTAGGTATCGTGAGATCTGCGCGAAATAATAGCTGGGATCGAGATAAGACGGGTCCTCCGCAATGACCTGGCGCATGCTGCGCGTCTCCCGCCGCTCGCGCACATCGTGCCAATAGGCTGAAAAAATGCGCGCTGCGGGATCGCGAACCATATAGATGAACTTAGCGTCCGGCCGCAGCTGGTAGATCCGCTGCGGAACGTTGACGGCTCGGGCATCGCTCGCGCGCAGAGCGGGGTTGCCGATCTCGGCCATGGTATAGGTCGTCGATGCGTCGAGCAGCAATGTGTCGAGGCGACCGAAGCAGCGGCGATACCAGTCGAGCCCCTGGTCCCAGTTGTTGGTGAAGAAATCCGGCTCCTTGGGAACGGAGAGAGTGATCTCGGGATGCTGGTTCAGCATCTCTGCCAAGGTGGTTGTCGCTGCCTTCTGAGCGCCGATGAGGTAAACCTGTGGCGGGAAGGCCGTAAAGCTCACCCCCTCTGGCGCGCGGCACGGCCGGGCAACGCGGTTGGTGATATCAACGCCGTGAGTAGAGCGCGCTCCTATAGCGGACTCCGCCTCTTCCGTGAAAAACAGCTGGCCCACCTCGCTTTGGCTGGCGATCCGAGTAATCGTGTCGATATCTGTTTCCGACAACTCTAGGCGCCACTTAGTTGAAGCTTCGATCGGGTCGCGTTTGACGTCGTAATAGCCTTCATGACCAGTCGCCCGGGTGCTTTTCGTGAGAAAATCCGCAACCTCCGGCCGCCAGTCGAGATCGCAGAACTCGAACAGCATCCGCATCGTCGGCTCCGGCTGTTCGGCCAGATCGTTGTGCCGCACGAGCTTGACATGCTTCGCGGTTTTGAGAGCCTCGATCGCCGTCTCATTCTGGATCACCCAGCTCCATGCGAGCTGCCCGGCAAATGATTCTGCGGCCAGCTTCTCTTCCGTAAGGCCAAAGCGGGGCGCCAACGGGGTCTGCGCGAGTTCGCGGAGCGGGATATCGTGCTCGAACTTCGCCAAATGCACGCCTCGCAGCATCGACGCCACTTGCCCGCACGGATGCCTCACGATGATAATGATGCGGCTCGCCGGCGCCGCCGCCGCGATCAGGCCGGCACGCCCCATGCTGCTCACCGATTTTATCACCAACTTTTTGTAGGCATCGGAATCGAGATCGACCAAATCCGGCACATCGATCGAATTCGCCACGCGTCCCAAAAGGGGCATTTGCTGCAGGAGTTTCAATACCATGACAAAGGAGCGGCGCCACGCCGATTGCGAGGCGGTATGAAAGCTTTTCGCGAAGACCGGCAACGATCCGGCGGATTTCAGCCGATGGCTTCCCGCCAATGCGTTGAGCCACTCCTCCGCCTCGCGGCGATGCACCCTGACCTGGTCTTCGCCGCACATGAAGGGAATGTGCTCGGCGCGAATCAGGATATCAGGCTCGTGACGGTACAGGACATCGGGATGAGCGTCGAAAATCTTTGCAAGCCAGCTTGTCCCCGAGCGCGGCGCTCCCAGGATAAAGATGGTCTTTCCAGAGTACTTGTAGGCGGTCATCGAATCGGCTTTACCCTTCTTGCGTCGATTCCCTTGACCGCGAAGCCGCACCACGACGGCGCTGCGCTCTTGAACCACCCGGACCAATCATAGCAGCGCGGCGGCGTTTCAAGAAGCGCGGTGCTGGCCGGGCCGCAAGCCGCGCATGCAAGCCCGTGATTTTTCTCACCAGCTTCGCTGTCGATAAGGCAAATCGGTCGGAGCGCATCAAAGGGACCAATAGCTGATCCCCGGCGGCACAGCGTCGCGCGAGACTGCCGATTTGACGTCCACCAGGATGCCGCCCGGTGCGAGAGCGGCGAGCAGCTTGGCCCAGCCCGCTTCTCGATAAAGGCGGTGTGGAACGGCAAGGATCAGTCCGTCGAGTTTGGTCAAGCTTTCCAACGGGACGAGATCGATGGCGTACTCGCGGTGGGCCTGCGCCGGATCGGCGAGGGGATCGACCACCTGCGCCTCGATGCCATATTCGCGCAGTTCCGCCAAGATATCCGGGACGCGGCTGTTGCGCAGGTCGGGTACGTCCTCCTTGAACGTAACGCCGATCACGCCGATTTTCGCCCCTTTTACCGGCCGGTCGGCGGCGATGAGCAGCTTTACCAGCCGGCGCGCGACAAATCCGCCCATGCCGTCATTGATGCGCCGTCCCGACAAGATGACCTGCGGATAATACCCGACGGCTTCAGCGCGCGCGGTGAGGTAATAGGGATCGACGCCGATACAGTGTCCGCCGACGAGGCCGGGTGTAAAGGGCAGGAAATTCCATTTGGTTCCCGCTGCGGCGAGCACGTCCCGGGTCGGGATTTCCAACCGGTCAAAGATGATCGCCAGTTCGTTCATCAGAGCGATATTGAGATCGCGCTGCGTATTCTCAATTACCTTCGCCGCCTCGGCGACTTCGATCGAGGGCGCGCAATGCAGGCCCGCGGTAACGATCCGGCCGTAGACAGCGGCGACGCGCCGCAGCGTCTCCTCGTCCTCCGCCGAGACGATCTTGGTGATCGTCTCGAGCCGATGCTGTTTGTCACCGGGGTTGATCCTTTCCGGTGAATAGCCGAGTTTGAAGTCCACGCCCGCTCTCAGTCCCGAGGCCTTCGCGAGCAATGGCCCGCAGATTCCTTGAGTCAGCCCGGGGTAGACGGTCGACTCGAAAACGACGACCGAACCAGGCTTGAGCCGTGGGCCGATCAGCGCGCAGGCCCCCTCAAGCGGAGAAAGGTCGGGGCGGCGCCCGGCGTCAATCGGCGTCGGAACCGTGACCACGAAGAAACTCACGTGGTCAAGGGCATCGGGATCGTCGCTAAGGCGCAATTTCGTGGCACGCAATTCGGCTTCGGAGACCTCGCCCGTTATATCCTTAGCCTCGCGCAACTCCGCGACCCGTCGCGACGAGATATCGAAGCCGACGACCGGCTCGAATTGCTTAGCCAAGGCGAGGGCGACCGGCAATCCGACATAGCCTAGCCCGATGACGGCAAATCCAAGTTCCATGTCCAAAATGGGCCTATCCCGGTGATCCGCGCACCCAACGGGCCGCACGCGCCAGAAATCAGCTCAGTCCATGATACTCTTTGTACCACTGGACAAAACTGGCGAGGCCGGTCTCGATTGTGGTGTCCGGCTCGAAGCCGAGATCGCGGCGCGCCGCCTCGATGTCGGCATAGCTCTCCGCGACATCGCCCGGCTGCATCGGCAACAGTTCCTTTGTTGCGGTTCGGCCGAGGATTCTCTCAATCACCGCGATGAAATCGAGCAGCCGCTCGGGGCGGTGGTTCCCGAGATTGTAGATTCGGTTCACGCCCGGGCCAGGCGGCCGATCATGGGCGGCAATCGTGCCCGCGACGATATCATCGATATAAGTAAAGTCGCGGGCCATGCGCCCTTGATTGAAGACCTTGATCGGCTCTCCGGCGAGAATCGCCCGTGTGAACAGATAGGCGGCCATGTCGGGGCGACCCCAAGGTCCGTACACCGTAAAAAACCGCAATCCAGTAGCGGGAATACCATAGAGACGAGAATAGGCTTCGGCCATCAGCTCTGCCGTTCGTTTGGTGGCACCATACAGCGAGACCGGGTGATCCGCGCGATCCTCAACGCTGAAAGGCTGCTTACTGTTGGCGCCGTAGACCGAAGAGGAGGAGGCGTAGACGATCCCGCGCAAGTGAGCCACCCGCCTTGCCGCTTCCAGCATTACAAGCGTGCCCATCACGTTCGCATCGATATAAGTGTAGGGGTTAACCAGGGAATGGCGCACCCCGGCTTGCGCAGCAAGATGAATGATGCCTTGGAGATCCGCGTGGCGCTCGACCAGGGCAAAGATGCCGTCGCGGTCGGATACGTCGAGTTTCGCGAACGTGAAGCCAGGATACGCGCTGAGTCGCGCGAGACGCGCCTCTTTCAGAGTGACGTCATAGTAATCGTTCAGGTTGTCGATAGCGATCACCCGCTCACCACGATCAAGCAGCGCCTTGGCCGCATGAAAGCCGATGAACCCGGCCGCGCCTGTAAGGAGAATCGACATTGGCGTTCAACAATTCGTGGGCATTGTTATGGAGGTCGGAGCTCTGACAACCCGCCGCGGCGCGCCATCCCCTATCGTTTTACCGATGCGGTAGCAACGTTTTTTTGCGCCGTGACAGGTCGTTTATAGACGCATTCGATACGGTGCTTGACGCTCCGGGCGAGATCCTCGAGCCAAAACGCCAAGCGCGGCCGTTGAATCACCTGCCACAACATCGGCTCGCACCTAGTCGCAAAACTTTCCTTTAGCCTGTTGCGTCCGGCAAGGAAATCATAGATAGCGGCACCGGATCGGTAAGCATCTCGGATCGCCATCGCATGCGTGACGGCGCCGGGACGGGCACGCCGCTCATCATATGCGAAACCGCTCTGGTAGGCGTAGACGTGGCCCCCTAGCCGGAAATTGTAGAGATAGCCGATCAAGCGAGTGCCGGCGCTGACTCTGAGGAGTTCTATCGCGCCCGCCGCAAAACTGCGCTCGATCAGGAGCCGGTGAAATGGTTCGAAAACCGCGCCGGTGAACGCGTGACGCTTGCCGCGCCGCTCCCATGTGGCCGAGTGCAGTTCCTTAAGCGCGGCAAAGAATGCGCGCGCCTCGGCAATCGTCGCTGCTTGTTGCAGCTGGAGCGGACCGAAGCGCTCGAAGTAGCGAAGCGCGCGGCGGAGCTGCTGCCGGGCGTTAGCGCTCAGGATTGAAAAAAGCTCGCCACCGCTCGGGGAAAGCCGACAGAGTTCAACGCAGTAAGAGGGAACGACCACCTCCTTGCGCCGGAGCCGACGGGCCTCAACGACATTCTCCGGAACGCGCAGCAGCCCGCCGCGGATGTGGAGTTCGTCAGCGTCCGGTGCGTTCTCGACGAACCACGCAATCAAAGCATCGAGGGCGGCACCCTCGTGATCAACAGCAGCTAGGAGGCCGTTATGCTCGATTGTCAGCGAATCGAACGTTGGATCGCCGGTTTCATTGAGATAGAGGCCACGCGAACAGATCAAGCCATGGCGACGCCGCTCGAGGCCCGCGCCGAGCAGGGCAAGGGCAATCGTCTCGCCGCCGCGGATCGAACCGCGCAACAGGCTCGGCCGGCTGGCTTCGGGCAGGAGGGTGAGCAGCGTGCCGATCCAATGCCACGAGATGAAAAAGGACACGCGGGCAGTAGCCTCGAGGCGTCGCCATTGGCTTTCGAGAGCGGCAAGCGGCGGAAGTGCCTCCCGCCGGAACTCGATCAGGCTAGCCGACTCGGATCGAAGGTGTCGCATCATTTGCCGCAAATGGGCCTGTCACATAAAAAGCGACGGCAGGCGATCTGCCATCGCCGCAGACATGCAAGGCGAAACGAGTTTTGTCAACGTGGCTACGTCCGTTCGAGCGGTCGCCCGATTTCGCTCGACCCGTCGCCGCAACGAAAGTCAACCGATCAGTCCCCGGTCATCGCCATCAAATGGTTGGGCGCGCCGGTCCTGGTCTGATGGCGCATCATGGCTTCGATGGTTTGCTCCAGACCCTGTTGCAACAAGGTAACCGCGGTGAATTTCAGCATTTCGCGGGCCTTTCCCGGGTCCCCTACCGACACCCGCAGGTCACCGACGCGCTCCGGTGCAAATCGTGGCGAAAAATGGACGTCTTGCATTTGCCCAATTATCGCTCCGAGCTGGCAAATCTTAGTTTCCACCCCGGTGCAGACGTTATAGATTTGTGGAGTAAGAGTGGCGGCGTCGATGGCTCTGCGCAGCGCGTTCACCGCATCCTGCACATAAACAAAGTCGCGAACCTGGTTGCCGTCGCCGTGGATCTCGGGCGGCGCTCCTCGCAAAATTCGCTGACAAAAGACCGAAATGACTCCCGAATAAGGCGAATGAGGGTCTTGTCGCGGGCCATAGACATTGAAAAACCGCAGCCCGACAGCGTGCAGCTCGTGCATGCGGCTGGCCACGGCGGCGTGCAGTTCGCAGCCGAGTTTGTCGACGCCATAGGCGTTGACCGGTCGCGTCGGGGCTCCCTCCGTGATCGGCATCTCATCGGTGCTGCCGTAGACGGCGGCGGATGAGGCGTAGACCACCGGAAGCGGCCGGCCGAGCGCCTTCTGGGCGCGGCACGCCTCCTCGAACACGGTTATAGTTCCGGCGAGATTGACCTTGTGGCTGCGCAGCCATTCATGCCGGCAACGCTCGACGGACGCGATCGCGGCCAGATGAAAACAACCATCGACGTCGCCTAGGGCGCGACGCACGGCTCGTTGCTCGGTAACGTCGGCCGTTACGAGCTCGACGCCAGGAGGCAAGTTCTCAACCCGTCCGCTCGACAAATCGTCCAGTACTCGGACGTGATGACCGTCGGCCACCAACATTTCTGCGAGGTGCGACCCAATGAAACCGGCACCGCCAGTAACCAGATAGCAAGCCATGTTCTAAACCACTGAGGGGGTGGAACTATAGATCCGTCGTACGTTGCACACGAGCCACAAAACTGCAATCCGGGCATATACCCAGCTGCGAGGAGCGTTCGAACACCGGGATCCTGCATGTGATTGTGACGGCAAGCTCACCTCGGACGTTCAACACTGAGGAACATCTATAGCCACATAGAGTTAACGTGACATTAAATCGAGACACGGGGCGCGATGGCGCGGGAGCAGGCAGCGACGTTAACAATGGGTGCGGGTAATTGGCAGTAACAATTGGGAACTGGCAATTGGCAGTTTTCCTCTCCGGCTGGGCGTTCGTCAAGTGCGTCCCGTAGCGGGTCAGTTTCTGATGCCTACCATCGGCAACGCTGTGGTTCGAGGAAGGAACCGGTGAACGCGGATGATATGCCGTGGCGTTCTCACGACTGGCAATGCAACGCTTTGAAGAAGGCAAGCGCCTCTGTCGCGATCGTCTGTCAGCCAACTGGTTAAGCCCCTATCGCGCTGCCTCGCGCCGACTTTCCCTCAGGCTCCTGTAAAGCGCGCCGATGCGGCCGGCGTTGCCGGCCCAGGTATAGCCCCGCTCGCGGATGGTACGTCGCGCACCCGCCCCAAGACGTTCGCGCAATGGCGCCTCCCGCGCGAGACCGAGGACCGCTTCGCGGAAAGCAGCATCATCGCCCGAAGCGAAGAGCCGTGCACTTTGGCCGTCGACCAGGATCTCTTTTATATTGGCTTGGTCCGGTGCCACAATCGCCCTGCCGGCAGCCATATATTCGAAGATCTTGAGCGGCGAGGCATAACCGACCGCCTTGGGCTGAAGCGCGATATCGAACGCCGCGATGTGGCGAGCGAGCCCATCTCGGTCGACGAGCCCAGCAAAGGTAACCCGCGGCGACGGTCCGAGCCCTTCTGCGCGGGATTTAAGCCCCGGCAAGGCCGGACCGTCACCAACCACGAGCAAATGCAGATCGGCCGGGCAGCGCTGATCCGCGAGGAGATCAAGGACGCCATCGAGGCCGTGCCAGTCGCGAACGAACCCGACAAAACCGAGCACCGTTTTGCCTTGCAATCCTAGCTCTCGCTTTGCGCTGGCGCTGTCAAAGGATCGAAAACACTCCTCGTCGATGCCATTTGGAATGACGGCAATTCGGTCGGATGGGACGCCGGCCTGCCGTACGATTTCCGCCAAGACCTGGCTGACCGGCAGCACCAGATCGGCCGCCCGCCACGTGCATCGCTCCAGCCACGCCGCGATGCGAGCGAAGGCGAGACCACCGAAAGCCGCTCGCTCTCGGGCGAGCGGTGCATTGACTTCGAGGAAGATCGGGATGCGATGGAGGCGGGCAAAAAGGACACCTGCCATCATAAAAAGGTTATATCGCTCGTAGATCAGATCGGGGCGGAATCGTCGGCGCGCGCGCTCCATGCGCCAAAGTGCCGGCAGGTTATAACAGATCTCCAACAGCTCGTACCCGGCGCGCGGGAGCAGGCGCCTCAACCATGCAAATGCGTGCGACTGACCGCCGAAATCGATCTTGCCGAACGCTGGAGGCGACACGACGCGAATGTCGTGGCCCGCACTCTTCAGCGCAGCAATCAACGACTCGATGTGGACGGCCTGCCCGTCCTTCGAACCAATTCGATGGTGATACAGTATTCTTAAAGCAGAATCATCGACTTGCATGGTTTGGTATTGGGGCTAACTGCCGGCCTGTTGATTGATCCGTTCGCTATCGCAATCGCGTGCAGCAACGGTTCGGTGAGCGCAGATGCGTTGAAACAGCTCAATCTGGCCGGCGGTCGTGCTCTGCCAGTCGAACCCCTCGGCATAGCGGCGGATGGCATTGCGCGCGGGCGGGGCCGCGACGAGGTCGTGGACGGTCTCGGCGAGGCACCGCGGCGTCGCCTCCGCTAGGATCCGGCCGGCTTCCGGCGCGGCCACAATGTCGCCGATCCCGTCCAAATTGGCGACAACGACCGCGGTGCCGCACGCCATGCTTTCGAGCAGCACATTGGGCCACCCCTCGCGGATCGAGGGGTGAACCAGAAGATCTGCCGCGCCGTAGAGGAGGGGGAGGCTCTCTTGCGGCATGCGACCCATTAGGCGAACCCGATCGCCGACGCCCAGTCGTCCGGCCAACGCCTCGATCCGCGCACGTTCCGGTCCATCGCCGACGATCACAAGATCGACGCCCTCCAGCTCCGCGAGCGCTTCGACGATCAGGAAATGCCGCTTCAGCGGGACGAGGTTGCCAACAGCGAGAAGGGTCGGCCGGGCAAAGCCGAGGGTGCGCCGCGCCGCCTCCCGCTCGCCTGGATGAAAGAGCGCGAGATCGACGCCATTGCGCAACATGCGCACGCGCTTCGGAGCGGTGCCGAGAGCCTCCAGCCTTCGCTTCAGCCCGTTCGAAACCGTGATCAGCCCTGCTGCCTGTCTGGCCGCCCATTGAATCCATCGGCGCGGGATGGCGTAGGTCGAGATCACATCGAGATCGGTGCCTCGCGCCGTAATCACAACCGGGCGGTTGAGGGCGCGGCCGAGCAAAACGGCCGCGACGCCATCTGGATAGAAGTAATGCGCATCGATCAGGTCGAAGTCCTGGCCTTCGCGGATTTGTCGCCGCAGCAGCGGCAGGACGGCGGCGGACAGAGCAAGTGGCGCCGAATTCATGCCGATCTTGGGCACCAGCGGATAGCGGGGATGATCGATGTCGATCCCGTGGCGCGTCTCCCGTCGCGGGATCCGGGCAAAAACCGACCGATCGCCGAACATTGCCGACGCGAACGGAAACCAGGGGCATGGCGCCACGACGCGCGCGCTGACCGCACCGCTCTCGACCAACTTTCGCAGCCGCGTCTCGACGAAAATCCCGTGTGTCGGGCGTGCCGCGCTTGGGTATAATGTACTGAATGTCAGAATTCGCACGCTGAAGCCGCAAGATCGCGAGTGGCAACATTTAGCACTGACCCATGCCGCTTTACAAGAATCCCGATTTTCGCCGGCTGCCGCCGGGCCTCGCGACGGTATTCGATAGGTCGTGCCCCGCGAGTTTCTTCACTCTGCCGCAATGGTACGATTTGTTGGCCCGGTTCGGGGTACCCTCGGGAACCGAAATCCGCGTTTACACTGACGAGCGCCCAGGCTCGATGGTTGCTGTGCCGTTGCAGATTTCCGCCGAGGAGGGGCGCCGCTCCCTCGCCAGCCTCGCCAATTTTTACAGCGTCGAGCACAACGTAATCGCCGCCCCCGACGCCGAACTCGGCCGGGGCCTCGCCGCGATCCTGGCTGAGATCCAGTGCGAACGGCCGCGTTGGGATTGCTTGAGGTTTGCCGAGCTCGATCCACGCGATGCGAGCTACGACGCTTTGGTGCGCACGCTGCGCCAGACCGGCCTCTTCGTCGAATGTACGGCTGGTTCGGCCACGTGGTACGAGGCGACCCAGGATTTAGCCTTTTCGGACTACCTCGCCGCGCGTCCGTCTCAGCTGCGCAGCACCTGGCGCCGCAAGCGGCGCAGCATCACGGCGGTGGGCCGCCTCAGTGCGGCGTTCTTCCTCGATTCGTCGAGGATCGATGCGGCAATAGAGGATTACCAGGCCGTCTATGCCGCGAGCTGGAAACCGCCGGAAGCCTTCCCGCGCTTCATTCCCGCCTTGATCAGGCTGGCGGCCGGACTCCGCGCCTTGCGGCTGGGCATCTACTACATCGACGGGGTTCCCGCGGCCGCACAATTCTGGATCGTCTGGAACGGGAGCGCCGTCATCTACAAGCTTGCCCATGATCGGCGGTTCGATAGCCTGTCTCTCGGGACCCTGCTGACGATGGAAATGATCGACCGCGTGCTGACGCAGGATCGCCCCCGCGAGATCAACCTCGGGCGGGGTGACGACCCCTACAAGCAGTTGTGGCTGCCACAGCGGCGCGAGCGATGGGGCATTACCGCGGCCAATCCGCGAACCATCCGCGGCCTGCGGCTCGGTCTCGCGCGCGAGGCGGCCCAGCTTTACCATCGGGTGCGCGGAGAGCCGATCGCACCCGCCGCCGCGCCGGTTCGTCGCTCGGAACCCGTTGAACCGTCGCCCGCGGCCGAATCCGACCGGCCCCCTGAGACCGCGTACTGACACGGCGCAGGCTCTGGATGGGGAAGCAAACTCCCGGGCAAATCATGATAGGATCAGGGCGAGATCCCGATGAGCCCTTCGTTCCGGAGCGGGCGAGCATCAATGCGGTCTGGGCAAATCATCGCTGCAAGCGCGGTCGCGGCGACCTCCGTCAGCGCTTTTCGATTTCTGCCCGGCGTGATGCTGTGGCCCGGTGGGATGGCGGCGCTTCTCCTTGCAAACTGGCCGGCGATCGCGGTGGTCTGGCTCGGCTCCTACGGTGTCACCGCGCTGGTGTTGACCACGCTCGCGGCATTTCTTCAGGTCCGCAGCGGCACACGTCGCCGGGGCTGGGGCGATCGGATGGGGCGTTACGCCGTCCAGCTCGCGGTAACACAATATTTTACATCGATGCTGGCGCTGTTCGCTCTCGGGTTTTCGCGTGTAACGATTGAAACGGCGCTATTTCCGGTTCTTCCCAGCTCGCTCGGCGATTCGCCGGCGCTGGCAGCGTGCGGCGCGATGGTCGTTATCGGACTGCTCGGCGGGCTTCTCCTGACAGCCACCCGTGTAACGGGCGAAGGTCCCCAAATGCGATCGGGCGCGCCGGGAATCCGAGCGGGTCGGCTATTCGACCAAGCCAGTGCACCGCCGGTCGCTCCGGCGCCGGCGGATGCGGCGGCCGATGCTGAGGAGCAGCCGCTCGCCGTTCCGGTGCTCGACGGGGTGGCCGGTGCCGCACATCAGCCGTCGCCTGGTCCGGAGCCGGCCCCGGCGAATGTGATGATTGATGTTGAGCAACTCGCTGCGTTGATCGAACAGGCACAGCGCCCAGTACTGGAGGCGATCAGAGATCTGGCAAGCTCGGTCAATCGGCTTCGCCGGGGTCACGGCGAAATCAAGTTCCTGCTCCAAGACCGCGGATCAAAACGATCGACTGAGTCGGACGCTGCCTCGCCCTCCGCAGAAGAAGACGCGGCGAGTCAGCTGCGCTCCGTGGTGGCGGCAGTTGATGCCTCGGTCACCAAGCTCGGGGAAATGGCTTTGCTGTTGTCGACAAGCGAGACGCCGGCGGCGACGAGTCGCGAGGCGCCGATATCACCAGGCTCGCGATCGCAGCTGTCAGCCGAGCTTCAGGCATTGCTGCGGGACCTGACGTCGGCCGCCGATCGGGGCGATCCGCAAGGCTAACCACACCAGCGATCTGCTGCGATCAGCCCTTGTCGGAGCCGGGCCATCCAAAATAGCGAATTGTCCGTTATCAGGCCTCCACCGCTAGCCCGTGCTGCCGCATTAGGTCGTACAGGGTGGGGCGGCTGATGCCGAGAAGTTTGGCGGCCTGGGACACATTCGATCCGGTTTGCGAGAGTGCCTGCCGCAGGACCTGTGCTTCGGCACGGAGGCGCGCGTCTCGCAGATCCAGCGAGAGCTTAGCCTCGAGGGCGCCGCCAAGTTCGAGATCGTCGACGCCAATGATGGAACTTGGCGCCATGATGGTGGCGCGTTTGACCCGATGCTCAAGCTCCCGCACATTGCCCCGCCAGGGATGGTTCTCGATGGCGATCAGTGCACCCGGCGTGAAGGCGCGCACGGGGCGGTTGAATTCGGCGGCGAAACGCTTCAGGAAATAGTTCGCCAGCAGAGGCGCATCGCCGATCCGATCGCGTAGCGACGGAACGCGCACCTCGACCTCATTGATTCGATAGAACAGATCCTCGCGAAAGCGGCCGTCGGCAATCAGTTGGGTCAGGTTCTGGTGAGTCGCGCAGACAATTCTAACATCGACCTGGATTGAGTGGCGACCGCCGATCCGCTCGATGACCTGGTTTTGCAGGAACCGCAACAACTTGACCTGTATCGGTTGCGGGATGTCGCCAATCTCGTCCAGGAACAGGGTCCCGCCGTCGGCACACTCGATCTTGCCCAGCGTCTGCTTGACCGCACCGGTGAACGCGCCGCGCTCATGTCCGAATAGCTCGCTCTCGAACAGGGTCTCGGGGATTGCCGCGCAGCTGAGCGGAATGAACGGTCCGTTGGATCGTCGGCTCAACGCGTGAATGGCATGGGCCAGCAGCTCCTTACCGGTGCCGCTTGCGCCCAACAGCAGAACCGACACGTCGGTCGGCGCAATCTTTTCGATTGTGCGCAGTACCGAAACCATCTGGGGACTGCTTCCGACGATCCCATCTATCGGCGAGGCCGCTCGCGCTTCGGCGAGGCGAGAATTCTCCGCTTCGAGCTCGAACAACCTGCGGGCACGGTCCACGATCAGGCGAAGAACATCCGGCTCCACCGGCTTCTGATAGAAGTCATAGGCGCCAAGCTCGATGGCCTTCAACGCATGCTCGCGAGCCTCCTGTCCGGTGGCGATGATGACCTTGGTCGCCGGCGACAATTCGCGGATCTCCGCGAGCGTCGCGAGGCCCTCCGTCGCCTCATCGGGATAAGGCGGCAGCCCCAAATCCAGGATGGCGACCGAGATCGGCTGCTGGCGGATGACGGTGATCGCCTCCTGGCGCGACCCCACCAGGTTCAGCCGCACCTCAGGGAAGACCCATCGATATTGCCGGCGGAGCCCTTCATCGTCTTCGACGATCAGCAGGCTGTCTGACGTGGCGGATGTCTCGGTCATGCTGCCGAAGGCGCCAACTGTGCGCCTACGTGCATCGGAAATGTCATACGCATAACGGTGCCGACTCCCTTTTCGGAGATGACCTCCAGCTCGCCCCCGGCCATCCGTAGCAGTTCGCGGGTTTGGTAGGCGCCGATGCCCAATCCACCGGACTTCGTCGAGCGGAATGGTCGGAACAGCTCGTTTCGGATGAATTCATCGTCCATGCCGGGGCCACGATCGACGACATCGATGGTGATCCTATCGTCTGTGCTGCGCGAGGCAACGACAACCGGCGCTGCCGATTGCGCGGCCTCGCGCGCATTATTGATCAAGTGAGACAAGATCGCACGGAATTGATCGCCGTTGATTGACACCCTGCAGGCACGAGCCCCCAGCCGGGTCTCGATGGGCGTTCCCACCGTCGATAGCTCCTGCGCCAAGTTGGCGATAATCACGTCGGGCTCGACCACTTGAGGCGGAACCTGATGACCCCCCGCGTGCAATTGCGCGATCAATCGGTTCATTCTCGCGACCGAATCCGTAAGGGTAAGCAACATATCGTCGCGGAACTCCGGATCCTCAATGTGGCGACGGGCGTTGGAGACGATTAGCCCCAGCTGACTCGCCAAATTCTTTATGTCGTGAACCACGAAGGCAAAGCGCTTGCTGTAATCATTGAGCAGCCGGGAATCCAACATTGCTCGGGTGGACCGCTCCTCAGCCAGATAGCTCGCAGCCTGTCTGCCTGCCGCGCGAAGCAGGTCGAAACTTTCCCAATCAAGCGAATAGGAGTGCGACGGAGGCGCCAGCACCACGAAGGCGATTAGCGCGTTGCCGTGCGCGAGGGGGATCGCCAGCCATGCGCGGGACAAGTCGAGCGGCCAATCCGCGTCCGCCTCGGTGGGTCGCTGCTGTACCCAGGTGCCGTCTCGAAAACCGAGGATGAACGGGTCGTCAATCGACAGCTTCTCGGCGCGCTCGGGGGGTGTGTTCCAACCGGCCTCCGGGACGTACCCGCTGTCTTCTCGCAGACACCAGAGCGTGCCCGCCGAGCTATCGACGATTTGAGCCAGCGCCCTGACGACCCTCACCGGAAGACCGTCTTCGCCGATGCCCGGCTGGGAAACCGTATCCACGAAGCGGAGCCACTCCGTCCGATAATCAAAGCGGTGGCTGAAGAAATGTCGAGCGATGATTTGCTTGAGGCGGACGCGGATACCCCGCGACTCCAGAATCCAGGCCAGAACAATGGCGCTTCCGAGCAGGGTGAGAAGCTGGAGAGACGCCCCCCACCCGCCCCCCAACTGGCGAACGAGAGCGCCGACAGCCGCCAGCACCATAAAAAATATGCCGCTCGCAACCAGCGCGGCCGTGTGCAGCACGACGGTGCGTGACACATGAATATCGACCCGCCATTCACGGTTGCGCGCCATCGCCAGCGCCAGCAGAGGCACCGCAAAGAGGCCGACCAACCCCCGTCCCCCCGCCACGATCTGACCGGACCCCGGCACCATCAGATGATCGGCGTAAAGGAACAGCTCGAACGCGAACGTGGCGCCGAGCGCCAGGCACAGCGGCCACAGGTCGCGCCGCCGTGCGTCCCCCGCGTTTCGCAACAGGTTTTCCGCTGCAAGGAGACCAGCCACGCCGAGGCCGACGCGGAGGAAGTCGTGCAGGCGCCATGTCGCGTCGGCGGTTGTCGAATCCACTCCCAGAATCGCCGCCTCGTACCCGACAACAACCACGCAGAAGCCGATCGTCAGCAGCAAGGGTAGGGACGCGGATCCATAACGTCGCTGATCGCGCAACCCGATCAGCGCCACCATCAGAATCAACCAAGCCGACAGCCGCAAGCTATCGAGAACCGTGCTCGCGGCACGGGGCAGGAACCCGGGCATCGCCAGATCCGCCGCCCAGGCGGCGGTCAGCGCGCAGGCGCCAATAATGGCTAAACCCGGGCCGCTGACGCGGCCCCGCAGGAGCATCAGGGCAATCAGAGCGAGAAATGCGGCGCTGCACGATCCGTAGATCGCTTCGCTTAGACCCATATCGTCAACTCAACTACCGCGAGCCATCAGCCCACAGGATTACCCGAATTGTCTGCAGGAGAATTATCAGGTCCAGGAACAACCCATGATTCTTCGCATAATATAGATCATAGGATAATTTATTGCGAGCATCCTCCAGCGAAGCGCCATACGGGTAATTGATTTGAGCCCATCCCGTGATGCCGGGCTTGACGCAATGGCGCTCGGCGTAGAACGGAATCTGCTGGCAGAAATCGTCGACGAAAGCAGGACGTTCCGGCCGCGGTCCGACAAAGCTCATGTCGCCTTGCAGGACGTTCCAGAGCTGGGGCAACTCGTCGATCCGAGCTCGCCGGATGAATTTGCCGACCCTGGTCACGCGAGAATCCCCGGTCTGGGCCCATCGCGGCGCCCCATCCTTCTCCGCATCCGTGCACATGCTGCGCAACTTCAGCAGCACAAACGGGCGTCCGCCCAGGCCAACCCGCTGCTGGCGGTAAAGCACGGGGCCGGGGCTCTCGATGATGATCAGCAGGCAGGCCAGTAGCAGCAGCGGCAGGGTAAGCAGCAGGAGAGCCAGGCTCGACGCGATATCGAACCCGCGTTTGCAAACCCTTCGCAGCAGGGAGCTTCGAAAGCCATCCGAAAAAATCAGCCAGCCCGGTTGCAGCGCGTTGAGGTCGACGGTCTCCGTCTCTCGCTCCACAAAGTCGAGATAATCTATGACGTGTATCCCTGCGACGCGGCATTGCAGCAGTTGGGACACCGGCAGGCCTCGCCGGTCGTCGGTGGCGACGACGATTTCCGTCGCCCGGTGTTTGCGAGCGTACCCGGCGATCCACGCTCGGTCGGTTTCGTCGACATCGATCTCGGCCGGCACGATCCCCGGTTCATCCCCGCAACGCAGAAAGGCCATCGCGATGAAGTGCCGAACGCTCGGCTCTGCCGCAAGCGCCGCGATGCGCGCCGCCTTTCTGCCCGTCCCCAGCACCAGAACGTGCCGTTTGAACACGTTCAGATCCGCGAACATCAGGAACACAGTGCGGGTGAGCAGGATACACAGCAACCAACTGGACAACGCCCGCCGTCCAATTTCCCAAAGAGAATTCGCCGGATCAGTGCCGCCGCTGGTATGGTAAAAACCCCAGGCAATCGCGATTGGGCACAAAAACACAAAGGTGATGGCAATCTGGATTGCCAGCGCGCGGTAATCCGAAAACACCTTTGTGTGGTACAGTCCGCTGAGAACCATCACGGCGCCGGTCAACAACGCCAGATGGAGGGACGGGGATTGTAAGATATTGTGCGCTTGGATAACAGAAAACGGCTGATCGAATAGGTAAAAGTGCCAAGCGACGAAGAGCAGAGCAACTTCAATAAATGCTAGAGAAACCACCGACGCTGGCACGAAATGGCGAAATATTCTCAACATTTCGAAGGTTCTCTCGATGCCGGTAGGGGCAGGCCGGGGGAAGGTGGCAAACCGCGATCGGCCGAAGTATGCGCACTTTTAAGTCAAATGCCATAGAGCATGTTGGTTAACGAATGTTCACAAAGGTTAATATCCATCCGGGCAGGAACCAAGATCTCCGCCGAAAATCATGACCCAGCAAGCATACCGAGGGCGTTGAAGGCGCGACTGGCGCGCACCTCGCGTGTGAACGCGACCGAATGCCGCATATCTATTCCGTTAGTCACAAATCAACTATTCCGTTAGTAACAAATCAACACTAATCGTCTGTCATCCTAGCCGGGCCGCAGGATTATCGATGGCAGCAGACCGATATCATCGATCCGGCGGTGCGCCTGCTCAGTGTTCCGCGCCGCACGACGGCGCGACGCTGGCCGTCATCGGCCGAGGGAGGATTTGACGAATGGCCGACGGTCGCCGAAGATCAGTTTATGCGTTTCCCGTTCGCCGTGCACGGTCATTGGCAATTTCGACCGCCGTTGGTCGATGCCTGCGGCGCGAAACCGTCGTGCTCCATTGCGCGACGCCGAGGGTCGACTTGCTCGCAGCCCCTGGTCCGCGCCAAGTGGATTTGAGGGAATGACCGCGCCAAAGACGATCGCCCGAAGGATGGCTTATGCCGGCGGCGCGCTCGGTGCGCTCCACCGGCTGCGCCATCGCGACACGCTGACCGTGGTGATGTTCCATCGCGTCACCGCCGTCGGCACCCCCGCCGGGAGGAAGGCGGATCCCCAGTACAGCGTGCCGGCGCCGCTGTTCGCTGCGTGTTTGCGCTTCTTCCGCCGCCACTACGCGGTAATCGGGTTGGAGCAGCTGCGGGCGAGCCTGCGGGACGGCTTGCCGCTCCCGCCGCACAGCCTGCTGATCACCTTTGACGACGGGTGGCAAGACACTGTCTCCGTCGCCTTGCCGATCCTACGCGGGCAGGCTTGCCCGGCCGCGGTCTTTGTGGCGGCGGACGTTCTCACCCAAACGACCTCCTGGTGGTGGCAGGAGATCCTGCTGCGGGCGCTGCGGACCGGATGCGCCAGTTGGGATCAGCTATGGACGTCGGCCCGCGGCGATCCGCCCTCGCCGGGCGAGCCCGAGCTCGCCTTGCTGGCGCGCTACGACGCCCTCGAACCGTCGGAGCGGGTAGGCCTGCTCGCGCCGTTTGTCGCAGATGCGGCGGCCGAAGGCGCCCACATGATCGGGCCCGACGGACTGCGCGAACTGGCGGCCGGGGGCATTGGCCTCGGCGCGCACGGCGCGGCGCATCTGCCGCTGACGATGATGGCGTCGCCGGAGAGCGACCTTGGCCGCGCCCGTGCCGCGCTGGAGCCGCAGCTCCGGCCGCTCGGCCAGGTGCTCGATGCGCTGTCCTTCCCGCACGGGCGCTATGACGCGGCCAGCCTTGCTGCCGCGCGCGCGACCGGGTTCACCATATTGCTCACCAGCGATCCCTGCTTGAACGCGGCACCGGCCGGGCGGCCCGCGGCGTTGCTCGGCCGTATTCCGATAGACACCGCCGCGATCACCGACGAGGCCGGCGCTTTCGCCCCATCCCGGCTGGCCACGTGGCTGTTTCACCGGCCGGTCGAGGCGCTCGCGGGGTAAACCGGCGCGCCCGGAGGAGATAGGGATGACCGGCGCGCCGATCTGTAAGGTGCGGCTCCATCGTTGTCGGTAAAATTTACATAGACCCGGAGGGCCATCTCCTATCATACTGATTGCGGTAAATGTTCTTGATTCGTTAACTAGGCATGGCGTTTGCTTGTGTGGTGCATGATGCCGCGTATCGTTGATAACGGTGGCGTGACCGTAGAAGGAATGGATGTGTTCGTGATCCGTGAGAACCTTACAAACGGCGCGGGTGCCGCGTGGCGGGTCTGGATGGGCATCGCTGTCGCAGCGCTGGTGTGCATGGGCGTGCCTTCGCTGGCACGCGCGAGCTTCGTCGACTTCAATTCGCTTGCCAACAATGCCAACGATGCGGCGATCGGCATTTTGCTGACGACCGAGTTCGACGCCAACGGATATACCGGGACCGTGACCGTGAGCGGCGCCCTCGCCTCGAACACCTGGACCGCCGACGGGCATGTCGTGGGTCCCACGAATGGCCCATCGTACACGCTTGCTCAAAAGGACCCCAGCGGCAATGGCACGTTCATCCAAAACGATAGTCTGGGCGTAGCAGGCCCCGCTTCCGATGCCATCGTGCTGTCCTTTAGCGTGCCCATAAACCTCTCGAGCATCTCCTTCGATTATGAGATCTTCCCGGATGCGACTTGCCCGAGTCTCTCAAGTTGTGGCACCAACGGCTCGAACCTGTCGGATATTTCCGTCACTGATACTTCTAACCGCAATTTCAGCACCAGCAAGATCGACCAGACCACGTCTGGCACAACCACCATCGCGACAAACCAGATAACCGGTATCGCGAATACGAGCGGGATTAAGGTCGGTGACGCGATCACCGGTACAGGCATACCCGCCGGCACCACGGTTACCGCGGTCGGTACCAACACAGTCACGATGAGCAACACGGCGACGGCCACCGGGACGAATAGCGCTACCTACACAGTCGGGAAGTCTGGCACCACGACCATCGCCACAAACCAGATAACCGGGATCAGCACGAGCGGGATTAACGTCGGCGACCTGATCACCGGAACCGGCATTCCCGCGGGCACGACGGTTACCGCGATCGG
>Ga0182024_10000967_pt1 | contig 74343 bp, 74 predicted proteins | sample P32metaG_FD_120480 | JGI IMG/M metagenome (GOLD analysis project Ga0182024, IMG submission 120480) | Permafrost microbial communities from Stordalen Mire, Sweden - P3-2 metaG (Illumina Assembly) | ecosystem: Environmental > Terrestrial > Soil > Wetlands > Permafrost | place: Sweden: Stordalen...
GCTGACATGGAAAAGGGTCCACAGACCCTGGCGGATGTAACCAAAACTCTCGCCTTAGTCACAAAGATCGCCAACACTGGACAGCATTTCCAGCCGCACACGCGTTTTTCCGCAGCCTGCTAAGGAAGGCTTGATCCTTTTAGGGCAGCAGCCCAAACACTCCAACCCCATTTGTCGTCCCCACATACACTTTGCCGTTCGCGATGGTCGGAGTGATGAACTTGTTTCCGTTTCCAAAATGGTCGCGCCCGCCCGAGGCCTGATTCGAGTTGTACAACTCCACCGCGAGGTTGGTGGCATTGTAAGCGTGCAGTACGGCGGGCGAGGTGTTCTCCGTCGCCCACAAAATCAGGTTGCGTGGCGTGCTTCCCGAGATGCTGGGTGTAGCCCCCGGAAAATCGAAAGTTGCGTTCGTCGCCGACGCCGGCGTGGGATTCAGCAGCCCGCTGGAGTTGAGAGAAAACGCTTTAATCGAGTCCCCGACAGCCCCGTAGTAAATTGTGTTGGAGGCAAAGGCCGGCGCCGAAAACACGGATCCGTTCAGTTCCCCGGTCACTTCCTGGTAAATCTGATTATTATTGCTCGGATTGAATTTGCCCATGTTCGTCCGATTCGCCAGATAGATGTTCCTATCCTTCCCCGCGCCTACAACCAGTTCGTGCACGACCCCGTTGGAGTCTTTGAAATTGGGCAGCACCATCGCGCCGCCCGACCCCAGATCTTCGTCCGCATTCGACTCGCTGACCGTGTTGTACATGTTGAAGTAGTCGGTGATCGAGAGTACACTTTTCTTGATACCCAGTTTCATGATGGCATTTCCATAGTCGCCATTCGCCGGAAAGCCGCTGGCATTCAGCGTCGTATCGAACGTTCCATTCGCATCCAGAAAGTAAATATTTCCATTCGAGTCGGCCGCCAGTCCCGCTCCTGCCGCCCAGATCGCGCCTTCACTCCCATTCGGTGTCACGTTGAGAACTGACTGCTGCGCCAAAGTCGTCTCGTTGTAACCGATGATCCATCCCGTATACGGCCGGTGGTCGCAATGCGAGGCCCATGAGGTATAAATAATGTGATTCATCAACAGCAGTCCAGCCCGCTCTTTGTACTGCTTCGGATCGAAAATCACATACCCGCCCTGACTGTTATCGCCGGTTCCCGGATACTTGGCTGCAGTCTCCACCGGCCCGCCAAACTCCTCTGCTCCGCTGGTAATGTCCATCGCGTGCAGCCGCTGATGGTAGTTACCACTTGCATCCTTACTCATCGCAACCAGATAGATCGTTCCATGCGGGCCGACTGTAAGATCAATTACGGGAGTCGAAGTAACCCCGATCTCCGGGGTAACCTGGGAGCAACCCCGGTCATCTGAGGTAGTTTCGCCCGCCGCGAGCGTAGTCACGTGCCACAGACTCGACCCGCTGTCCGCGTCGAACCCGTACACCGTCCCATGTTCACTAGCGACAAGCAGCACGTTGTGCGTGCCATTTCCCGGAATACTAACGTTGGGAGCGTACAAAGGCTGCGCATCCACCAGGCCGTCCGCAGAAATCGTGAAAAACTTCCCAAACGTGGTGGAATTCACATTCTTGAGCGTGAGCGCCGTCTCACTCAAATTGTGTCCCGTCCGCAGGTTGTCGTTGTGATACGTAAGCACACCCTTAAAGGCCGGCGCCGCCCCTACCACCATGACACGACGGAAGGTCAGCATCGAAAGAAGCGAGAGAAACAAGATGACAACTGAAAGCAGAACGATTCGACCGCGCCGGGCTCGTCTCATAATGCACCTCGCGATTTAGATTTAGATTTCGCACCGGCTGTTGCCAGATTCGAAACAAAATGGCGCGTCTGTCGATTCTACCCGAAGCGGGAGACAGGAATAGCGTCACAGAAGCCTAGAGTTGCTGCGGAGTGGGCGGCAGTTGCCCCAGCGCAGGCGGTACAATGGGCGGAACTATGAAGCGAGAGGGAAAAAACCAGCATGGCAATCGCGACCACCAATCCTGCCACCGGCGAAGTCGTAAAGAGCTTCGAGCCTCTTACCGCGGCGCAAATCGAGCAGAAGTTGCAGTTGGCGGCTTCCGCGTTCCGAACCCATCGGCGGACTTCGTTCCCGGAACGTGCCAGCAAGATGATGCGTGCTGCCGAGATTTTGGAAAGAGAAAAAGACGAGTGCGCGCATTTGATGACGCTCGAAATGGGCAAGCCACTGAAGGCCGCGGTAGCTGAGGCGGTGAAGTGCGCAACGGGATGCCGCTACTATGCGCAAAACGCCGCGAAATTTCTGGCGGACGAAATTGTGGAGACGGGGGCGAAGCGCAGCTTCATCCGCTATTTGCCGCTTGGTCCCGTCCTGGCCATCATGCCGTGGAACTTTCCCTTTTGGCAGGTGTTTCGTTTTGCGGCCCCGGCACTGATGGCGGGCAATGTCGGCCTGCTGAAGCATGCTTCGAACGTCCCGCAGTGCGCGTTGAAGATCGAAGATGTTCTGCGTCGCGCCGGTTTTGCCGAAGGCGTGTTCCAGACGCTCCTGATCGGCTCGGGGCCGGTCGATGGCATCCTGAACGATCCTCGCGTTGTCGCCGCGACTCTAACGGGCAGCGAACAAGCGGGAATTCTAGTCGGAGTTTCCGCCGCCAAACGCGTCAAGAAAGTCGTGCTCGAATTGGGCGGAAGCGACCCGTTCATCGTGATGACCAGCGCCGATCTGGACGCGGCGGTCGCAACCGCGGTCGACGCCCGGGTTCAGAACAACGGCCAGTCGTGTATCGCAGCCAAACGCTTTATCGTCGCGGAAAAGATCGCCGACGAGTTCGAGCGCAAGTTCGTCAAACGCATGCAAGATTTGCGCGTCGGCGATCCGTTTGATGAGAACACTCAGCTCGGGCCCCTGGCCAGCGCGGACGCGGTTACTTCTCTCGATGCCGATGTGAAAAAAACCGTGGCTGCGGGTGCGCGCCTGCTGACCGGAGGCCATCCGCTGGATCGCCCCGGCAGTTTCTACGCGCCCACGGTGCTGGCCGACATTCCGAAAGATTCTCCGGCGTACAAGGAAGAACTCTTTGGCCCGGTGGCGTCAATTTTTCGTGTGAAGGATGTAGATCAGGCCATCCAGATCGCCAACGACAGCCGTTTCGGACTGGGGGCGAGCGCCTGGACGAATGATCCCGTGGAAACGGAAAGATTCATTAACGAACTCGATGCGGGGATGGTCTTCCTGAACAAGATGGTAGCGTCCGATCCGCGCCTGCCTTTCGGTGGCGTCAAGTTTTCCGGCCATGGGCGGGAGCTCGCCGAGTTTGGTATCCGCGAGTTTGTGAACATCAAGACGGTGTGGATCCAGTAGCTGGATGGAGGTCTCGGTCGACGGACGATTCGAAGGAACGTCACCAGGTATGCTTGACGTTCGAGGAAGGACTCCAATACATTCAAGAGCCGGGATAGACGGCCTTAAGCTCTGCAAATAAAAGTTGATTTTGACGAGGTACTCGTTCCATGACCATCAAGAAAAACGCCGTCCGCAAAACGGCGCTCACGCAAAAAGCGCAGTTGATGTCGGGTTCGGAGATTGAACGCACGCTGGTGCGGCTCGCTCATGAAATCCTCGAAAAGAACGGCGGTGTCGAGGGCCTGGGGCTAGTCGGGATCCGCCGCCGCGGTGTTCCCATCGCCGAACGCCTGGGCAAAATGATTCAGCAGGTCGAGAAGAAAAAAGTTCCCGTCGGCACGCTCGATATCACGTTCTATCGCGATGACCTTTCTACACTGGGCCCCAAGCCCGTAGTGCAGCAAGCGGAAATCGGCTTTTCCATCGAAGGCAAAAAAATAGTGTTAGTCGACGACGTACTCTACACCGGCCGCACCACGCGCGCCGCCCTGGACGCCCTGTTTTCGCATGGACGCCCGAGCCTGGTTCAATTGCTGGTGCTGATCGATCGCGGACACCGCGAATTGCCAGTCGAAGCCACGTTCATCGGTCGAACCGTGCAGACCACCGATAATGAAGTGATAGAGGTAAAGTTGACCGAGATCGACGATGCCGAAAAGGTTCTGCTAATGGAACGGTAAGGTTAGTTTGAGTTAGTGTGGCGACGGGCGTCTCGCGAGCCTGCCCCGAAGCGAAGTCGAAGGATCCAGGTCGAGCACAGCTCGGCTACGCATTACCCTTTGCCTCTCGCACTCCACTCCCCGTCAAACCGCGCCCGATCATAGAACGATTTCTGCGTTCCCACTCCCGTGGTCGAAAGCCCGGCATAAAGGTTAGCGCGCTTCACCGCGTCACGCTCGGGCAAACCCTCGCCAAGAAAAGTAGCAAAGCTTCCAATAAAAGCGTCACCGGCCCCGGTGCTATCCACGCTCTTCACACTAAACGCGGGCACGTGCTCCATGCCCTCACTTCCGGCAAGCAGCGAGCCATTCGCGCCCAAAGTGACGATCACCCGCCGAATGCCGCTGGCCAAGAGACTGCCCGCACAGCGCTTGGCGTCGTCGAGATTCCGCACCGCCATGCCGGAAATCGCCTCCGCCTCGCTTTCGTTGGGAACAAAGTAATCGAGATCCGCAATCGCTTTCACGTCGATGGGTTGCGCCGGCGCCGGGTTCAAAATACAGCGAATGCCGTTTCGTCGGGCAAACTCAATTGTGTAATACACGGTTTCCAGCGGAATCTCGAATTGAAGAACGATACAGTCGGTGCTCTTCAGCATTTCCGCCGCGGCCTCCACGTCGGCAGGTTTCAATTCGTCATTGGCGCCTTTGACGACGATGATCCGATTCTGCCCCGAAGGATCGACGAAAATCGGCGCCACTCCGCTGGATACCCCCCTTACCTGGCGGACATGAGTAGCATCGATCCCCAGTTTTTCAAAATTCTTGATGGTTGACGGGCCGAACAGATCGTCCCCGACTCGCGCCACCATGAAGACATCGGCTCCGCAGAGCCGGGCCGCAACCGCCTGATTGGCGCCTTTCCCACCGAATCCCAGATCGAACTTCTGCCCAAAGATGGTTTCTCCAGGCTTCGGAAACTGTTCCGAAAACGTGGTCAAGTCCACATTGGCGCTACCCACAACCGCGATGCGAGGACGCTTAGCCATAATCTTCCCATTGCAGCCGAGACTTTCAAACAGCGAGCGCGGCTTGGAAGTGAGGAAGGCAGAGTTTAGTCAGGTGGCCATTGCGTGTCAACCAGTGCAGCGGACAAGGAATAACCAAAGAGGACACGGGGAAACACGGAGGAACACCGAGTCTTCTCTTCAATTTCTCTGTGTACCCCTGTGCCCCCGGTGGTTATCGTTTTTATTGACACTTCGGCGCATTCATCTGGCATCCGCCCACACTCTTGGGTATTCTCTTGGGGATGGCCACCGTCTCGTTGAGCGAACTGTTAGGCACGCCCGTCTACGACGCCTCCGGCGCCGCCAGTGGCCGGGTCCGCGAGGTGGCCCTTGCGCCGCAGGAAGATCGCTCCCGCGTTGCCCTGCTCATAGTCAAAACGCCACTGGGAAACCGCATGTTGCCCTTGACCGCGGTGTCCGCGATTAACGCCGGCATTCACGCTTCCACCGCGGCTTCGGACTGGGGCTCGTCCAAGGGCCACGAAGGCCTCTTGCTGCTCAGCCGCGATTTGCTCGATCAGCAGGTGATCGACGTGCACGGCCGCAAAGTCGTCCGCGTAAACGACGTCGATTTTCACCACGACAGCGCGCAAAATCGCTCCGTCTTAAGGGTCGGCGGTGTGGACGTCGGCGCCCGGGGCGCGGTCCGCCGTTTGCTGAAAGGCATGGTTCCAGCCGCTGTTCTGCGCGCGCTGCTGCTGCGTATCCCTCCCCGCGAGATCCCATGGGATTTTGTGGACATCGTCGAAACCGATCCCGCGCGGCGCGTCAAACTCAAAATCTCGAACGAGCGGTTGGCCAAACTCCATCCCGCCGACATTGCCGACATCGTGGAGGATCTGGCGCCCGCTGAGCGCGAAGCGGTGTTCGAAACGCTGGACGAGGGCGTCGCCGCCGGCGCCTTGGAGGAACTCGAACCCAGGGTGCAGAAAGCGGTCCTGGAATCGCTCGATTCCGATCGCGCCGCCGACATTGTCGAAGAAATGCAGCCCGACGCGGCTGCCGACCTGTTGGCCGACCTTCCCGATGAGCGGACCGCGGAGATCCTGGTGCAGATGCAGCCTGAAGAGCGCCAGGAAGTCAAGGACCTGCTCGAGTTCAAAGAGAATACTGCCGCCGGTCGCATGACCACCGAGTACATTTCCCTGCCGGTGACGGCCACCGCCCACGACGCGATCGAAACCATGCGTTCTTTCGAAGGCCGCATGGAAAATATGAGCACCGTCTACTTGATCGATTCTCACGGTACGCTGGCGGGCGCGGTCCCGCTCGTGAAGATTGTTTTGGCTACCCCCTCGACCCCGCTCTTGGCTCTTGCCCAGGAGCCCCTCATCTCCTGTCACAAAGACACCAGAGAGAAGGAATTCGCTGAACTCTTCGACAAGTACAACCTACTGACTTTGCCGGTAATCGACGAACACAATCAACTCACGGGAGTGATCACCCCCGACGACGTCATCGCCATGCTGCGCGCAAAACTGTAGGCGGCGCAAGCCACACTCCAAGTGTGGGGCTTGATCCGTCTCACTCCGCGGAAAGAGACGCGGCGAGCCGCCTCTACCCGAAAAATTTCCGCACTTTGACAGATTCGCCTATCCAGACGGCACTTCCAGCATTTATTCTGTTCGTTCTGTTTTGCCAATTCGATCGTCCCTGTGGCCTGTACACATGAAATTCCTGAGAAGTTGGAAGATCCGGTTTCTGCTGTTCTTCGCCGTAGTAGGCCCGGGCTTCATCACCGCGAACGTCGACAACGATGCCGGCGGCATCTTCACCTATTCCGCGGCCGGCGCGCAGTTTGGCTACCTTCTCCTGTGGACCATGATCCCGATTACGGTCGCTCTGATCGTAGTGCAGGAAATGTGCGCCCGCATGGGAGCGGTCACCGGCAAGGGCCTGAGCGATCTAATCCGCGAAGAATTCGGCCTGCGCATTACGTTCCTCATGATGCTCGGCATTCTGATTACAAATTTCGGAAACGTCATTGCCGAGTTCGCCGGCATTGCCGGAAGCATGGAGCTGTTCGGTGTCTCAAAATACTATTCAGTGCCAATCTGCGCCGTGATCGTCTGGCTGATCGTTGTCAAAGGCCAGTACAAGAGTGTGGAAAAGGTTTTCCTGGCGGCTTCGTTCTTCTATATTACGTACATATTTGCCGGAGTGTTGGCCAAGCCCGCATGGATTGAGGCCATGAAGGCCACAATCAAGCCTCCCCAGTTGGCGGCTTTCAATCATAACTCGTACCTCTACATGGTCATCGGCGTGGTGGGAACTACGATCGCCCCCTGGATGCAGTTCTATCTGCAGTCGTCGATCGTGGAAAAAGGAGTCACACGGCGCCAGTATAAGACATCAAAGCTCGACGTGATCGTCGGATGCATCTTCACAGACGTGGTCGCCTGGTTCATCATTGTGGCGTGCGCGGCCACGCTTTACATGCATGGAAATCATGACATTCGTGACGCGGCCGACGCCGCCCAATCTCTCCGTCCCTTGGCAGGCGACTATGCGTACATCCTGTTTTCACTGGGGCTCTTCAATGCTTCGCTGTTTGCAGCTTCGATTTTGCCGCTTTCGACAGCCTACACAGTTTGTGAAGGACTGGGTTTCGAATCGGGCGTAGGCCGCAGATTTTCGGAAGCCCCAGCCTTTTACTGGCTTTATACAGCTCTCATCGCCGCGGGAGCAGCTGTAATCCTGATTCCACGGATTCCGCTGGTGAAAATCACCGTGTTTTCGCAAGTGGTCAACGGCGCGGTGCTGCCCTTCGTCCTGATTTTCATGTTGCTGCTGATCAACAAAAAGGAGCTGATGGGCAGCTACGTGAATAAACCCACCTTCAACATCATCGCATGGGCCACCACCGTCATAATGATCGTTTTGACGGTGTTGCTAGTCTACGGAACCCTGCGCGGCGGGACGGGATAGATCCCCTCCTAAGGCTGATTCGACAACGTTAATGAATTTGTCATCCCGAACGGAGCGAGGGATCTGCAGTTCGTCGCAAAATGCAGATCCCTCGCGCTCGGGATGACAAGATCTGGTCTCATAGGATTTTCCCCACCGCCAAATCCTTCACCAGCCCCAGATCGGCTTCCAGAAAATCCAGCCCCAGCAAGTCCTGTCGCTTTACCCAACGTATCTCTCGAAAAATCCGGTTCTCAATTTCGCCCTGGTAGTCGCGCACCTCGTAGAATCGCAGCTCCACCGACCCGCCGCCGGGATATTCATGGACGATGCGAGCGACTTCCACGCCGACCTCCGCGACGATTCCCAATTCTTCCTCCAACTCCCGGCGCATGGCATCGCGAGGCTGTTCGCCGTCTTCAATCTTGCCGCCGGGGAACTCCCATTTGAGCGGCATAACCTGGTGCCGCGTCCTCTGGCAGGCAAGGATCAGGCCATCTTTCAGAATCAGCGCGGCGACGACTCGTTTCATGGATGAAGAAGCGCTCTGGCCGCCAGCCTCTGGCTTCTAGCAAGCAGTCTTTGGTTGAGGAATCGCCAGCCACTAGCAGCCAGTAGCTAGAAGCTGGGACATGTGGTTTACCCGTTCGCCAGTCGCTTGCCTACGAGTTCAGCGCAATACTCAACCAGCTCGCGGTCTTCATCGGCGAACGCCGCCAGGAAGTGGCTGTCAATATCGAGTTCGCCGGCCACCTCGCCATGTACAAAGATTGGGACTACGATCTCCGACTTGGTTTCAAGCGAGCACGCAAGATAGCGTGGGTCCTTCTTTACGTCATCCACCACTACCGTTTTCCCCGACGATGCCGCGGCGCCGCAGATGCCCTGGTTCAGCGAAATGCGTGTGTGTACCGTCATCGCTCCCTGGTAGCGTCCCAAGGCCAGCATGGGCGGATTGATCCCAGTTTCCAGCATGTAGAATCCCACCCAGTTGTACTTCAGCATTTGTTGGTTCAGCAGAAGCGTGATGGCTTGCATCAGCTGGTCTGCCGTGCGCGCTTCGGAGTTCAAGCGATCCACCGCCTTGCGCACTTCGTCGATCTTGCTGGTATCGGATTTGGTAGCCATAGCGATAATCCTAAACCAAGCCAGCGCGATTCAGCTTCACTGCGGTGTTTGCGTTCGCGGTACTTGCGTAATAGAACGGAGACCGGGCTGGGCCCCGAATACTGCCGGATGAATCGCGCCCGCCAGCGCGCCTAATCCCGAAACGAGCGTAGGCGCGGGAGTGTTTAAAAGCTCGTCGGAGATACAATACACCTGCGAATTCCGCACCGCCGTCGTTTCCGACCAGCCTCTTCCGGAGGTGGAAGTGATTTTTGTGAGCGGCACCCGGTCCCCAGCCCCGCACCAGGCGGCGATAATCACCTCCGGGTCCAGTCGAGCGATCTCCTCCGCGGAGCACTGTGCGCCCGGCTTGCCCAGAAAGTCACCACCAGCCGCATCCACCAGTTCGGCGACCCAAGGCTGCGATACGATGATCGGCTTACCCCACTCTTCGCAGAACACGCGCTTTCTGGGAAGGTCGGCAGTCCGCCGTCGCACGTCGTCGAGGGCCGCCTGCATATGGGAAATCACCTTCGCTCCCCGCTCGCCCGCACCAACCGAGCCGGAGATCATCGCGATATCGGTGTAGATGTCCTCCAGCGTGCGCGGAGCTAGTCCAAGAAAGCGAATGCCAGCCTTAAGGATCTCCGATACCGCCGCTTCCTGGTAGGGAACGGCAGCGATCACGAGGTCAGGCTCGGCGGCGAGTATCTCGCTGGCCTTCGACGTCCAGGAGTCGGCAATAATCAACCGCTTGCCGTTTCGGTTGCCAAGTATTTTCGTCGGCAACTCTGTTCGCAACTCCGGAACCATGTCAACACAGTACTTCGTGCAAGCCACGACGCGCTCCAATTCGCCCACGCTGGCCAGAATCACCGTAGCGCTAGGTTGCAGGCAAGCGATTCGGCGAGGATGGTGCGAGTCGAGCATCACCCTATTGTAGGCGACGATGATTGTTACCCTTGTCATCCCGAGCGCAGCCAAGCCAGTCGCGAAGCGAATGGCTTGGCGGAGTCGAAGGACCCCGTGCAAGCTTGCGCCACACTCGGCATTGCAGGGAAGTTTCCGCCACAGACCAAGATAGCTTCTATCGCGATTGCAGTCGCCGCGCCATTACAATCTCCCTGTGTATTCCGCCGAACTACTGGATCACTTCCAGAACCCAAGGAATGCCGGCGAGCTTGAAACGCCCGACGCCACGGCGCGTTTGGAAAATCCTGTTTGCGGAGACATTCTGGAACTTAGCCTCAAATTAGAAAAGAGACTAGAAAAGACGAAATTGGAAAAGCGCATCGCCGACATTCGCTTTCGCGCCAAAGGCTGCGTTCCAGCAATGGCTTGCGGATCGGCGATCACCGAGTTGGTCAAAGGCAAAAATGTGGACGAAGCGCGAAAGATCAGCAGGGAAGAGTTGGTTCAAAAAATCGGGGGCCTGCCGCAAGCCTCCGCGCACGCAAGCCACCTGGCAATAGACACGCTCGGCGCGCTCTTGCGAGGGATTTGAAAGCCGTACCGAAAGCAAGCAGCTTATCGCAGCGGGTAAACGACTGCCCCACCCAAAAATCGAAGACGAAATTGTGTTTTCAGCAAACTGTAAAGCCGCGCCTCTTCAAAGCTTGCTACCAGCGTGGTTCGCGTCCGGCTGATAAACCGTCCAGTCGTTAGCAATCGCGATCTCTTTCAGATTCGGATTGGGGTTGATGGCGAATGGGTGGTTGGACAAGGCGAGCATCTCGCGGTCCCAGATTGCGTTGCCAAAGGCGCAATCAGGTGAGGAATCGAGCCCGGATTTAATCGCCTCCACCTTGCCCGGTCCGCTCGGAACTCGAATCAGACAGTCGGTGATAATGCCATTGTCGATTGCTACTTCGGCGGCCAGAATGCGATTTTGCGGGATGCCGAAAATCTTCATTGCGGAGCGGATGATCCATTGGCTCGATGAAGAAACGGCCCAGACGTCGCATCCAGATTGGCGCAGTCGCTCGACCAGTTCGCGCATCTCCGGGAAGATGTTGGGGGCGATTGCTTTCGCGAAGTACGCATCGCAGGCTTGCTGCACTACTTTTTCTTGCAGTCCGCGATGTATGGTAACCATTTCTCCGCACATTACTTCTTCGGCGACTTGGCCTGCTCGGTAGTCGGCGTAGCGCGAACGGGCCCGACTGACGATCTCTTCCGACACCAGGCCGTGTTCGAGTTCCCAGGAGAAAAAGCCTTCTCCGGCGTCTCCGGACCAGAGCGTGCCGTCACAGTCGAAGGTGGCGATGCGCGGTTTTAGCGTCAGTACACGTTCGATGAAGGCGATTTGAGGAGGTGTCAGAACAGTCATGAATAGTCGAGCCTTGGCGGCCTTCAACTTGACGGCAGAAGCCGCGGTGGCAGATTTGTCAGACTCAAAGCTGCGTACTGCTCCGGCGTATCCACGTTGACGGCTACCAGCGGGTCGTCTATGGGAACGTACTCGATTTCATTCTGGTGCACGTGCTCGACGTCGCGGGCATTCGAGGTTTCGGGAGCTCGCAGAAACGCTTCAATCAGTTCGCGACCCGCGAGAATTGGATGGCCATGTTTTTCCTGGTATTGAGGGATCACCGCCCACTTTCTGTGGGTTGCGGCCAATTCGAAAGCCAGTTCGAGGGTCTCAATCGTTTCCATACGGACTGGCGGCCGATCGACGAGCGTGATCATGGCCGCATCGCGGCCGCGGCTCAGGACCTCTTGCAGGCCGGCCTGCAACGAGCTGAATTGGCCGCGGTCGGGCTCGGGATTTACCACTAGCGACGCGCCGTTGGCATAGATGACAGGGGTCAGGGCGGCTTCATTTTTTCCGGCTACGACCAGCACGACATCAACGTGGGAAAAGAAGAGGCGGATTGCGGCGGAGAGGAACGTGTCGGTGGTTGTTGCCAAACCTGCGGGTTGGGGCGGCCACGGCAGTAACGCCTTGTCGCGCCCCATGCGTGAGGACTCTCCTGCCGCTAGAATTACTCCGCAAAAAGCCGGGGTTCGTCCCATGAGGGCACGATAGCAAAGTGCTGGGAGTCTGCCAAGGACGTGGGTGAGGGCGTGTAGGTTATTTGGAAATTATTTCCAAAACGCCGGTTCGACCCAGATTGTTTCGCCAATACTGCCGGTCACGGCCTCAATCGGTAACTCGGCCAATCCGATTGCGTTGAAGGAGACCACGGTAAAGACGTTCCCAAGGAATTTGTCGAAAACGGCTTTCGTCGGCAGGTCGGCGTCGGCGACAGGAAGATTGGGCGGAATTCCTATCAAACGAACTTGATCGCCGATGTTCATTCAACTGAAAGTCGGCAGCTTGACCAGGTCATCTTTTGGAACTTGCTCCACTGGGTGTCCGGCTTTGCGCCAGGCGCGCAGACCGCCGGAAATTACGAATACTTTGAATCCGAGATCCTGTAATTGTCGCGCCACCCGGGCGCTTGTAGCTTCGCGTTGTCAAGTACAGTAGAGATAAATCTCTCGATCCTTGGGCAGGTTCTTGATTTCTTCAACCAGATTGTTGGGTTCAATGCGGATCGATCCAGCAATGCGTTCGGAATGGGCATCGTAGTAACCGTGACTGCGAACGTCGGCGATCAGCATATTGCGCGCGGCATCTGAGGCCAGTCGTTTTGCGAGCTCCTCCGCCGGTACGCGCGGAATCACGTCGAGCAGGCGGTATTTGCGATATACCCAGATGCGATAGACGATGTAGGCGCCGAGTCCGATGCCGAAGATGACCTCAGCGGCAAAGCCGGCGGAGCGCAGACCGCGCGTAATAGCGCGCAGCGCGTCGCTGAAGAGATATCCGGCTACGGCGTACGCGCCCACGTAGAGAGCCGCTCCGAGAGAATCGAATTGCAGAAAATCTGGCAGCCGCATTTTCATGCTGCCGGCTAGCGGCGGAGACATGGTGTTGATGCCCGGGATGAACTTGGCGAAAAGCAGTGTCTGCTTTCCGCGCCGGTAAAAATATTCTGCCGAACGCAAAATGCAAGTTTCCGGATTCGCCGAAAGGCGGCACAAAAGTCCAAGCAACGCCCATCCGCTAACCCTGCCCATGAAGTAAAGGAAGACATCGCCGACGATCATCGCCAGGACGCCTACGCCAAACACCAGATAGAGATGGAGATCCCCAAAGGCGGCGACTGCGCCAGCGGTCAGGATCGCCAGCGCAGCGGGCAGGGGAAGACCGATGGCCTCCGCCAAGCACACTAGCGCTAGAAAGAGGTAGCCATGGTGCGAAATCGACGAGAGCAGGTTGGTCATGGGGAGAATGTATTTAGTATAACAATCTGCGACGCGGCTGCTGTCACCCTTGGCGCAACAACTCCTGCTACAGTGGTACGAATTCAGGAGAATTCTTTGTCAGCCCAGAGCCGCCGACACATCAATCTTCGGAACCGTCCCACGGGTCTTCCTTTCAGCGATGCCGTACTGGTGGGCGATACGCTCTACATCTCCGGGCGGATCGGCCTCGACCCGGCTACGGGCGAGGCTCCTGCGAATATAGATTCCGAGATCGAACTGTTATTTGACGGTTTCCAGGCGGTGCTGCGCGAAGCGGGCATGACTATGGACGACCTCGTATGGGTGCAGGTCTACTGTCCCGACGTCTCCTTGTGGCAACAGTTCAACTCGGCGTATGTGAGACTGTTTTCGCGCGAGTTTCCCGCGCGGGCGTTTTTGGGATCGGGGCAGCTCTTGCGGAACGGGCGTTTTGAGATGCTGGGGGTTGCGGTGAAGGATCGCTCCCAGCTTCTGGCCGCTAGCTTCTAGCCAACAATGCCGCTGCGTTGCGCACGGCGACCTGAGGTTGCCAGAAGCCAGACGCCAGAAGCAAGAGGCTATTTCTCTCTTGCCACCACGAACTCCGGCGCCCACAACAGGGACCGTTTTATCTCCGAGTCCGGAAAAATGCAGATGGCTTGGCGCGCTGACTCAGCATGCCGGGCGGCCTCTTTGGAGGCGTATCCGAGAGAACCATAACGGTTGAGGATGGTGAGGATATCGGCGTGGGTAACTCCATTGAACGCGCGATCGTGCAGGACTGTCTCGATTTGGCGGCGCTCGCCAGCGGTGCAGTACTCGAGCGCGTGAATGACGGCCATAGTAGCTTTGCCTTCGCGCAGGTCGCTGGCCACGGGCTTGCCCAACACACTCTCTGAAGCGGTGAGGTCGAGGACGTCGTCCACGATTTGAAAAGCCAAACCAAGATCGCGTCCGTACTGGCCGAGGCGCTCTTCCTGTTGCTCGGTGGCGCCGCCTAGAATGCCACCGACTCGCATGCACACTGAGAACAGGCAGGCCGTCTTGCGATAGATCAGATCGAGATGCTCCTGCCGCGAGATCAAATGCCCAAGTTTCTCCATCTGGAGCAGTTCGCCTTCAACCATCTGCTGCGTCAGTTCAATGAGCACGTCGAGTATGCGGAAATTTCGCTCCTGCACTGCGATCTTGAAGGCCTGCATGTAGAGCCAATCGCCGGCCAGCACACACATCGAGTTGCCCCACTGCGTGTTGGCGGCAGGACGGCCGCGGCGGATCTGCGCTTCGTCAATGATGTCGTCGTGGACAAGCGTCGCCGTGTGGATAATCTCGACGACTGTTGCGAGCTTTACCGCGCCCTCGCCCTTGTAGCCGAAAAGCTTGGCCGAGAGCAGCAACAGCGCCGGGCGGATGCGCTTGCCCCCGCCTGCGCGCAGATACTCCCCGATCTCCGTAATTGCGGCGACGTTAGAAACCGTGTCGCGTCCGAATTGTTCTTCGATCGCGACAATGTCGTCACGCAGAAGGTCGAAGATTTCTTTCCCGTTGATGGAGGTCGTCGTAGCCAATTTGCTTAGTTGCTCCGTCAGTTAGTTGCTGCGGTAATTCGTGAACTGCAGATCGATGCCAAAATCATTCTGCTTGACCATCGCAATGATTTCCTGCAGCGTATCGCGATCCTTGCTGCTGATCCGGACTACGTCGCCCTGAATGGATGCTTGCGCTTTTTTCTTTGAATTCTTGACCAGCTTCACGATCTCCCGCGCCTTTTCGATTGGAATCCCCTGCTGCAACGTGATCTTTTGTTTTACCGTGCTTCCGGCGGCTGGCTCCAACGGCGCGTAGGTCAAGCCTTTCAGGGGCACGCCGCGTTTGACCAGCTTTTGCTGGAAGACATCGTTTACCGCCGTCATCTTGAATTCATCGGCGGAGTGCAGCATGATCGCGTCGGTGCCCTCCATCGCGATCTGGGACTTGGAGTCCTTCAGATCGAAGCGCGTGCTAACTTCTTTCATCGCCTGCTGGATGGCGTTGGCAACCTCCGCAAGGTCGATTTTGCTGACGATATCGAAACTGTTATCGGGCATGGAAAAATCCAGGTTGCAGGTGTCAGGGGTCAGACAAAACAGCGACGTGCCCTCCTGAGAGTTGACGCCTGAGACCTCCTTCAATGCATTGCTCAATCCCAAACGTGTACCCATGAGGGTAACAGAAGAGGCACTGTCTGCGTAGGCTCGACTCTTGTCATACGATCAGCACATTTTACGAATTGTCATCCCGACCTGAAGCGAGGGATCTGCATTTTGAGGCGAACTGCAGATCTCTCGCTCCGGGAGATGACAAAATCATCCGGGCCTGAGGTCGGCTACGAAATACTAGGTCTTTATGTGACTTTCTGGGGCGGGAGTTTCCTGCGTGAGTCCAAAGAACTCGTAGAAATTCTGTGCGGTTCGTGAACCGATTTCTTGCGCCGACAAGGCACGCAGTTCCCCGATCTGTCTGGCTACTTCTTTCACAAACGCTGGTTCGTTGCGTTGGCCGCGATGCGGAATCGGCGCCAGGTAGGGCGAGTCGGTTTCGATCAGCATGCGGTCGAGTGGTACCATTTGCGCCGCGTCGCGGATGGGTTGTGCCTTGGGGAAGGTGATGTTGCCGGCAAAGGAAATCATGACGCCCATATCGAGAGCGCGCCGCGCATGCTCGACGCTTCCCGTGAAGCAGTGCAAGATGCCGCCGAGGCCGCTGGAGCGCCACTGCTCAGAGATCATGGTCAGGCAATCGTCCCATGCGTTTTCGCTGTTGTCGGATGGACGGCAGTGAATGATGATGGGCAATTTCGCGGTTTGTGCCAGTTCCATTTGCTTTCGGAAGACTGTTTTCTGTGTTTCTCGGGGCGAGTGGTCGTAAAAATAGTCGAGGCCGATCTCCCCCCATGCAATCACTCGGGGATGCTTTGCCCATTGCAGCATTCGGGAATCTGCCGATTCGTTTGCGAGGGATGCTTCATGGGGATGAACTCCGACGCTCGCCCAGATTCGCGGATATTCGGGTTTGCCGTCGTATTTTTCCGCCAACTTTATCCCGCAATCGGCCGTGTCCGGGCCGTCGCCGTTGCCGATGGCGAGATAGGCTTCGATACCGGCCTGTTTCGCGCGCGCCAGGACCTCGTCGCGATCGACGTCGTAGCGTTTGCCTTCGAGATGGGCGTGCGAGTCGATGAACACAGTCGTTGGTCGCTGGTCGTTACTCGTTCGCGAGGTCGTGTGGGGACGGGCGCCCTCGCGCGTCCAGATCGAGCTAAGCTCGGCAGCTACTTCAGCCGCGTGCCGATTGGCACATCTTCCAGAAAGCTTGCCAGCACGGGCTTGCCGCCTTCGGGCGATGCCGCAACGATCATTCCGTTGGATTCCAGTCCACGCAGCTTGCGCGGGGCTAGGTTGGCTACGATCACGACCTTGCGTCCGATCAGCGTTTCCGGTTCATAAGCCTCGGCGATTCCAGCTACCAGTTGGCGGACTTCGGTTCCCAGATCGACTTCCAGACGCAGCAGTTTGTCAGCGCCTTTTACGCGCTCGGCGGTCTTCACTTGTGCTACGCGCAATTCTACTTTCGCGAAGTCGTCGATGCTGATTTTGCCGTCGGGGACGGTGGCCGCTGGCTTGGCCTGTGGCGCCGCAGGCCGAGCTTCGCTCGGCTGGACGGGCGCGGCGCCCGTCCCCAGACTTGCACCACTTCCCACACTTTCACCAGTGGCACTTGGGTCCTCCATTTTTTGCATCCTCTCTACTGCGGATTTGTCTGCCCTCGGAAACACTCCTTTCACCTCGCCCAACCTTGTGCCGAATGGGAGTTGCCCCCACTGCAATTGCGTTAGATCGAATTTCCCGATGTCTCCGAGGCCCATCTGCTCCCAGATCCTCGCGGTGGCGTCGGGCATTACAGGATGAGCTAGAGCTGTGACGATGCGGAGCGCCTCCGCGCTGGAATACAAGACCTCTGCAAGCCACAAGCGGCTGCTTTCTGAGTCTTCTGCGGCTAGTTTCCAAGGTTGGGTTTTTACGATATATATGTCAACCACCCCAAGCAGATGCCAGAGATCCTTGAGAGCTTGGGAGAAGTCGAACGCGTCAAAGTTCTTCGCAAAGTCGGCGATTACTCTGGGAGACTCCTGCTGAGGCAGGTTATTGACGTAGTCAATGCGACTTCGAAGATGTGGAGGTGGGTCTGCGGGTGGCCTTGGGACTTCGCCGTTAAAGTACCTGTGGATCATGGTCAGGGTGCGGCTGGCAAGATTGCCTAGACCATTTGCGAGATCGGAGTTATAGCGCTGTACCAGCGCATCGAAGCTGAAAGCGCCGTCGTTCCCGAAGACGACCTCGCGCAGCAGGAAGTATCGCAGCGCGTCGGTGCCGAGAACATCCACAATGGTCTCGGCGCGCACGATATTGCCGCGCGACTTCGACATCTTGCTTTCTTCAAACAGCAGCCACCCGTGGGCCGTGATGCTCTTGGGCAGCGGCAGACCCGCGGCAAGCAAGAACGCCGGCCAGTAGACGCAGTGGAAGCGCACGATCTCCTTGCCGATCATGTGCACGTCGGCGGGCCAGTACTTGTCGAACTTGCTGGTGTCGTTTGAGCCGTAGCCGAGCGCGGTAATGTAGTTCGCCAGCGCGTCGAGCCAGACGTAAATTACGTGCTTGGGATCGTCCGGCACGGGGATGCCCCAGGAAAATGTCGAGCGGCTGATGGAAAGATCGCGGAGACCGCTGCGCACGAAGGCGAGCACTTCATTGCGCCGCGTTTCGGGACGAATGAAATCCGGCCGCTCGGTATATAGGCGGATTAACTGGTCCTGGAAGGCCGAGAGTTTGAAGTAGTAGTTTTCTTCGTGAACGGTTTCCGTGGGGCGCTCGCAGATCGGACAGGGAGCGCCGGGTCCGACCGCGTCCACGTACAGTTCATCCGAGACGCAGTATTGGCCGGTGTAGGTTCCTTTATAGATAAAGCCGTTATCGCGAATCTTCCGCCACAGCGCTTGCACCCCCTGTTTGTGGCGGGCGGAAGTGGTGCGGATGAAATCGTCGTAGGTCAAACCCAAGCGATCCCAGAGTGTTCGGAACTCCGCGGAGATTTCATCGGTGAACTGCTGCGGCGACTTGGCCGCAGCCTGGGCGGCGCGCTCGATTTTCTGACCGTGTTCGTCGGTGCCGGTCAGGAACCAGGTGTCATCGCCCAACATGCGATGCCGGCGCGCGATGGCGTCGCAGGCAATCGTCGTGTAAGCGTGCCCAATGTGCGGATGCGCGTTGACGTAGTAGATCGGTGTCGTGATGTAAAACTTCTGGCTCATTGCTCAATGCCCAGCCCCCAAAGGGGTGTCCGATTTCTGAGAAGTTACGGCATCGCTAAAGCGACGCCCTGATACGAAGCTCGGATGTTCAGCAAACTGTATTTCAGCAAACTGTAAAGGTCTGCGTTCCTACGCTGCCGTCGACGCCTTTGATTTGATGTCCGTCACTCCGATTCCGATGTGCTGCAGGTGGTGCATCATGTGCTCGACATAATCGTCGAACACGAACTGAAGCGTCTGCGGTTCCGAGCCGGCGACGGTCAAGGTATGTGACCAGGCAGAATCGGGCGCGGCTTCGGAGGCTGCCAATAGCTGCCGGTTGATCGCTTGCCAGACTTCGATCAGCTCTTTCCAGTCGCGGCGCTGGTAAGCGTGCACGGCCACCCATCGATTCTGCTCGTAGCCGGGCATGGCCAGTTTATCTTCGAATTGCGCGCGGACGATTCGCTGATGATTGTTGGCGGCTGAATCGAGCAAGTGCCCTAGTTCCTCCTTGGCAGACCAGGTTGACGGCGTGGGCTTTCTTTCGACTGCGTCTTGAGAAAGCTTTTCCAGGCGGGCTGGCGCGCGCTGCAAAAGGTCGCGCAACAAATTGAGCTGTGGCATAAGTCCTCCTGACTAATTGATTACGAAATCGGAATTATGACCCTCTCGGGGAGCGAATCATTCATTTTCTATTGACGCTGACATAGGCTTGCACCGCCTCCTGGATCACCCGCTTCAGCGGCACGTGATGTGCTTCCGCCAGCGCCCTGCAGTCTTCGTATTCCGGTGCATAGTTGGAGACGCTGCCATTCATATTGGCGATCTTGATCCGCACCGGACCCCAGGTTGTGTCCACTGTTTCCCATCGTCGCGAGAGCGTCTGACGCTGTTCTTCGCGGCGGCGCACACCCAGAGTTGTGGTCTCGGCAAAGATCAGTTTGGTCAGGCGATTCGCGTCTTCCATTTTCGTCAGCACGGTGAGCAACGCGCCGGAACGGCTTTTCTTCATTTGCACGGGGACGCTGAACACGTCAAGCGCTCCTTCGGCCAGCAATCGCTCCATCGCGTAGGCCAGCACTTGTGGGTTCAGGTCATCGAGATTCGCTTCGAGCACCGTGATCCTGTCGTTGAATGTACCTGGCGACGTACTTGCTGATATAGTCGCGCTGGCCGCAGTCGATTCTCCCATTATTAACCGCAGCAGGTTTGGGTGCTCCGGGAAATCTCGAGTTCCGGCGCCGTATCCCGCTTTCTCGATCTTCATCGCCGGAAACGATGCGAAGCGGCTGCACAGCGTCTTGACAATAGCCGCGCCGGTAGGCGTTACCAATTCGACCTGTGGTCCCAGCGAATAGACCGGTGCATCGCGAAGCAACTTCAGGGTCGCGGGCGCGGGGGCAGGAAGCGTTCCGTGGGCGCACTTAACGGTGCCGCCGCCCACGTTGAGCGGCGAGCAGATCCATTCTTCGATTGCAAGAGATTCCGCTCCGACGGCGGCGCAGACAATATCAACCATAGCATCGACGGCGCCGACTTCGTGAAAATGGACTTGCTCGATGGATGTGTCGTGAATCTCAGCTTCGGCGTTGCCGAGCGCCTCGAAGATGCCTATCGCGGTTTTCTTAGCCGGGCCGCTGATTGCTGCCTTATCGATGATCGCGCGAATTTCCCTCAGAGGGCGACCGTATGCGTTATTGTGGCTATGTTGTGTGGTGACGGGGCTTTGCCCGGTCTGGGGCGGGGCGGACTCCCGCGACCACACAGTCTCATCATCATGATGATGTTCGTGACGATGTTCGCGGGTGTCTCCAGGTGCGTGACTGTGAGAGCTACTGTGTCTCTCCTGCTGCTCCCAGAATACTTCGCGAGGCAGATCTTTCTCGCCGTTGGCGTACACATCCACTTTGATTGCTGAAATTCCTCCCCGCATCACCCGCGAAATTTCCAGCGTCGCGCCGATATCGAGCGCGGATACGGTGTCTTCCAGAAGCCTTGTAGACACCCCAGAATCCACCAGCGCGCCTAGAAACATGTCGCCGCTGATGCCGGAAAAACAGTCGAGGTAGGCTGTGCGCATAGAGAGAGAAGAGCAAAACAGTCGTTTGGTCGTTAGTCGTTGGCAAAACCAGATTGTGCGGGCTTCGAAGGCGAACTGGCGTGGCTCGAACGACCGATGACGAACGACCAACGACTGCTTCGTCCCTAACGACCAAAGACAAACGACCAGCGACTGATCTTTCATCATAGGGAACCCCGCCACCCCCGTCAAACTCGCGACTCTCCACGAGTTTGTTAGAATCACTGTTTCTTCAATCAGTTAGAGGACATCCTTGTATCGATATCTGGAACGTCGGCTGGTCGAGCATCTGCGCGAGTTTCTGCGTCGCACTTACGACTTGGACAACGTGAATATCGTGGTCGAGCAGCCGCCCAAAATTGAATTTGGCGAGTTCGCGCTGCCCATTGCTTTTGAACTTGCGCGAAAACTTCGCAAGGCGCCGCGAAAAATTGCCGAAGAGATTGTCGCTGGCGTCGGGGCGATTCCCGGCTTTGAGAAGTTCGAGGTAGCCGGCGGCGGATACATCAATGTGTGCGTGAGCCGTGCCGAGTTGGCAATGGCGCTCGTCGCTGACGAAGAACCCGCGACTTCCATCCCCGCCGGTAAGGTGCTGGTCGAGCATTCCAGCATTAATCCCAACAAGGCGGCGCATATAGGGCACCTGCGCAACGCTATTCTCGGCGATACGTTTGTCCGCCTGCTGCGCTTTGCGGCGAGGGAAGTGGACGTGCAGAACTATATCGACAATACCGGAGTGCAGGTTGCCGACGTGGTGGTTGGATTTCTGCACATCGAACAGAAGTCCCGGGCCCAGATCGAAGCGCTTGCCGGCGCGCCGCGGTTTGATTACGTGTGCTGGGATCTCTATGCCCGCGTCTCTCATTGGTATGAAGAGGACAAGTCAAACCTGCAGGCGCGCTCTGCGGCACTGCGCTCGATTGAGGAAGGGAACAATGAGACGGCGACCGTTGCGGACCTGATTTCCGTGGCCGTCCTCAAGCTCCATCTTGAAACCATGGAGCGGCTCGACATCGAGTACGACTTCCTGCCGCGCGAGAGCGAGATCCTGCACCTGCATTTTTGGGATGCGGCGTTTAGCAAGCTTAAGGAAGCTGGAGTGCTCACTTACGAGAGTGAAGGCAAAAACGCCGGCTGCTGGGTGATGCGGCGGGCGGGGACGTCAAAATCTGAAACCGCAGAGAGCGCTGAAAACGCGGAGATAAAAGAGGAAGACCAAAAGGTCATCGTCCGCTCCAATGGCACGGTCGGTTACGTCGGCAAAGATATCGCCTATCACATGTGGAAATTTGGCTTGCTGGGTCGCGATTTTGGCTATCTGAAATTCTTTCGATATCCCAATGCCCACGAGTGCTGGATCTCGGCCACCGATGGCGAGAAAGATCATCCTCACTTTGGCGATGTTGCGGAGATTTACAATGTAATCGATGCGCGCCAGTCCGAAGCGCAGAATACGGTGATTGAGGCTTTGCGCGGATTGGGGCACGGCGAGGCTGCCGATCGTTACGCACACTTTTCTTACGAGATGGTTGCGCTCACCCCGCGCTGCGCTGCCGAACTTGGCTACCAGCTGAGCGAAGAAGATAAGGCTAGATCGTGGATCGAGGTCTCCGGCCGCAAGGGTTTTGGCGTGAAGGCGGACGATCTGCTGGACGCGCTCATCGCCGCGGCTCGCAAGGAAGTTGACAGTCGTCATCCCGAGTTGAGCGAAGCTGAGCGCGCCGGCATTGCTGCGCAGATCGCCATCGGAGCGCTGCGTTACTTCATGCTCAAATTCACCAAGCCTTCGGTAATCGCTTTCGATTTCAAAGACGCGCTCGGTTTTGAGGGTGATACTGGCCCGTACGCGCAGTATGCGGTCGTCCGAGCTTCTAATATTTTCCGCAAAGGTGGATTTGATCCCGACAGTTATCCTCTCAAGGTGGTCAATTTCGAGCCCTTCCTTGATCTACAGCAAAGCGTCCTTGAGCAGGAACTGACCCCTCAATCCTTCGAGGACATCCAGAACAGCTGGGCTAGGGAAGTCGATTTCGCATCCTATCTCAATAGGGAAAATGACATCTGGGAGCTCTGGCTTTCGGCCGCGAAAACTTCTTATATCGTGGGCCAATGCATCGCTACCACGGAACCTGCTTATCTTGCCAAACATGCTTTTCAGTTGGCGCAGCTTTTCAATACCTTCTATCACCGCTATCCCATCCTGAGCGAAGCCGACGAGGGGCGGAAGAAGTTCCTGCTGGCAACCACGGTGGTGGTTCGTCGCGAGTTGATTCGAGTTCTCGGGATAATGGGAATCAGCGTGCCTCCAATGATGTGAGACAGCGTCCCGGTTTGCTACTTTGACCTCCCCGATAGCATCCTTTTTATAGGGGTAATCCATATGAAAGCAATCCACATGAAAAGAAATATCTTTGCGACCGCTCTGCTATGTCTGGTAGTGGCGACGTTTCGTGCTGTGGCCGCCGCTGATAAGACTCCGCCGATCCCGCGCACGCTGTCCAATGCCCGCTTCGTGTATGTAACAGCGTACGATGGCGATCAATTCAATCCCAACCTTTTGCCTGAGGATCGCGCCGCGATTGCTCGCGTCCAGGATGGTATTGAAAAGTGGGGAAAACTCATTCTAGTGTACAAGCCTCAGGAAGCGGACATCATCCTGGCGGTGCAGTCTCGTCCTTCGGAGGATGTGCTGGCTCTCTATGACGCCCACAGTGGCGATTGGCACAGTCGGCCTTCGCAGGTTTATCTCTGGCGGGTGATGGGTCGCGGCGGGTTGGAGAAGAGCGAGATCCCGCTCGTCGCCCAATTTGAGAAAGCATGGGACAAAATCGCGAAGTGAGGCGCCGCCGCGTTCTCCCACGAGGTGATTGCCGGAGAATCTAAATAGTGGCTAGTACGATCAGTTGCGAGCGCTTATGATTCAGAGGCTAGATGGCAAAACAGTATAAAATTTTTACGGTTCATAACGTGATTGCTTGGCTGCGCAGTGTATACCTTTCCCACACTAACGGTGCAAGCTATTGATAAAAAACAAGTTGACATCCCGTCTTGCGAATGCGAGATGGCATCCGCCGTGCATTGACTTCGAGCGTGTCCAGATCGCAGGCGGTTAGCAGGACCGAACAGATTTAGAACACAAGCAATACTTGGCCAAGGAGCCCCCAAATTATGAATCGCATTTCGCTGACCCTAATGCTGACGGTAACAATGGTCGCATCGATTGGATGTACAACCAAGAATTACGTCCGTCAACAGACCACGCCGATGATCAACAAAACTAATGAACTCGACGACCTGACCGCGAAGAATTCAAAAGACATCAAGGACGTCGATCAACGCGCCCAGACTGGAATACAGGCCGTGCAGGCCCGTGCCGCTGAGGTAGACCAGAAGGCGATGGCTGCGGGAAGCGAAGCCGACAAGGCGCAGCTGTCGGCGAATAACGCGTCGCAGCGTGTGGATGTTCTCACCAACGCGGTTGTCAACCTCGATAACTATCATCCTGTTGTGGAGACGGCGGTGCATTTTGGATTCAACAGAGACGGTCTGACGAAGGATGCCAAAGAAGCCATTGACCAGCTGGCCGCCAGCGTGGGCACCACCAAGGGATACATCATTACGGTGGAGGGCGCGACCGACTCGGTGGGCAGCTCCGAGTACAACTACGATTTAAGCCAGCGCCGTGCCAACGCCGTGATTCAGTACTTGGCCGCGGAGAAGAGCGTTCCAGCGTACAAGATTTATCTGATCGGGCTGGGCAAAGATAAGCCGGTCGAGACCAATAAAACTCGCGATGGCCGTGCCATGAACCGTCGCGTCGATATCCGCCTGATGACCAACACGGGAGCCGACACGACCCCGGCGCGGGTACCCAGCAACAATTCGACTCCGACGGCGAGCGCGAATCCGCCGTCGCTGTAATAAGTTTAGCCCTCCTCCCCGGAGGACTTTGCCAAACCAGGCCGTCCCATTGTGGGTGGCCTGATTTTTTGTTCGCTTGGGGACAGCCTCCTCCCGTCCGCGCCGAGCAGCAGCTCGGCTGCAACTGCCGGACAGAAGCGATACCCTGAAGCGGTACAATGTGGGCGTGCGTATTCGAGTTCTGATTGTTTTATTGGCGCTGCTGGCGACGCTCGCCATGGCCCAGGATTCGTCGGACAAGCCGGCTTCAGACAAGTCGGTCCCCCCCAAACCCGAGGCCGGGGAAAGCTCCAGCCACGAGACGAGAATCGATATCAGCCCGCCCAAGGACGACGCCAAGAATCATCCCGCCAGCAAAGCCGCGGTTGAGGATCTTGAGGCCCCCGACAACCCGGATACCTCTGGCGTCGAGGAGTTTCATCCCTGGAACCCCCTGAAAGCGCGGAAAGACATTGAGGTCGGCGACTTTTACTTCAAGCGCAAGAACTACAAAGCCGCGCTCGAACGCTACAAGGATGCTCTGTACTACAAGGATAACGACGCGATTGCTAGTTTCCGTCTGGCCGTGTGTCAAGAAAAACTCGGGCAGAAAGCGGAAGCGAAGAAATACTACGCACAGTACCTGAAGGTTCTGCCCGAAGGCCCGTTCGCCAAGGATGCCCAGGCTTCGCTGGACCGGCTCGCGAAGGCGCAATGAACTGCTTCTAGCTACGAGCCGCGAGCTTCGAGCAACCCCTTCTTTATCGGTCGCAGCCCGAAGCTCGTATCCCGAAGCAACTTACTTCTCGACTCGCGAATACTCCCCGGTGGATGCGTTGATGGCCACTCGCAGCTTGGCGGTTTCGCGGTCTGTCCCGTAGATTACGTGCCAAAGCAGCGCGTTTTCCTGCCGGTTCCACTCCAGCACATACAGAACGGGCGTGTCGGGTTCTTTCTGCAGCAACTTCTCTCCGCCGTGCTGCTGGGCGATCGCGAAGGCCTTATCGGTATCCGTTTTGAGAAACTGGACGTTGAAAATCTGAGTGTTGGAATTCGACGGGCTGTAGGTGTCGTCGACACCGTGGGAAATATCGCCGTTTGCCCAGGTGTAGTTTTTAATCGCGTGCCGCGACGGCGAGGCGAATCCGACCCGCCACTCGGGCGCCTTGCCATCCCGGCCTTTGAACTCCGCCGAGGCTGCCGATTCCGCGCTATACGGTTGCGCGTCCGGTGCCCAGAGACGGGCGGAAGCGAAGCACTTGAAGAACGCACTGCTTCCGGTGATGGCTTCCGGAGCCTTCGGCTGGGGCTTCTCCGCCGGTGCCAGCTTGCCTGGTTCCGAAGAGCACGCGGACATCATTGTTATTGTTAATCCTGCTGCTAGAATTGCACTGCAAAAGACTAGTTTTTTCATTGACGATTTCCCGATCGGGTTTCTGGTCGCGGATCATTGTACTCATCCGGCCCCATGAATTCCTATCTCGAACGCTTGCGGCACGAACTCGAAGATGCGCTGGGCGGCGCCCGAGCCGGCGATTTGGCGAAGGCTCCTGCCGAAAAATGGAACGCTGGGCAGATACTGGAGCACCTTTTCCTTACGTACAAGCACACCAACCGCGGATTGGAGAAATGTCTGGAACAGGGTGCTCCTTCGGCTACGCGCGCCACGTTGAAAGATCGGCTTGCCACTCTGCTGGTCGTGAATCTCGGGTATTTACCTGGCGGGCGAAAAGCCCCGGAACGTGCCGTCCCTCGAGGCATGCCGCCGGAAGAGGCGCGGCAAGCGATCATGCCTGAACTGCAAAAGATGGGCTTGGGCCTGGACGACTGCGAGCGCAAGTTCGGCGTCCGGATGAAAATCCTGGACCACCCTATTCTCGGCCCTTTGACAGCTAATGAGTGGCGGAAGTTCCACTGGATCCATGGCCGGCATCACGCGCGACAGATTCGGGAGCGGATTGGGAATCTTAAGGCCAAGGAATCAGGATGAACGGTACAGGGAGCAAACGCACGGTCGCCACCGCTTGATTGTTGCGGTTTGAAATCGACATTTGGCAGGCCGGACTTCCGGTTCTCCAACCGTGAACTCGGTTACTGCTTGTCTTTGTTCTGGTTTTGGTCTTGGTCTTTATCTCTATCTGGATTCTTGTCTTTGCTTTCTTCGGTGTTCTTGCCGGTTGCTTTATCGTTATCGGTGGCCTGTTCATTTTCCTGAAGCCCGGCCTTGCGCGCCTGCTCTTGCAGTTCGTCGAATTCCTGTCGGGCGGCATCGAGCGCTTTCTGCTTGCTGGCGATATCGTTTTTGTACTGCGCGTCGTCCTTATCCCACTGGGCGGAGTTGCGCAAACGGTCGCCGGCATCCCCATAGAAGGCAGCCGCGCGCAGACGATATTCGCGCTGCTCTAAGTCGAGATCGTGGCTCAGCCAATCGATTTTCTCTTTCTGCTTGTCAATCTTTCGCTTCAACTCATCGGACGCCTTCTGGCGTTCGGCAGCGGCGGCGGTGCGATCGACGACGGCCGATTTTGCGGCTTCGGTTGATTTCGGGGCGCCCGGTTCAGTTCTGTTATCGCCCGCGGGCGCAGGTCCTACCACGCTCAGGTCCGCGCCGGTAGGTAGATTGTCATTGTCGTAGTGGTGGCTGGTCGAACTCGTTTCGGTCTTGTTCTTGCGGACCTCCCGCGCATAATCCGCGAGCGACTGAGCCGTGGCTGCGCTGACTCCCAGCAGCAGGAGAGTGCCGATTGCCATGAGTTTCGTAGGCTTCATTGATTCATCCTTTGGCAGGCCCGCGATTCGAATCGGGACCTGCAATCGCTGATTTCAAAGTCAAGAACTTGTGATTACGTGCCTTCGCTTTTATGCGCTCCGGGTGGGTGCCATCAAGTCATCGGCAGTTTCACAGCGCCTCCCAATACCAGTGCAGGAGCCGATTTCCAAACAGGAACGACAAAAGCGCCATGCTGCCGAGGAACACGCCAAATGGCATCTCGTAGTAGCGGAGTGCCAGACGCGCGGATTTCCACGCGCGGCGGCGAGCTTCGATTCGAGCTTCGATTTGAGCGTCGGTTTGAACTACGGTCGAAGGAGCGCGGCGCGCCTCGATCCGGCGAATGCGTTTCATCCAGACCGCGAGAACCGTGCTCAGTCCAAACAGCGACCCGGCCAGCGAAGCGGCAAAAATAGTTAAGACCGTGAGTCTGGTTCCGAGGAAGGCGCCGATCAACGCCATAAGCTTGACGTCGCCGAATCCCATCCCTTCGACCCCACGGGCTCTGAGGTAGATGGCTGCCGCGCCGTAGAGAAACGAAGCGCCGACTGCCGCCCCCAGCAAAGAGTCGGACAGCGACCAAAAACGCCACGAAACCTCGCTTCTTGTCGCATACGAGACCATGCCCGGCACGATTCGCGACGCCAGATCGTTCACCGGAACCACCAGGCTGAATCCGATTCCCAGAGCCAGCCCGGGCAGAGTCATCGCGTCGGGAAGAAGCTTGGTTTCCGCGTCGGTAAAAATCAACCCCAGTAACAGGAATCCGAACACAGTGCACTTCAACATCGCCAGCGTCAAGCCAAAATGGAGGAAACAGCTGAGAAACAGCAAGCCCGTGAGGACTTCCACAACCAGGTAGCGCGGCGATATAGGTTCGTTGCACGCGCGGCACCTTCCGCGAAGGATCAACCAGCTCAGTACAGGCAGGTTGTGGTAGAGCGGGATCGCATCTCCGCAGTGCGGGCATGCCGAGCGCGGCGTTACGACCGACTGGCCACGCGGCAACCGGTAAATACAGACGTTCAAGAAGCTGCCAAAGCACAGCCCATAGACGAAGATCGCGGCTTCAAGAAAAGGCTTCACGTTTACTCGCAATTCCGCTAAGTGCTCAGTTTGCTTGAACTTGGATGATTATAAGCTGTAGCCGCGAGGCTTTCTAAGCACGAAGGTGACTGTACCTTGTGTCGCCTGCAAGTTGTTGTGGAGCAAGGAAGAAGCATCGCAGGCGCTTCCGGCTCGTGCCAGAGGATTTCGTGCCATCGCGCGAACGCGACCGCTGCGACGTCCAAGCCATTCAAAGTCTAATCCTGGTGGAGGAACTTGTAATCGAGGATGGAGGCCGCCAGCGCGAAAGCGTCGTCGGCATTGGCAACGACGTCCTTGATGCGAATCAGCCTCCCCTGGCAAACAACGGTGCTGTCCTTTTGTCCGGAGATTTCTTCGGGCATCTCGAAGATCAGTTCCACCAGGGCATTGGCGGGCAGTTGCTGTGGGCCGTGAAAGAGCACGCCCGACTGGCTGATGTCCTGAATTATGCCCTCGTGCCAGACACTGAGACTCTTCGCGCGGTACCTAATCGCAATTTTCACACGTAGGCGCCGTGCCCGGGGCATCCATGATATCAGATCCTTTTGAGCGGAGCGGCGAGGGACTGTGGTTTCCGCCGTCGGTTCCTCAACCCGCTTCCCCCGACGCATGGTCTTCCAGTCGTACTGATAGGCGGTCGCGCACACCATGCAGACCTGGTAGTACTCTCCATTCGGGGCGCGGCGCGGCCAGGAAAACTCATGTGAACAGCGTCCTAACTTGAGCACATCCATGAGGGTTTGCGGCATGATGACGAGCGGTGTCCCCTTGCCAATTGGCTGCTTTCATCTTCCAGCGCGCCGGTTGTTCTGGATAGGTTACTTTTGGGCAGCGCGGTTTATGACTTATGCTTTCCCATATGCGACAAACCGGACCATCACGGACCGAAGCTTCGCGGCCCGGAGCATCGCGCATGGGCTTCCTGCTTGCGGGAGGCAAGAGCTCTCGTATGGGCGTGGACAAGGCGTTTCTAGACTTCGGCGGCCAAACATTGCTTGATCGGGCGCTTGCCGTGATAGGCGAAGTCTGCGACCGTGTCGCGATCGTCGGCGATCCTGCCAAATTTGCCGATTGCAGATCTGCGAAATGCGAATCGGTAGTGGCCGACATTTTCCTCGGATGCGGTCCCCTGGGCGGTATTCACGCCGCGCTCGTGCATTCTTCGGCTGAGTTGAGTCTGATGCTCGCGGTTGACATGCCTTTCGTCACGACAGAGCTTCTCGCATTTCTTTTCGAGGCGGGAGAAAACACTGACGCCGTCGTCACCGTGCCTCGCACCAGCAAGGGATTTCAGCCGCTCTGTGCGGTTTATCGACGCGAGTTCTGCACTGCCGCCGAGCAGGCTCTGCGGGCAGGAGAGTACAAGATCGATGCCGCGTTTTCCAACGTGGCCATTCGAATCATCGAAGAGGCCGAACTGGCAGCGGCCGGTTTTTCCGAGCGTAGTTTTTTCAACCTAAACACCCCGCAGGATCGCCTGGAAGCCGGGGACCGAGCATAGGGACAGCCGCCCCCGGCTGTCCGGGCGGGCGAAGCCCTGCCAGGCTCTTGAGTCCGACGATATGCAAAAGAAAACCCGGGAAGTTGCGCCTCCTGGGCAGTGGGGGCGCAATTGTCCCTACGTTTCGCTTGAGTCGCGCGGCCAACTCATGCCATGCTGATAACCATGGCTGCCGGGGCAACGATGTCTCCCTACATCGAGTTCAAGGACGTCTCCAAAGCATTTGGGGATCGCGTCGTTCTCAAAGACGTGAACTTCGAGGTATTAGCGGGTGAGATGGTCTGCATTCTCGGACGTAGCGGCGTGGGAAAATCGGTGGCGCTCCACAACATCATGGGCTTCTTGAAGCCGGATTCAGGCCGCGTCATTGTTGCCTCCCAGGACATCACCGATTACAACGAAATCCAGATGGAAGAGATCCGCAAGAAAGTCACCATGGTGTTCCAGAACGGCGCCCTCTTCGACTCTTTGACGGTGGGTGAGAACGTTGCTTTCCCTCTGCGCGAAAGAAGAGAGCTTTCAGAGGAGCAAATTTACCAGGTCGTCGACGGCCTCCTCGAAATGGTCGGAGTCAAGGAGATGCGCGACCTGTTGCCTTCCGATCTCTCTACCGGGATGAAGCGTTCGGTCGCCATCGCGCGAGCTTTGTCCGCCCAACCCGAGTGCGTGCTCTATGACGAGCCCACCACCATGGTCGATCCGTTGATGGGGAATCTGCTCGGCGACCTCATCGCCCGGCTCAAACTTCAGCTGCATCTGACGTCGGTCGTAGTCACACACGACATGCGCCTGGCCAAGAAACTGGCGGACCGTATCGTTTTTCTGCATGAGGGGCGCGCGATTTTCTTCGGGCCTTACAAGGAGATGGAGAAATCCACCGAGCCCATCATTCATGAGTTCCTGGAGTTGGATGAATTAAAGCTGGAAGCTTGAGCTGCTCGGTGGGAGAGACGGCCTTCCGCGCCCGTCCAGCCGGGGGGACGCCCGGCTCTCCACTAGAAGCCTTGTTTCACCAATTCCTCGACCGTGAACGAACTCTGCGTGGATCCCCCTTTCATCATCTTCTCGACATACTTCGCGATCAGGTCGGCTTCAAGATTCAAGGGGTCTCCCGGTCTCAGCGATCCGAGGTTCGTCATCTCGACCGTATGCGGGATGATCGCGATCGTACAGCGATTCCGTTCGAGCTTGGCGACCGTCAGGCTGATGCCCTCGATCGAGATCGATCCCTTCAAGGTCGTGTACTTCTCGATCTCTGAGGGGATTTCAATATGCAGCCACCAGTTGTCGGAATCCGCGATGCGATCGAGTTCGACCAGCCTGCCGACACCATCCACGTGCCCCTGTACGACATGGCCACCGAAGCGTCCGTCCGCCTTCATCGGCAGCTCCAGGTTCACCAACGCGCCCTGGTGTATCCGTGAGAACGAAGTTCGCATCCACGTTTCCGGCGCCAGGTCCGCGCAGAATGTGTACTTCTTGATATCAAGCGCCGTCAGGCAAACGCCGCTTACCGAGACGCTGTGGCCAGTTCTCAGTTCTTTCGGAACATTCGCCGCCTCGACGGTGACGCGGCGATTCTCACCGCATTGCTCGATCTTTGTGACCTTGCCTACTTCCTCGACAATTCCGGTGAACATAAGAGCTATACCTCGGTCTTTTTTTTTTGAAAAACAACTTGCTAGTGGAGAGCCGGGCGTCCCCGCCCGGCTGGACGGGCGAGACGCCCGTCCCTCCACTAGCACTCATGCTTGTCCTGAGTACGGGTCGCGGAGATAGCCCTCCAGCGCGAAGTCTTCGCCGAAGCGGTGCAACTCGAAGCGCTGCACACGTTGGGCCCGTCCGTGCAAGCTTTCACCGGCAAGGAAGGGAACTGCTCCCTCGCCAAAAATCTTCGGCGCGTAGTAGAGAAACACCTTGTCCACCTCACCCGATGCCAGGGCCGCGCCGTTCACCAGCGCTCCGCCTTCAAGGAGGAGGCTGGTGATCTCCAACTCTCCCAGGCTCTGGACGATCGCTGCGAAATCGGGCCGTCCGTCGGCGGTCGCCGATATCTGTTGTACGCGAATCCCCTTTGCTTCGAGCGCCTGCTTCGTCTGTTCGTCGGTATTGGAACACAGCACCATAACATCGTGCTCAGCCGTCTGGATTACTCGCGACGTGAGTGGGATGCGCAGGTACGAATCCAGGATCACGCGCAGCAGCTTGCGCCGTCTCGGCAGGCCACTCCGGTCGGTGAGCAGCGGATCGTCCGCCATCACCGTCCCTACTCCAGCCAGGATGGCGTCACTCTGATGCCGCAGTTGCTGCACATGCGCCCGCGCCACCTCGCCCGTGATCCAGTGGTATCCGCTGCGCGCGCCTTCGGTCGCGGGCGTGGCCGAGTCAGCCTGGGTACCCGGCTTGGTGGCGTCGGCGATTTTCCCGTCGAGGGTCATAGCAGATTTTAGCGTCACCAGCGGTTTGCCTCGACGGATGTACCTGGCAAAACTTTCATTCAGCTTTTTGGCTTCCGCCTGAAATAAGCCGACCTCTACTTTGATTCCCGAGGCCCGGAGCTTGGCAAATCCTTGACCAGCCACTCGCGGATTCGGATCTTCCATGGAGCAGACCACGCGATAGATTCGGGCCGCGATCACGGCATCGGCGCACGGTCCAGTACGGCCCTGATGTGAGCATGGCTCCAGATTCAGGTAGAGAGTTCCTCCACGGGCCGCATTGCCCGCTTGCTCCAGGGCTAGAACTTCTGCGTGCTTCACGCCGTCATAGGTGTGTGTGCCCGCCCCAACTTCGCGGCCCGACGCGTCTACCACCACCGCGCCCACCGCCGGATTGGGTGAGACGAGGCCGATGCCCGCTCGTGCCAAGTCGAGGGCTTTCCGCATGTTCTGTTCGTCGATGGTCATTGAGGCAGACTTCACGCAAACAGCGACTCCACAAACTCCTTCGGGTCAAAAGGCAGCAAATCCCCCGCCTTTTCTCCGATGCCGACAAACCGGACCGGCAGCCCCAACTCTCGCGAAATTGCGACCACGACGCCGCCCTTGGCTGTGCCATCGAGCTTGGTCAGTACAATTCCTGTGACTCCGGAAGACTGCGTGAACTGGCGCGCCTGTTGCAATCCATTCTGGCCAGTCGTGGCATCCATTACCAGCAAAGTCTCGTGGGGCGCGCCGGGCACGATGCGTTGTGCGGTGCGCTTCATCTTTTCGAGTTCGAGCATTAAGTTTTGCTTGGTGTGCAGCCGCCCGGCAGTATCGACGATTACGTAATCCGTCTTGCGCGCGGTTGCCGACTGCAACGCGTCGTACAACACAGCGGATGGATCGCCCCCGGCTTTTGTTTTGATCACTTCGGTCCCGGTGCGCTGCCCCCAAATTTCGAGTTGCTCGATGGCCGCAGCACGAAAGGTATCCGCCGCGCACAACAGCACCGTTTTGCCTTGCGCGCGAAAAACTTGCGCCAATTTCCCGATGGTCGTAGTCTTGCCAGTGCCGTTCACGCCCACCACGATGATCACCTCCGGCGTGCCGTCCACTTTGGTCACGGGTTGCGATGCGGTCGACGTCAGAATCGTTAGCAGTTCCTCTTTCAGCAGCCGCTTGAGTTCATTCACGTCTTTGATTTGTTTGCGATCGGCTTTGTCTCGCAGCTTCTCCAGAACCTCATGGGTGGTGGTGGTGCCAAGGTCGGCGCCAATCAGCGTGGCTTCCAGATCGTCCAACGTGGAGCGGTCGATCTCCTTGCCGATGGAGACGACATCTTCGATGCGCTCAGCCAGGTTCTCGCGCGTGCGCGAGACGGCCTCCTTCATGCGCTCTATAAAACTAGGCTTCTGTTCTTCGTCCAGACTGCCAAAGAGAGTTTGAATCATGAGGTATCTGCCCCGATTATAAGAGAATCCCCAGAGAAGAATTGGTAATTGTGTAATTTGGGAAGTTTGAGACCGCCCCGCTCGTGATCTCGATTTCTGAAGAGAATCCAGAATCGCGGCGACTGTAAAACAATTCTTTTACCCCAAAAGGACAAACCTGTGACAACAGCCCCCGCACTGTTTTCTAACATTATGACGTTGTTCTGGCCAGCTCTCGGAGGCAGAAACCATGAAGCTTTTGTCAGTCTTGTTGCTTACGACGCTCAGCATCGGTTGCGGCGGATACAGCTCGGGAAGTAGCATGCAAGCTCCTACCACCCCGAATATTTCCGCACTTTCGCCGCCTAACACGAATGCCGGAGGCGGCGACTTTGTGCTAACGGTCAATGGGACAGGATTGGCCACCAATTCGGTGGTCTATTGGAATTCGGCTACCGTTTCCACAACGTTTGTCACCGCTCAACAGGTCACCGCAAACATTCCGGCAGCCGACATAACCACTTCGGGCACCGTCTCGGTGTACGTCAAGAATCCGGGCACCGGGATATATGCGATGGGAGTCAATTCCAACCCCGTCAGCTTTACCATCAACTAAAGAACTGGGCTTGCCGCTCAGGTTCGCGTGGTTTAGACGGTAAGAGCATCGATGGGTGGAAGCGGAGGCTCGGGCGTCGGCGCCGGCACCGGCGATTCTACCGGCATCTTCTGGGTCAGCGACTTCTGAATATGAATTTCTCCGCGGTTAAACACCGCCATGAGGGCGTTCACGGCCTTGGGGTCGAGGCGCTGTCCTGAAAGATTCTGAATGATGCGCAGCGCTTCCACGGGATCAAACGCCTGCTGGTATGGACGATTCGTGGTCAGGGCGTCAAAAGTGTCGGCGACCGCAATCACCCGCGCCAGTAGCGGGATATCATCGCCCTTCAGACCATAAGGATAGCCCCGGCCATTGAGCGCTTCATGATGCAATTCGATTCCCGGCAGCATCTCGCGCAACTGCGGCACCGGGCGCAGAATATTCGCGCCCTTGGTGGTGTGCGTTTTCATGATCTCGAACTCTTCCGGGGTCAGCGTGCCCGGTTTTTTCAGGATGCGGTCTTCGATGCCGATCTTGCCGACATCGTGCAGTTGCGCCGAGACCCGCAGGATCTCCAGAAATTCCGGATCCAGCCCCATTTCTGTCGCGATCATCATCGAATATTTCGTTACCCGGTCGGAATGGCCGCGCGTGTAAGGATCCTTTTCGTCGACCGCGCCGGCCAGCATCTGAATCGACCCCATGAACAGCGCTTTGTTCTCCTCCGCTGCGCGTTTCAGATCCTGGACGAACTGCTCCAAATCCTCCGACATGGTGTTGAAAGTGGCCGCCAGTTCGCCGATCTCGGTGCGGGTTTTCAAATGCACACGCTGGGAAAAATCACCGCGCGCAATGGCCCGGCTGGACTGCGCCAGCACTTGGAGCGGGCTGGTGATGCGCCGCGCCGAGAGAATGCTGAGGCCTACACTCACAAACACCGCCAGCCAAGCCAGCAACCGTCCGGTGCGCTGCATCTCGTAAATTCCGCGATAAGCATCCTCACGCGGCTTCTGCACCACTACCGCCCAATCCAGCGAGGTCACCGGACTGTATGTTCCCAGCATCTCGGTCGCTTTTTTGCCGTCACGGATCGTGAACTCGCTGGTCGCCGCCAACTGGGCCTTAGAGCCTCTGCCCACAAAGCTGCGGACAATCTCGAAGTGGCTCATGTCCTGCCCGGTGGCATATTGACCGGTCGCGGCCGCCACCAGCCTCCCTTGGCTGTCGACCACGTAAGGCATCAATCCGCTCATACTGACCTGCTCCAGCCGGCGGATCAGGTAATCCATGTCTACCACCGATCCGATCATGCCCAGGAAGCGACCGCCATACATGATCGGCGAGCTGACCAGCATTACCGTTCGCGCCGACTTTCCACTGCCCACCGTCAACGGTTGGCCGCTGTATACACGCCCTTCACGGGCGGCCTGGTAGGCCCGTTCCAGCTCCCGCTGCAGGAAAGCGTCGGGCTCAATACGCCCCGCGGATATTCCTTTGGCATCGGCATTCAACAGCGTGGCATAGGCAATGTCGTTGGAGGACGAGACAAACGTTTCCAGCATCGCTCGCAGCTCTGGCGTCAGAAATTTTTGCGCCCCTTTCACAGCACTAAGATCATTGCCGGTCGGATTCGCCAGCATCATTACCTGAACCGACGACGATAGATTGGTCAGCATCATGCGCAGCGTTTCCTGGTGCTGGGAGATGTCGTCCGCCAACGAACGGGTAACCATGTTTTGCAGCAGCATTTCGTTGGTCTTGAGGCGCTCCCGGTTCATGGTCTCAATCTGTACCGAGTAGAAGTACATGGGGAGGACACTGATGGCCAACAGCACGCCAAGGATGACGTAGAGGAGCGGGATCCGCGCGGGAATAGGCAGCTTCAAAGGCAAAGGCAATCCTGTCGGCCCAAGCGCGGGGGTGTTGGTCCGTCCTGCATCTATTCTAAGTTGGTTTGCGTTATGACCTTATGTGTTTAAAGTACAGGTCACCGTTACCGAGGTACTCAGACGCTGGTCACTTTGGTCTCGGTTCTCAGTTCCCAGTTCTCAGTTCTGAGGGCGAAACGCGGAGATCAGCGGCTAAAAGCCCGCCTCTTTATTGGCTCGGGCAGCGCCGGCTGAAGCTGCGCCCTACACAAAACGATTTCGTGAGATAGCTGAAAGGTCTAGGAACTGAGAAACCGAGAACTGGGAACTGCTTTCGAGCCGGTTTATAATAGGCCAGTGGCCCGGGGTGCTGCATGCGGTCCTTCCACGTCTACTGCTTTGTTTGGCGACTAGTGGCAACCCTTCTCGTCTGTTCTTCATTAACGCTGGCAGGGAATACACCGCCCCCCAGGATTTCCAAGGAAACGCGGGAACAAGTCATCCACGCTTTCAATGAAGAACTGGTCTACATCCGCGCGCGTTTTCCGATGGGGCGCACCGGACTGACACTTAAGAACGGAACCGTATCTCCCAGTGGGCAGGAGCTCGAGCATTTGATGGCGCTCTGGGGACCAGCCGCGAAACCGGGCGACCGCGCCCGCATCAGCGACGTCATCATCAAGGACAACTACATCCGCTTTGAGATCAATGGCGGGCCCATCCGGAAGCAGAAGTGGTATCAGCACATTACGATTGAAGGTACGAGCTCATCTGTTCCTGTTGCGCCTTCCGATTCCTCCGCCAACGCTCGCGGCTCTTTTGTGGATCTCTATTTCGACAAGTATGTTCCCGAGATGACCGGACCGGAGTTGAAGCAGTTGTTGCGTCCGGTATTCGATTTCGACGCCAAGTCCGCGCTCGAGGCCTACCTGGAAACGGTCTCGCCGCAGGTCAAAGATGCGATCAAGAATCACCATGTGCTGGTGGGAATGAACCACGAGATGGTGATCTACGCCAAGGGACGTCCGCCCAACAAAGTGCGGGAGACTGCCAACGAAGTTGAGGGCAAAGTTGAGTACGAGGAATGGATCTATGGCACGCCTCCGCAGGATGTGGATTTTGTGCGCTTCGTGGGCGACGAAGTGGTGCGCGTCGAAACCATGAAGGTGGATGGCCAGAAGATCGTGCGCGTCGAAAGAGAAGTTGATCTGGGTGCGGCGACCGTTGCCAAGAAACAAGCAGAGCGTCCCGCGAACGCGCCTACGTTGCGGCGTCCCGGAGAAGAGATGCCGGATTCCAACCCCGCCAATCCCTCCGGCACGCCGCCGGTGGCCCCGGTGCCTCCACCTTCCGGGCCCGGTTCAGACCCAGGACCCAATTGGATTTTGTTGCCCGCGCCGGCAATGGGGACCTCTTAGCATGAAGACGCCGAAGATGCGGTAATCGAAACATCGGCAGTCGTGACGTCCCCGATTCTCCCGCGGGAGCAGCCACGCTTTGAGCGGCTTTGTGAAACAAGTGCGGTCGAGCCTCGCGGCTACCGGACTGACGCCAGAGGATGTTCTTGCGACCCTCGCGGAGGCTCGCAATCGCGTATTCACCCGTCGCTATGGCAAGATGTAACCGTGAAGATTGCCTTGGGCCAGATCAACCCCACCGTGGGGGACTTCTCTGGCAACGCTGCCAAGATCATCCAGTTTGCGATGCAGGCGCGGAATGCCGGCGCTGGCCTGATTCTTTTTCCGGAACTTGCCATCTGCGGGTACCCGCCGCGCGATCTGGTCGAGAATCCGTCGTTTGTGGCGCGCAATCGTACTACCGCCGAGAGGATCGCCGCCGAAACCCAGGGAATTGCCGTGATTTGCGGTATGGCAACCCCGGCCGAGGCGGAGTCCGGCAAAACCGTGATGAACTCCGCCGCCCTGTTGCGCAACGGGCGAATCGATTTCATCCAGTCGAAAATGCTGTTGCCCACCTATGACGTCTTCGACGAGATGCGTAACTTCGCTCCCGCCAAGAGCCAGCAACTGTTCAGCTTTTGCGGCAAGCAGATGGCGTTGACCATCTGTGAGGACGCCTGGAACGACAAACGCTTCTGGAACCGGCGGCTGTATGGCATCGACCCGGTGGAAGAACTGGTTCGAGCGGGCGGGAACTTTGTGCTCAACATATCCGCATCGCCGTTTTGGCTGGGCAAGCGCGAGTTGCGCCGGGAGATGCTTACCTCCATCGCGCGGAATCAGAAAGTCCCGGTGGCGATGGTGAACCAGGTGGGAGGCAACGACAGCCTGGTCTTCGATGGATCCAGCATTGTCATTGCGCCCGACGGGCAAGTGATCGCGCAAGGGAAGTCGTTCGAGGAAGACCTGGTCTATTTCGACTCCCAAAAACTCATCGGAGACATGCACCCCCAGATGGAGGGCGAAGAAGCGAGCGCGTATGAAGCGCTGGTTTTGGGCACGCGAGATTACGTACACAAATGCGGCTTCCAGCGGGCAATCATCGGACTCAGCGGAGGCATCGACTCCGCGCTTACGGCGTCGATCGCGGCCGATGCGCTCGGTCCTGAGAACGTCATCGGCGTCGGCATGCCCGGGCCATACTCGTCGCCAGGCTCGATTGACGATGCGCGCGAACTGGCCAGTAACCTCAAGATTCGTTTCGAACTGCTCTCGATCGACGGAATCTACGCGGCCGCATGCCAGACACTTGCTCCCGTGTTTGCCGGGATGCCGCCCGACGTCACCGAAGAGAACATTCAATCGCGCGCGCGCGGGTTGCTCCTGATGGCGATGTCGAACAAGTTTGGCGCGCTGGTGCTTTCGACCGGCAACAAGAGCGAATTGGCCGTCGGCTATTGCACCCTTTACGGCGACATGGTGGGTGGACTGGCGGTCATCTCGGATGTGCCTAAGACGCTGGTCTACCGGCTGAGCGCTTATGTGAATTCGCGGCGCAGAGTAATTCCGCAAGCGACGATCGAGAAGCCGCCGTCTGCCGAATTGCGCCCCGACCAGAAGGATTCAGACTCGCTTCCGCCCTATGACGCGCTGGATACAATTCTCGAAGACTTTGTGGAGGAATCGCGCTCGGCTGAGCAGATTGCCCTCGTTCACAATTTCGATCTGGATCTGGTGCGGCGAGTGATTCGGATGGTCGAGCGCAGCGAGTACAAGCGGCAACAAGCAGCTCCCGGAATCAAGATCTCCGCCAAGGCATTCGGCTACGGGCGGAGGTTCCCGATTGCAGCCAAGACCGAGGTCTAGCCTGCCTACGTAGGGACAGCCGCCCTCGGCTGTCCAGCGGGCGGCGCCCGTTTCTCACGTTGTCGCCCAGCCGGAAATGACAACTGCCCTGGTTTTTGTAACAATCGAACTTCAATCTGATTTCCAATCGAATCCCAACACTATGACAAGCATGCATCGCACGTTTCTCGCTGCTCTTCTGTTATCCGGCATCGCCGTTGCTCAAACCAAACCCACGCTCCAGACAAGACCGGCAGTCCAACCGGCGGCGACTCCTGGGGTTACGACAGTCCTTCCTACCGAAGAGACAGTCAACTCATTCCTGTTCCAGATGTTTGGCTACGATCCCACGGTGACGTGGAAGGTAGTGGATATTCATCCCTCCGAGGTGCCGGGACTGGCGGAGGTTTTGATTGTAATCACCAACGCGCAGGGCTCGAACCCAAATAAGTTGCTGGTCAGCACCGACGGCAAGCATGCCATCACAGGCGACATTCTGCCCTTCGGGGCGAAGCCGTTCAGCGAGGCCCGCGCCAAGCTGGAAGCGGGCGTGAACGGGCCGGCAAAAGGTCCGGCGAAGGCTGACGTGACGATTGTCGAGTTCAGCGACATGCAGTGCCCGCATTGTCAGAAGGCGGCGGCTGGGATTGAACAGCTGCTGGCGCAGGAGCCCGAGGCCCACTTTGTTTTTCAGAATTTTCCGCTGCCCTCGCACAACTGGGCGGAAAAAGCGGCCGAATATGTCGATTGCGTGTCCCGATCTTCTACGGGAGCAGCTCCGGTGGGAGGAGCTTCGAATGATGCCGTCTGGAAGTTTATCCAGAAGACCTTTGACGAACAGGCCAATATCACCGAGGCCAACATCGATGAAAAGTTGAAGGCCATTGCGACAGCATCGGGCGCGAACGCCGACGAAGTCGCCGCCTGCGCAGCCAAGCCGGATACGAAGACCCGGATCGAGGCCTCCGTTGCGCTGGGACGATCGGTCGGTGTGAATGGCACGCCGACTCTTTTTATCAATGGACGCAACGTACCCGCAGGAGCCGCCGTCGATCAGCTAAAAAAGATTGTGGATTTCCAGGCAAGCCAAAAATGATCTGGTCATCGGGCCATCGGGCGATCTAAAACCTTAAATCCCAAAGCACCTTGACTTTCGATGACCCGATGACCCGATTTATTTGCTCAACCAGATTTCCGGCGCCTCGGGCCGCTCCAGGTCAAGCAGGACGTGAGGCGTGATCAGGATCAGCAGTTCGTCGTCCTCTTCTTGCTTCGTGTTCTGCGATGTCAGCAAGCCGAAGCCTGGGACGGCAGAGAACCCCGGCACACCGTTCAGGCTCTTCTCATCGGACTGTGTGATCATTCCCGCTACGACCGCCGGTTCCCCGTTCTTAAGCAGGATTCCCCCTTTGTACTCGCGGTTCAAAATGTCGGGAATGCCATTATTGTTCGTGCTTCCCAAAGTGCGGAACTGTATCTCTAGCTCGACGGAGACGTCGGAATTATTGTGCACCAGCGGTTTCGCTTTCAGCGTGAGTCCAATGTCCTCGTAATTGATGGAAGGAAAGGGCGCGGTGTACGACTGATTCCCGACAACCTGTGCGATCGCAGGATTATTAAAAATTGGCGCAAAGCTCGCGTTGAGGATGGGATAGCGTTCTCCCAGCTTAAAAGTGGCATCCTTCGCCTGGGATGCCCGCAGCTGGACATGCTCCAGCTGCTTGACGGAACTCTCGTTCATGGAAAGCATGGGGGCAAACTGATCAAGGCTCAGCCCAAAGAATGTGAGGCCGCCGCCGAAGGTCGCGACCGGCTGGCTAAAGATGGAATTCGCCTGGCTTTGTAATTGGGCGAGAAGCGCGGCAATCGTCTGATTGCCTGCCTGATTGATGCCGCCCGAAGCAATCAACTGGTTGATTAGCGCCTGGATATTTTGTCCGCCGAGGGCCGCGAGTGCCGAGGCCGGAATGTTGAAAAGGTTGAAAGTGTTCGGAGCATGCAGCCCGATTGTCCGCATGTAGGTGTGGCTCACCTGGAACACTTTCATGTCGAACATGACTTCCGGCGAGGGGCTGTTCAGTTGGCCGAGAAACTGGGTGGCGGCTGCCAGCGCCCCCTGCGGTCCGCGCAGCGTGATCGTGCTGGACGCGGCGTTGAGGCTCGCGAACTTGAACTCAAATAGCGTCCGCAGCGAGTTCAGCAGATCGTTCATCTCCTGAGGAGAGGCGCCGCCAGGGATGTAAAACGAACGCATGCCCATGCGATCGTAGAGGCGGTGGTTCTCGGCATTGTCGGCGGCAGCGAAAAGAACTGTGTCTTCCAAAGCCACGGTGAAGCTCTTGGTAATCGCGGACGCCGCTTGCATGGTGGTTGCGAAATTGGCGTTATCGATATCGAATTGAACGCGGCGGCTGGGGAAGGTGTCGTCGAATACCACCGTCAGCCCATAGCTCGCGGCAATCGCGGTCAACAGACCACGCGAATCGCCACGGTAGTGGATGTCATGGAGCGCGTCGATCGGTTTAGCCCGAAGCACGTCGGCGCTGGCGACCACTTGCGGCGGGGCTGCGGTATGCACCGGCACGGTCCCTAGAGCATCTTTGATGCGTTGCTGGGCGAATTCATTCTGTGGATCGAGGTTCAGCGCGGTTCGGAACTCCGCCATGGCCTCCACTTGCCGGCCATCGAGCAGATCGCTGTTTCCGCGTTCCAGATGAATTCCGGCCAGATGCTGCCGCGTAATCTCGCGCGCAGTCAGGTACTCCACATTTTGCGGGACCAGGCGAGAGGCTTCTTCAAATTCGTAAAAAGCCTCGTCCAGTTCATGCGATTTCTCCAGCTTCAGGCCGTGCGCAAAGGCTTGGCGGGCGGCCTTCAGGTCTTTCGCGGGACCGTGGCAAGCGGGCGCACCCCCGGAATCGGAGCAGAGCGACGGCGCAGCAGTCATTGGAGTGTCTGCGGCGAAGCCCGCTCCGGCAAGCAGCAAACAAATTCCCGCTGACAGCCATCGCATATGACTACTATAGAATGCTTGCCTGCGGCTGTCTTGCAAGAGAAATCCTGGGCTGGAAACTACGGTAACGGTGTCTTTAATTATTGCTGTAGAGACGTATCCCCGGCGACGCCGAGAGGCGGCAAGCCACGTCTCTACAGTCGTTCACTTCAGCATCAGCCGTTCGATCCGAGTCGCCCTGCCCGTGCGGTCGTCGCACTGGACCACCACAGCGCAGAGTCGGACGTCGCCGTTCGCCGACTCGAAGCGCGCCGGCATCCCGCTGAGAAACTTCTCGATCACCTGTTCTTTTTTCACACCGATAACGCTGTCGTAGGGTCCAGTCATGCCCGCATCCGTAATATAGGCGGTGCCCTTCGGCAACACCGTCTCATCCGCCGTGGGGATGTGCGTGTGCGTACCCACGACAGCGGTGACACGCCCGTCAAGGTACCATCCGAAGGCGACCTTTTCAGAAGTGGCCTCGGCGTGGAAATCCACAAACACGATTTTCGCTTTGATCTGTTCCAAAAGCCGATCGGCATAGCGAAAGGGATCGTCGGACGAGCCCATGAACACACGTCCCTGAAGGTTTACGACAGCGTAATCAAAGTCATTCTTTTGACCTTCGTAAACTCCCCAGCCGGGCAAGCCTTGCGAAAGGTTCGCTGGCCGCAACAGGCGGCGCGCCGGACTGTGCGGGTTTCCGTCGGCCATCTGGAAGTAGTCGATAATCTCGCGTTTGTCCCAGACGTGATTTCCGGTGGTCATCACGTCGATACCCAGATCGAAAAGTTCTTCCGCCAGCGGAGGCGTAATTCCAAATCCGGCAGCGGCATTTTCGCAGTTGGCGATGACCAGATCGATGGCGTGCTGCTTGCGCAGTCCGGGCAGACGGTCCTTTACGATTGTCCGTCCTGGCCGCCCAAAAATGTCACCGATAAAAAGAATTTTCAAAATAAGGTCTCAGGTATTAGGTTTCAGGTGTCAGAAAAAGCGCGCTGCTCGCGCCTGCGCCCGAAGCATCGATGGTATCACGCTGAAAACTGGGTACTGGGTACCGGCTACGGGCGGCTGATTTCCGCTGTCCTGAGAAAATCGTAATTTCCCGATGGATTCAGCGTGACGTTTCGCACGCGCCGCGTGTGCACGAGCACGTTGTCGAAGTACCACAGGTTGATGGATGGAACATCCTGCGAGAGGATCTCCTGAACCTCAGCGTAAAGGCGCTTGCGGACATTCTGATCCGTCTCGCGCCGCGCCTGGTCGATCAAATTATCGACCCGAGGGTTGGAATAGAAACTGCGGTTCCTCCCGGCCGGAGGAAAGTTGCGCGAGTGAAAGACTGCGTCAAAAATGTCGGGGTCTTCGTTCCCGCCGATCCAGCGCAGCGAATAGAGCTGAAAAGCGCCGGTGGTGACGTCGGCAAAAAATGTGGCGAACTCGAAGCTGCGAATGTCGAGCGCGATGCCCACATCGCGTAGTTGCTGTTGCATGACCGCGACCATCAGGCGCGTGTTTTCGTCGGTCCCTGTTTTCATCACGACATGAAAGCGCACGCCGTTTACCACTGGATAGCCGGCGGCGTCGAGCAGTTGACGAGCTTTGGCGGGATCGTAATCGTAACGGGGCACGTCATTGTTGTACGCCCAGCTTAGCGGCGGCAGAATGCCGTAGGCAGGCTGCACTTGGTTGCGCCAAAGGTACTCCATCATCGGTCGACGGTCCAGAGCGTAGGCGAAGCCTTGCCGAACCCGCACATCTCTCAAGACAGGATCGCGCAGATTGAATGCCAGGTATGCCAGTCTGGTTCCGGGGCTGTGCTGAATTACGAGCGACGGATAGCGTTCGAGTGTGACGACCGTGTCGGGCGTCATTGGCGAGTTGCTGGTGAGATCGGCACTGCCTTTTCGCAGTTCGAGAGCCTGCGTGGTGGCGTCAGGCACCACGGCAAAACGCACGCGCGCCAGATGCGGCCGCTCAGCCCAGTAATTGTCATTGCGCTGCAGGATGACTTCCTTGTCTGTTTCGGCGCTGACGAATTTGAAAGGTCCGGTCCCGATCGGTTGCCGCGTCATCTCGTCGAGCGATCCATAGGGCACAATCCCAATCGCTCCCTCGGAGAGATTCCACAGCAAAGCGGCAAACGGCTCTTTCAGATGGAACACCACCGTCAAATCATCCGGCGTGTCGATGCGATCCACGTAGCGGTAGGTCGAGCTTTTCGTGCTGCGAATCTTGCCCTGGAGCAGGGAATCGAAAGTCCACTTTACATCTCGCGAGGTCAGGGGCCGCCCATCGTGAAAGCTCACGCCGCGATGCAGATGGAAGACATAGGTCAGCGGATCCGGATTTTCCCAACGCTCCGCCAGTCCGGGCTGAACATTGAAGTGCTCGTCGCGAGTCAGCAACGCGTCGAAGAGGAGTTCGTCAATGCGCTCCGACTGGCCGTCGATCCCTACTCGGGGATCGAGGTTCGTGGGACTGCTCTCGATAATCATCACCAGCGTGTTGGGGTCGGGAGCTTGTGAGCAGGAGAGAAGGGGCAGCATCAAGCTCGCGAGTGTTAAAGACAAAATCGTCGATCGAAAACAAATTGCCGCCCTAAAATAAATTGTCATCCTGACCCTGAACTTGCTGAAGGGGAAGGACCTGCTGTTTGCGCACTCCCGCACTGCCGCGTCACGCATAAGAGATCTTCCCCAGGATCGCCGCCCATCTCGCTCCCGTAGCCGAGGGCACATTGCTTGGCCGCCGGTGCCATGTCTCATGCGCGAGCAGTGCAAAGGCCACGGCCTCCTTCGCTTCCGCCGGAAGGCCGAACTCATCCGAGAAATGTAGGCCGATGCCGAGAGGTGCGATTTCATCGCGCAACATCGCCATTAAGGTCGGATTCTTCGCGCCTCCGCCCGACACAACCATTTGGCGATCGCGGCGTTTCCGATCGCGGCGCTGCGGGCGCGACGCAGTTGCCGGAAAAACGAGTCGCGGCAACACGAACCGTGGCAATACGAACCGCCGGATCGCGCCCGCAATCGACTTCGCCGTTAACGCCGTCGCCGTCGCCACCACATCGGCCTTGCTGGCGCCTTGGCAGATCTGCAGAAATCGGCCTACGTATTCCCGGCCAAACTCCTCGCGGCCCGCCGTCCGCGGAGGCTTCTGGCGGAAAAATTGTGCGCGCAGCAACTGCGCAATTGCTTCATCCAATGTGCGTCCCGAGGCCGCGACTTTGCCGTCGCGGTCATAGGGCCGTCTGAACAACTCTTCCATCACCGCATCGATCACCATGTTGCCGGGACCAGTGTCAAAAGCTACAACCTGGCGCAGCGCAGCGCCCGCGGGAATCGCCGTGAGATTCGCAATGCCGCCAATGTTCTGGGCAATGCGTCCTACTTTCTGGTCGCGATATGCCAAATAATCGAGGAAAGGAACCAGCGGAGCACCCTGGCCGCCGGCAGCGATATCCGCGGGACGAAAATCGGAGACCACCGGGATGCCCAGTCGCGCCGCGATCACCGCGCCCTCGCCCGTTTGCCACGTCACCGCCAATTTTCGCCCAAGAAACCGCGCAGGCACTCCCTGGTGATACAGCGTCTGGCCATGACAGCCAATCAGGTCAAGTTTGGCGCGATGCTTGCGCGCCGTCTTCGACACTGCCTCGGCGTACAGTTCGCCCAGAAGAAAATTAAGCCGGGCCATATCCGCGACGCGGGCCAATTCCGCGCTCATCATGGCCAAAATTGCGCGTCGAACCGGGCCGGGAAAGGGATATTGCTCGTGAGCAAGAAGCGTGTAGCGCGGACACTCCTGTCCGCGTGCCGACGGCCGCACTAATGCCACATCGATGCCGTCCGCCGAGGTGCCACTCATCACGCCGGCAACAATCATGCGCGCTCTCCTCCCGAGCGAGCGAGCATAGCTAGGCGAACCTCTTCGCCAAATTCCCAGAGCTGTCGCGTTAGCTTCTCAACTCGTGCCGAAGTGAGAGCGGGAGCGCGGCGCGCCGCTGATTTCCGATGCAACGTCTTCTTCTTAAACGCGACCACGCGCCCGGCCGATTCCTGCGCACGGCGAGCAAATCTACCATCGCGCTCCGCCTCGCGAACCAGGGCTTCGTAGGCGCGCAGAATGAAATCCTCCTGATGACAGATCAGGCCGAGATCGCCCCCGGCGCGGATGTGCCCGATAATTACCTCTTCGATCGCGGCCTGTTCGGTGGCGACCCGTTCCGTCCGGGTGGCCGCCAGTACGCCGCCCATCTCCAGATCGTCGGAACAGATCAGGCCCCTATAGCCGATCTTTTTGCGCAGAATGTCGGAGATCCACTTCTTCGAGAGCGATGCCGGAGTTCTCTCTTTCGTTACGGCCGGAAACGCTGCGTGCGACACCATGATGAATGGCAATTCTCTCCGCAATAAGCGATACGGCACCAGATCCTGCTCCCACAATTTGCGCAGCGACTTGTCGACGCTGGGCAGTTCATGATGCGTATCGAGCGTGGCCTCGCCCAATCCGGGGAAATGCTTACCGCAGCCGAGCAGCCCGGCATCGCGCAACCCGCGCAGAAATTCGCGGGCATAGATAACCACCTGCTTGGGGTCGTCCGAAACAGGCCGCGAACTCAGCACCGATCGCGAGGCCTCACACGCCAAGTCGAGCACCGGGGCAAAATCCACGTTGAAGCCAAGCGCGCGGCAGTTTTCGCCGATCACGCGGCCGTGCTTGCGAAAGAGAGCGCGGCTGCCCGTGGCAAAGACCTCTGCCGGAGAAGGCGCCGAACCAAGCACGTCGCGGAGACGGTCTACCGTGCCGCCTTCGAGGTCAACGCAAGTGAAAAGTGGCGTCGCAACGAGCTTCTGACACTCACGCAGAAGAGTGTGCGTCTGCTCGGCCCGGGCGATATTGCGGGCAAACAGAATCACGCCCGCTGGCTGGACCTTCGTAAGCAGGGAAGCGATTCGCGGAGACATCTCGGTGCCGTCGAAGCCGATGATGAGGAGTTGGCCGATAGACGGTTTTAGATCACGCATCATCAAGCTCAATTTGTCTCGGTTCACCAACATTGCACATCGGATCTGAGCCAACCTGCGTTAAGCGACAAAAATCCCATTGTGTCAATTTCAGTGGAATCCCACCCTTGCGCAAAGAACGCGCAAGGATGGGGCATCCGCTTTCGGTTCTACTCAATTTGCCGCTTCAACTCCGCCAGCAAGTTTAGCGCCTCCAGCGGCGTCAGCCGGTCTAAATCCACTTCGCGAAGCTTTTCCAGCACGGGCTGCGAGAGCGGCGTGAAGATGGTCAACTGCGTCGGACGCTCCGGTTCTGTGGAAGCGCCAGGTGTCAAATGCTCCGACAGTCGGCGCTCGGACGATTCATGCTCGGCCAGCACTTCGCGCGCGCGCACTACGACTTCGTTCGGCAATCCCGCCAGCTTTGCGACTTCGATTCCGTAGCTGCGGTCGGCCGCGCCCGTTTCGACTCTTCGGAGGAAAACTACGCTTCCGCCGGCCTCTTTGACGGATACGTGATAATTCTTCACGCCGCTCAACTGTTGAGCCAATTCGGTCAGCTCGAAATAGTGTGTAGCGAACAGAGTCTTGGCATGCACTCGCGCATGGAGATACTCGACGGCCGCCCAGGCGATTGCTAGTCCGTCGTAGGTGGAAGTGCCGCGCCCGACCTCATCCAGCAGGATCAACGACCGCGCCGTCGCGGTGTGCAAGATCGCCGCTGTCTCCGTCATTTCGACCATGAACGTTGAGCGGCCGCGGGCCACGTTGTCGCTAGCGCCGATCCGCGTGAAGACGCGGTCGACGACTCCCAACCGCACGGTCCGCGCCGGAACGAACGAGCCCATCTGCGCCATGATCACGATCAACGCCGCCTGCCGCAGATAGGTGCTCTTACCTCCCATATTCGGGCCGGTCAGCACGATGATGTTGTGCATCGAGGCATCCAGAAACAGATCATTCGGAACGAAGCGCTCGCTCCCCGCCGCCAATTCCTGAAGTTCGATCACAGGATGACGTCCTTCGACAATTTCCAGATCGCCGCCGTCTTCGACCTTTTCAGCGTCGTCGGGCTTTTGCTGGAACTTCGGCCGGCAATAATTTCGCAGCGCCGCAACATGTGCCAGGCAACCCAAGACATCGACTTCCGCCAGTGCCAGCGCGGTTTGCCGGATGCGCTTGGCCTCAGCGGCAATCGCATAACGCAACTCGGCAAAGAGCCGCCGTTCGATTTCGACGATCTTCTCCTGGGAATCGAGAATCTTGGATTCATATTCCTTCAGTTCGGGAGTCGTGAAGCGCTCGGCATTTACCAGCGTTTGCTTGCGTTCATAGTCGGCGGGTGATAGATGCAGATTAGCCTTCGAAATCTCGATGTAATAGCCGAAAATCGAATTGAACTTTACCTTGAGCGACCCAATCCCCGTGCGCTCACGTTCGCGCTGCTCCACTCGCGCCAGGTACTGCTTCGAGTTGCGGCTCAGGTCGCGGAGTTCGTCGAGATCTTTATCGACGCCCGCGGCGATTACACCGCCATCGCTCAGTGTCAGCGGAGGTTCGGGAACGAGCGTGGCATCAATCTTGTCTCGCAGGTCGCTTAGTGCGTCGATCGCGATATGCAGGACCGCCAGTCGCGCCGTGGACAGCCGCGAGGCGGACAATTCCGCCAATACTGTCCGCACCTTCGGAATTCGTCCGAGCGAGGCCGCCAGAGCCAGCACATCCCGCGGATTCGCCGTCTCCAGCGTGACGCGGCTCAACAGACGTTCCAGGTCGAGAATTCCGTCCAGCGACCGCCGCAATTCTTCGCGCCGCATCGTGTCTTTCACCTGGACCTCGACCGCATCCAGCCTGCCTTCGATCTCGGCCTGATCCAAAGAGGGGCGCAGCATCCACGTACGCAGCAACCGCTTGCCCATTGGCGTAACGGTCGCATCGAGGCAGCGGAACAGAGTCACTCCGGCGTCAGTTCCTGCGAAGAGCGGTTCGATCAGCTCCAGGTTGCGCACCGTGACTGCATCGAGCACCAGGCAGTTCTGATGCTCGTAGAAGCCGATGCGGTCCACATGATCGAGCGTGCCGCGCTGGGTTGACCGGATGTAATACAGAATCGCCCCCGCCGCGGAAGCCGCCGCCTGTTTCCCCGCCAATCCGAAGCCCTCGAGCGAGAGCACACCAAAGTGATTCTCCAAGAGGGGAATGGCATGGTCGGGCGCAAATATCCAGTCGTCCAACGGAGTCTCCGCCCAGCCGCTCGTTGACCGAACGGGTGTTGCTAAGTGTTCGGTTGGACGGGCGGGAGCTTGCCCTGAGCTTGCCGAACGGACGCCCCTCGCTCCACTGGTGCTTTTTTCGAAGAGAGGTGCCGAAGATCCGTAAAGCATCTCCTTTGGCCGCAATTGTTCAAGTTCTTCTTGAATACGGCGCCCGGCCGGCTCGCCCGCGAACTCGGTTGCTCGAAACTCGCCAGTCGAAAGATCGAGCGCCGCAAATCCCACCCGATCCCCAACCGTTGCCACTGCTGCGAGAAAGTTGTTCTCCTCCGCGCTCAGCGACGAATCGGCTGCAGTACCCGGCGTAACGACGCGCGTTACTTCGCGCCGCACCAGTGTTTTAGCCAGCCGCGCGTCTTCCACCTGTTCGCAGACTGCGACCTTGAAGCCGCGCCGGATGAGCTTCGCGATATAGCCCTCGGCGGCATGGTAGGGCACGCCACACATGGGGATGTCCACACCCTTTTCTTTATTTCGCGAGGTCAGCGTGATCTGCAACTCGCGCGCTGCCAGCACCGCATCGGCGAAGAAAAGCTCGTAGAAATCCCCCAGCCGGAAGAACAGCAGAGCATTGGGATGCTCTTTCTTGATGGCGGCGTATTGCCGCATCAACGGCGTGGAGAGCTCGGACATGAGAAATAGGCGATTTGTAATTTGTAATTTGTAATTGGCTAATTTGCAATTCGCCGGTGGAACGCGTCTCAAATTACAAATCACCAATTGCAAATTACAAGTTCTTTTGTTCTCCTTAACCGCATGGAACTCCGTAAAGATCCCATCACCCGTTCCTGGGTGATCACGGGTGATGATGTCATCGAGTCCACTCCGCTGTCGCAAGCCTGCCGGTTTTGCGGTCCCTACGCCGAGCCGGTGCAAGTGATCGCCAACCTGCCCGGCATGGACGGTAGCGCGTGGTCGGCGCGCTCGGTCGTCCATCCCCACGCGCTCTACCACATTGAAGGCGAGCCGGCCCGCCGCGCCGACGGCCTCTACGACCGCATGGGATCGGTCGGCGCTCACGAAGTTTTAATCGAGAATCCCCGCCACGACGGCAACCTCTGGAATGCGAGCGACCTCGAAGTCGAACAGTTTCTTCGTCTGGCTGCAATGCGGCTGCAGGATTTGAAGCGCGACAGCCGCTTCAAGTACATCAGCATTTTCAAGAATCACGGCGAGGGTGCTGGACAGGAATTCGAACATCCAACGTCGCAGTTGACCGCGACCACGTTCGTGCCGCGCCGCGTCCTCTACGAACTCCGCGCCGGTCGCGACTATTTCGAAGCGAAGGAGCGCTGCGTCTTCTGCGACATTCTCGCGCAGGAGGAGCGTCAGAATTTGCGCGTGGTAGAAATTCGCGGAGACTACCTGGCCTTCTGTCCTTATGCCCCGCGCGTCCCGTACGAAACGTGGATCATGCCGCGCAGCCATGAATCTTCCTTCGAGCGCAGCGGCTCATCGCGCGTGGGCAGCGTAACCGATCTGGCCGCGCTCCTGCGGCGCACCCTGAAACGGATACGCTCCGTCACGGAGGCGTTCCACCTCGTGCTCCACACCTCGCCCAACAGCCAGCATCCGTCGTCAACGCTGGGGTATTGGAAAACACTCGACGACGATTACCACTGGCACATCGAGATTCTCCCCATCGTAGAAGCGAAGGCGAGGTCCTACACTTTCAAAGAGATATATTATTCTCCGGTTACCTCCGAGACCGCGGTCAAACGCCTGCGAAAAGCGGAAATCTGCTGATGCAGGGAAGATCCGTGGGATCCGCGCCCCGAAAAGAGATGCTGCGAAAAAAAGCCGCCGCCTTGCTGATCATGGCTGGTCTTGGTCTGGCTGGGAGTCGGCTTGCGTCGGCCCAAACTCCAGAGCCGCCTTCCAGCGAGAAGCAGACCGTCCTTTGGACGAAGCTAGAAAAATCTATTCTGAACATTGACCGCGACCTCGATGGCGTCATGGGAGTCGCCATCGTCGATCTCACCGACGGTCACAAATACCTGCTCCACGCCAACGATGTTTTCCCGCAGGCGAGTTCCATCAAGATCTGTGTTCTCGCTGAACTCTACCGGCAAGCCCAGCAGGGCAAGCTGAAGCTCACCGACCTCTACACCGTTAACGCCGCCGATCTGGTCCAGGACAGCGATATCATGAACGGCCTCACGCCTGGAGCTACCCGGATCACGCTGCGCGATCTCGCGACCATGATGGTTGCGGTCAGCGACAACTCCGCTACTAGCGTGCTCATCGACCGCGTCGGCATGGACAACGTGAACGCTTTCCTGAGCAAGCAGGGGCTGCGCGACACCCGGCTCCGCCGCAAGATGATGGACCTCAAAGCCGCCGTCGCGGGCCGCGAAAATGTCTCCACACCCAACGAGATGCTGGATCTGCTGCAAGCGCTCTATCGCGGCGAGATCCTGAACAAAGACATGACCGCCGATTTCTTCAAAGTCCTCTCCACCCACAAAGAGAGTTTTATACCGCGTGGCCTGCCCGACGATTTGAAGATCGCCAACAAGCCCGGCGAACTCGAAGGCGTGCGCAACGACTCGGGCGTGATCTTTCTGGACAAGCGTCCGTACATCCTCTGTGTCATGACCACCTACCTGCGTCACGAACGTGACGGAGAAGAGGCCATCAGCAACATTTCGCTCGCCGCCTGGCGAATGTTCGACCGCCTGGCTCGGGCGAGTGAGTATGGCAGAGTGATTTCGCCGGGAAACAGCAGCAGGTAAGTGCGCTGCGAGCCACGAGCTGCGAGCTTCGAGCAAGCGATTCGTGTTCGCTCGTAGCGCGAAGCTCGCAGCACGAAGCTGCCCTATGACCATCCGCCGCCTAAAAACATATACTGGATCCCAAGGCTATGTTTACCAGTACTACTTCGTCGGAAAACGCCCGGCCCCTGCTTCCGACGCGCATCAATCCGACGGTCGTGAATCCCACGCCAATGAATACATCTTCGACGTCACCTCCGACCGCAAGCTGACCTACTCGGTCAGTATCTTTCTCCCGCGCCAGGTCGTCGCGGCCTGGGCCGAATCGCACGGACGCCCCCTCGCCGATTCCGAGCAATACGCTGCCGTCAAGATACGTCTGTTCCGCGCCTTCGACGAAACGGAAGATATGCAGGCGGACGGACGCCACCTTCAGATCGATGAGCAGGCTCTGGAAGAATCGCTGGCGTCGTTGGGCGTGGAATAGATCTGGCAGGAGATCACTCAATGGTCGCGAAGAGAAATCGGCGTTGCCAGAAACTTGCTGGTTGCTGAATGCCCCACGCGCCACTAGAATGGCTCCCGCTGTAGCAGTCCGATAATTTGCTTCACAATCAAGGAGAGAGATGAAGACAAAGACGATTATTTTGACTCTAGCTGTGTGCTTTATTGCAGTGACGGTGGCCTTCGCCAGCGACCCAAATATGGGCACCTGGAAACTCAACGAGGCCAAGTCGAAGATTCCCGCAGGAGTCCAGAAGAATACGACAGTTGTCTACGAAGCCGCTGGAGACAACGTAAAAGTCACCGGGGATGGAGTCGATGGCGAGGGTAAGCCCACACACGTCGAGTGGACGGGAAAGTTCGACGGGAAAGATTATCCTCTTGTCGGCGATTCGAATGCGGACATGCGTGCGTACAAGAAGGTGGATGCCCATACGATGGATTTAACCAACAAGAAGGGCGGAAAGGCTACTACCACCGGTCGCATTGTCGTGGCGGCCGACGGCAAAACCCGCACTGTCACGGTGAGTGGAACCGATGCCAAGGGTATGAAGATCAAATACACGGCGGCTTACGACAAGCAGTAGCGGATCTATCGAGTAATCGCCGAAAAACAATAATGCCCTTCCGCTCGCTTCTGAGCGGAAGGGCATTTGTAATTTGTAAGCCAACTTACGCGACATCCGCTCAGTCAGCAGCCGCGACCCCAGAGCGGTGATCTGTGGCTGACTTGATGGGCTCGTGGATTTCCTGAATGGGAGACGTCACAATCGGCGTGGCGTAGGCAGGATGATGAAACTCCAGGTGCATGCCGCGACCGATGAAGCGCACCTTGAGCATGGAACCGCCCCAGGTCGAGCCTGCGATGATCACCTGCACCGGTTGCGGACAGTATTGCGGATGTCCCGAGATCAGCGCCGAGCCCTCGCCTAGAAGTAGCGCGGTGTAGAAGTGGTGCTGGGTCCGAATGTGCAGCACGGTATCAGGCGGCAGGCCTTCAAGGAACACGCCTCCCTCGATTTCGGACTGGACTATATTCCGATTCACCTCGTCGCTCAGGCTGGGATGAGGCGCGAACATTCGTTTACTTTACCGGAGGTTGGCTCCCAGTCACAACACCATATTTATTTTGGGCCGTACTTTGGTGCACGGTACCTCCGTCTATAGAGCTTTGGACGTATCTTTCGACGTATCTGTGGGGCTGGCCGGCGCAGGCCGGCCCCTAAAGGGGCCATTGACTTCCGTCGGTCTGCGGTATCGCTAGCGATACCTGATACTAACCTGAGTTTTTCTGCAAACTGCCAGAGTTCTTAGCCGATTTATGAGACAAGTAGACAGGTTCTACTGTTTGGATTCCTGCAGCAAGACGACGTCCGAATCGGCATGGGAGCGGAGTATGCCGAGGGTCTTGCCGTCGGGCGACCAGTGGAGATCGACAATCAGCTCAGAGTTGAAATTGGTGATCTTGCGGCCCCCGGAACCATCCAGTGGCTGTAGCCAAACATTGTCGACTCCGTTTTCGCGGACGGCGTAGGCCAATACTTTTCCGTCGGGAGTGAACTGGAAACCGCCGCCGGCAAGACCTCCGCCGGCCATGTCGATGCCCGATTCCACCTTGAGCAGGCGCGGCGGTGCTGCCGATTCAAGATTGACGAGTTCGATCTTGTCCTCCGGTTTCATGACCTCCGGATTCAATGTCATCACGAGGACGATTGCCAAGAGTTTGCCATCTGGAGCAAGGCTGGGCCGCAGGCCAGCCATAATCGTGTTGGGTACAACGGAGCCAGGAATTACTTCCGCTTTTCCCAACCCGTCGGTGGGCACACGCCAAATCTGACCTGCGGCATCGTTTTCGTAATACACCCATTTTTCATCGGGCGAGCAAATAGGATAGCGCGAAGCCATGTCAGTCAGCTTCACGGGATTTGAGCCATCGGCGTTGGCTCGCCAAATGTTGCCGAAGCGCGCGCCACCGTGAAATACCCAGGTAAACACCATATAGCGAGGGCCACAAGCTGCAGGCTCGAGGATCGCAGAAGAGGCATCGCCCAGCAGTTGACTGGAGTTGCTTCCGTCGGTCCCCATACGCGCGAGATGCCCCAACTCACCGATCAGAAGATTGCCGTTGCTGTCCCAGCCGAAGCCGCTTACAAATTCCGCCGGCGGCAACACCGAGGGCGAGTCTGGGGCCGCGCTACCGGCGCCGGGAACGAGATGTAAATTCTGAGTCGCCTTTACCTGGACCGTCGCCATCGTCTTTCCATCGGCGGAAAGGGTCAGAGTCCGGTAGCTGTTGGTATCGCGAGTAATGGGTTTGAGCACGCCTCCTGCGGCGGGCAGGAAGCCGATCTGGGCGCGTTGAAAATTGGCGCCCGCCTGCTGGTAGTCAACGATAATCCCGCTGCCGTCAGGCGGCCATTTCAGTTGGTTAATGGATTTGTCCTGAAAAGTGGCGAGTCGCTCTACTTTATTGTCACTGAAATTAAATAAGGAGATCGCGCTCAAGGCGTCGTTCGTGGGGGGCTCGGTGAAGGCGATCTGCTTGCCATCCGGGGACCAGGCTAGAAAAGTCGGCGAAGCATTACCCGGCGCCGGTGCAATCAGCAGGACCTTTTCGTCATTTCCATCCAGGTTTGCGGATAACAGGCGGTACTTGCCCACCTCGGGGTCATTGGCTCGAACATAGGCGATGCGACGGCCGTCGGGAGAGAATCCAACGTCACTGTCAATGTCGCGAACGAGGACTTGCGGCGTTCCGCCGAGCACCGGCGCGCGATAAAGATAGAAAGTGGTTTCGAGCGCGTCTTCGGCTTTACGAAAATAAAAATAGTTTGCGTCAGGCGAGAAGGCGAGGCTGTAGTACACCGCCGGAGCCGGTGGAATCACTTGCGTGTCGCTGCCGGTTGCAACGTTGCGCAGCCACAGGCTTTGCTGCCCTTTGTCGTTCAGCACGCTGAGCACGTACTTGCCATCCGGCGAAATGGCTGCCGACCGCGCCTTGCCCGAGTTAGTGACCTGTGTGATGGTGAAATTCTGGAAAGGCAGGGAGGCGGAGCGGTGCAGCATGGAATACACGCCGAATCCCGCCGCGACCAGCACCACCAACGCGGCAATCGTGCCTGCGGTGGCTCCCATCTTGTGTTTTTTCGCGATATCAATCGCAGAACTGCTTGTCCGCTGTCCGGGCGTTTGTTCGGAGGCATGCGCGGACTGCCCGGGCATCGCTGCCGCTATGCTTGCCGGCGACCCTTGCCCGGACACCGAATGCTGCCCACTCGATTGAGGTCCGCTGCCGCTGCCGCTGTCCTGTGCAACCGCGACCGCTCCGGAACTAGCGGATGGACGATGGCGCGATTCCGTTTCTCGTTTCAGCCGCTTCAGGTCAGCGCGAATCTCCGCCGCACCCTGATAGCGCAGCTCCCGGTCTTTCTCCAACGCCTTATTGATGATGCGTTCCAGCTCGGCAGGCACGTCGGGATTCAGCCGCACGGCAGACGTTGGTTCAGCATCCAGAATGGCTTTGAAGATGACCGCACTGCTGTCGCCGCGGAACGGCATCATGCCCGTCGCCATTTCGTAGAGCACGGCGCCGAAGGAGTACAAATCACTGCGCGCGTCCAGTTCTTTGGCCTGCGCCTGCTCGGGCGACATGTAGGCGACCGTGCCCAGCGCCGCGCCCGGACTGGTCAGGTGCTCCTCGTTGGTGACAGCGGTCCGCGTGTGGTCGGATGCGACTTGACCGGAGATAGTCACAACTTTGGCCAGGCCGAAGTCGAGAATCTTGGCATGACCGCGCTTGGTTACGAAGATGTTTGCCGGTTTGATGTCGCGGTGGACGATGCCTTGGGAATGAGCCGCGTCCAGCGCGTCGGTAATCTCGATGCCCAGCGACAGCACCGTGTCCATGTCTAGCGGCCTGCCCGCAATGCGGTGCTTCAGCGTGAGGCCGTCGAGAAATTCCATGGCGATGAAGGAGTCGCCGTCCTCACGACCGATCTCATAAATCGTGCAGATGTTGGGATGGTTCAGAGCGGATGCCGCACGAGCCTCGCGGCGAAAACGTTCCAGGGCCTGTGTGTCTTGCGCGACATCGTCCGGTAGAAACTTGAGCGCGACAAAGCGGCCGAGGGAGGTATCCTCCGCCTTGTAAACCACACCCATGCCGCCGCCGCCAAGTTTCTCGACGATGCGGTAGTGCGCGATGGTTCGCCCGATCACAGTTTGCAAATCTTACGTCGCGGGGAGAGGCAAGTCAACGAAATCGGCGATTAGAAGAGACTCGCTATGAGAACTCATTGAAGTTGTCAGTCGGGCAGTATAAGTTGGATGAGGCAGACCATGAACGATTCGCGATCCGATGGACTGGGAAAAGACGAGAAGCCCGACTGGAAGAACCATGGTTTGCGCATCATCCGCAGCGGTGAACTCAACACCAACACTCCTCAGACGCCAGGTATGACCCGCGTCGAAGCCATATCGCACGCCAGTGCGGGCGCGCAAAAGCTATGGGCGGGAACGGTTATGGTCCAACCTAACGCCAAGAGCGGTCCGCATCATCATGGAGAGCTGGAAACCGTGATCTACGTGGTGCGCGGCCGTGCGCGCTTTCGCTGGGGAGACCGTCTGGAATTCGTCGATGAAGCGGGTCCCGGAGACTTCGTTTATGTTCCTCCCTACGTTCCTCATCAGGAACTTAATGCGCGCAAAGACCAACCGGTGGAGGCAGTGATTGTGCGCAGCGGGCAGGAGCCGGTCGTCGTCAACGTGGACATACCGAGCCCGGAGGATGCTCCGGACATTTCACAGGGCGGGCCAAATGACGATCCGTTTCATTCCGCGCCGGGAAAGCGATGAGTGATGGAACTTGTGACGCCTTCGCGTTCGTTGGCCGCTGTATGTCAGGGTCAGGCAGGTTGTTGATAGAGGCCAATCACGTTTCCCGCTGGATCGCGGAACCTCGCAGTGATTTCAGGCGCGTCCGCGCCGATCGGCTGGACGATCTCGCCTCCGCTGGCGATGATGGCCTCAAGGGTAGCGGCCACACTGTCAACCATGACATAAAAGAGGATGCCGGGTGTTGTGCCGGGAGCGCGCCGGAGTACCCATGAGCCGCTGACTTCGCCGGTTGTGTCGTCAAAGGCGGTGCTGCCATCGCCGCGTCTCCGGATATTCCATCCGAACACCCGTTTATAGAAATCCGAAGAGCGCGCTATGTCGGTAGCCGGAATCTCGATGTAGCAGATCTTGCCGTTCGCAAACGTGGGGGGCATTTTATGAATCCTTGAAGATGAACCGCATATGCGCGTCGGGTGTCCGGCAAGTTTCTATAGATCGCGCTACTGGTCGACCCGAGCGGCATCAGCGACGCTTGCGCAGGGAGCGTGCTTTGGGGCCATCGCTAAGGTCTGGAACGTCTTCGCCGAGAGCTGTGGCTAAGTCGATTTGGTGATCCTGCTCCTGCATGAGAATCTGGCGAATCTGTTCCGCCATCGCGTATTCTCCGAGTGTTTCACATTGCCGGATGCGAGCGCGGTAATTGCGAATGGTTTCGTTTTCATTATCCAGATCGAACCGGAGCATGTCCTTTGCATTTTTCGAGGTGCGTACCGGCTTGGGAGTGACCGCTGGCATTTTGCCGAGATAGTCGATCTGCCGCGAGAGGATCAGGGCATGATCGAGCTCCTGCTTGGCGTGGATTTCAAGCTGGGCGGCAATGTCCATATATTGGGCGCCGCTGAGCACTTGGGAATAGACTACGTAAGCGATGATCGCCTGATATTCGCGGGAAAGGTCTTCGTTTAACAGCTCCGCGAGGCGGTCGCGGGAAACTTCGTTTTCGTTTGCGGCGGGTTTTGGTTCAGCCATTGGATTCCCCCGTTAAATTGAACGACAGAATTATGCTCTATTTTGTGCCATGCGGTCATTAGCTTATTTACCGGCCAGCCCTGGATGGCACTCGTCCGTTTCCTGCGTTTCCTTGCGCCCGGCAAACTATAATCACACCAGCGGGGTGGTGGAAATGACGCCTTTGCGGAATCAAGAATGATGACCCTGATCTGGCTGCGCGTCGCGCTGTTTTGTTACGCTGCGGGATTGGTCTATGCGTTGGTCGCGCTCACGCGCACCTCGGAAATGCTGAGCAAAGTCGCGCTCCATGCTTCCTACCTCGGCATGGTGTTTCATTTCGTCTCGCTGGCCGAAGCGGTCGCGCAAAGCGGGCAGCTGGTTTCCGCCTCGGTTCACAACGCGGAATCGCTGCTGGCTTTCCTGATCATGGTCGGCTTCATGATCGCCTATCTGGTGTATAAGACGACGACCCCGGGCATCGTGATCTTCCCCCTGGTTTTTTTGCTTACTTTTGTGGCCGCCAGCGGTCAGCAACCCTTTGTCTTCGGTTCCGTCGCCGTGAGGCATGGTTGGCTGGCCGTGCATGTGCTGATGATCTTCACCGGATACGCGGCCCTGTTCCTCAGCTTCGGCGCCAGCATTCTTTATCTGTTGCAGGAACGCGCGCTGAAGTCCAAGAGTTCCAGTGGAATGTTCTCGCGGCTGCCCCCTCTCCAGGTGATTGACGACATCGGATACCGCTCGCTCATGCTTGGATTCCCCTTCATGACTCTGGGCCTGATCGCGGGCTCCGTCGTCGCTGTATCCGCCTATGGCCGGATCGATTATTCCGATCCCAAGATTCTGCTATCCGTCCTGATGTGGGCCGTGTATTTGCTAATGGTTTATACGCGCCTGAACGCCGGATGGCGCGGACGCCGCGCCGCTCTGCTCGCCAGTGTCGCCTTTGTCGCGGCCATCGTGGCCTGGATTTCCAACTACTTCAGCGCAATGCACAGGTTTATCAGCTCATGAGTTTCCAGCTCATTGGCGTCAACCACAAGACCGCGCCGGTCGAGATGCGCGAGCGCCTGGCCATTTCTGAGTCGCGCCTGCCGGAGGCCTGCAAGCGATTATCCGAGCATCCCTCCGTTGCCGAGGGCATGATCGTCTCCACCTGCAACCGGGTCGAATTTATTGCCAACATGAAGAACGGCACCGGCGACCTGCGCGAATTCATGCGCGAATATTTCGAAACCGACCTCAACCAGTTTGAAACGCACCTTTACGAATTTCGCGAAGACGAAGCCGTCCGCCACATTTTTCGCGTCGCCGCCAGCCTCGACTCCATGGTAGTCGGAGAGCCTCAGATCCTCGGACAAGTCAAAGAAGCCTACGCCACTGCCCGCGCGGTTGGAGCGGTGAAGGCGCAACTCGATCAATTGCTCACCCGGGCGTTTGCCGTGGCCAAGCGCGTCCGTACCGAGACTTCCGTCGGATCTTCTTCGGTGTCGATCGCTTCGGTTGCCGTCGAACTGGCGGAGAAAATCTTCGGGAACCTGCACGGCAAAAGTGTCTACCTGGTCGGAGCAGGGAAGATGTGCGAATTGGCGGCCCGGCATCTGCTCGCGCACGGGGCAACCTCGCTCTTTGTCGCCAACCGCACCTACGACCGCGCGATCCGGCTGGCGCACCAATTTAACGGACAGGCAATCGAGTTCGGCCGCCTTTATGACACTTGCGAGCGCGCCGATATCGTGATTACCTCAACCGGCTCGCCGCACTTTATTTTCAAGTCTGAACAGGGCGAGAAACTCATGGCGCTGCGCAAGAACAAGCCCATGTTCTTCATCGATATCGCCGTTCCCCGCGATGTCGATCCGGAGATGAACAAGATCGACGGCATCTTCGTCTACGATATCGACGATCTGCAGCAAGCCGTCAGTTCGCACGTCGCCGATCGCAAGAAGGAAGCGGAAAAGGCGGAGGCGATCGTCAATGGTGAGGTCGACAGATTCCACGCTCGCCTGCAGACGCTCGACGTGGTTCCCACCATCGTGAGTTTGCAGGAGCATCTGGAAACCATTCGTCAGGCCGAGATCGATCGGGTTCGCGGACGTCTTGGTTCCATGACCACCGACCAGGAACTCGCCGTCGAAGCGCTCACTCGCGGCATCGTCAACAAAATCATGCACACGCCCATCAGCACCCTGAAAACGGCCGCGCGCGATCCGGAATCCACTACTGTTATCGACCTTGTGCGCCGCCTCTTCAACTTGCGCGACAATCTGGACGACAACCTGCATGAAGGCGGAGCCCAGGAAGCCGCCGCTTCAAAGTCCAAGCGCGAAGATGTTTCGGAAAGAGGCTCCGATAAAGGACCGCAAAGCTAATGGCTCGCCTGCGCATCGGCTCCCGCGGCTCACAACTCGCTTTATGGCAGGCGCACCATATCTCCGATCTGTTACGCGCGCAGGGGCACACCGTGGAACTGGAAATTATCAAAACCACAGGCGATAAGATCACCGACGTGGCGCTCGCAAAAGTCGGAACCAAGGGCATGTTCACCAAGGAAATCGAAGAAGCGCTCGTCGAGAATCGGGTCGACCTCGCCGTCCACAGCCTGAAAGATTTGCCAACCGCACTGGCCGCCGATTTCGAAATTGCCGCCATCACCACCCGCGAAGATCCACGCGACGCTTTTTGTTCGGTCAAGTTCGCCACCATCGAAGCGCTGCCGCAGCGTGCAAACGTGGGTACAAGCAGCCTGCGCCGTCAGGCCCAGTTGAAGGCGCTGCGTCCCGATCTTCAGATTCACCCGGTCCGAGGCAACGTCGATACGCGTCTCCGCAAGCTCGAATCCGGCGACTACGATGCGATCATTCTGGCCGCAGCGGGACTGAATCGCCTGGACAAAACGCAACTGGTCCGCCAGGTAATCCCGGTGCAGGTGATGACCCCAGCCGCCGGACAAGGCGCTTTAGGCATAGAGATTCGCAGCGGAGACAGCGCAATCCGGTCGCTGCTCGCCTTTCTCGATGACCCTGTCGCTCGCGCCGCCACCATCTGCGAGCGCGCCCTGCTTAACAAACTCGGCGGCGGCTGCCAGGTTCCGATCGGAGCCTTCGCCGAAGTCATCGCAGGCCGGACTGAAGCTAGCCGTATTCGTCTGAGCGCGCTCGTAGCCCATCCCGATGGAACCAGGGTTCTGCGCGAAACTCGCGAGGGTAACGATCACGTGCGTCTGGGAGAAGAAGTCGGCGAAACTCTTCTCCGCCGAGGCGCCGATGTTATTCTCGAACAGGTTTATGGAGAAGGTTTCGCGCTGCCGCAACAACCGTGAGGCAGGTCGCAGGAGACAGATGACAGGTTCTTAGGCTTTGGATTCCGGAATGGGTGTTGACACCATAAACCTGCGACTGTCACCCGTCACCTGCGACCTGACTTATGAAGCCTAACGCAAATCATCCCCTCGCCGGCACCCGGATCCTAGTCGGACGCGCCCGCCACCAGGCCGACAGCCTTTCCGCCGGCCTGCGCAGCCTGGGCGCATCGGTAATCGAAATCCCCTTCATTGAAATCCGCAAGCCGCAGTCTTACCGGCCGCTCGACGACACTCTGAAAAATATCCGCCACTACGACTGGCTCATCCTCACCAGCGCCAATGGCGTCGAAGCTATGTGGGAACGCGTGCGGAAACTGCGCATCACGCGCCGGAATCTCAAACATCTCCAGATCGCGGCCATCGGCCCGGCTACGAAGAGGGCGATTGTGAAGCATGGCCTGAAGGTCAAGATGGTTCCCGAGGAGTATGTCGCGGAATCGGTAGTGAAGGGACTGCGCGATAAGGTCAACGGTAAGCGCGTCGTGCTCATACGGGCCACGGTCGCGCGCGACGTGATTCCAGAGGAACTGCGTTCCGCCGGAGCCCAGGTCGATGTGGTCGAAGCTTACGAAACCGTGGCGCCCGAAAAATCGCGTGCCCGTTTGCGCGCGCTGATGAAGAATGCAGCGCGCCGCCCACACATCGTGACCTTTACCAGTTCTTCCACTGCCAAGAATTTCGCCGAAATGTTGAGTGGGAGCGGGGCCCTTCGGCTCCGTTCAGGGCAGGCTCCGCCCCGCTCGGTCGCCGATCTGCGCAAGATCAAGGCTGATTCATTCAATGGCATCCAGTTTGCGTCGATCGGGCCAGTGACTTCCGCGACGCTGCGCGAATTGCAAATGCCGATAACAATCGAGGCCCGCGAATTTACGATGGGTGGGTTGATTCGAGCGATTGTTCTCGCCCGCTACGCAGAACCGGCAAACCATCAAATCATTGAATCATTGAATCATTGAGTCATTGAGTCATTGAATCATTTAGTCATTGACCCATTTAAAGAACCGCTGGAACCTTAGTTTTTCAATGACTCAATGACTAGAAGCCATCTCATAATGAATCGAAGGAGTAAACTGTCTGGCCGTCAGGGGCTAGAGGCCGCGTCTTTATCGGCTCCGGGCGGCACGGCTTGAAGGCGTGCCCTTCCCAAACCGATTTATGAGATAGGTTCTAGATGATTCAATGACTCAATGACGTTACTTCTTCGGACCCGAGATTCCGATCGGCGGATCAATCGTGTCCAGATAGGCCTGCATGCGATCCTTCGTTTCCTGGGGCATGCCGGTGAATTCGATTCCATTGCCCACACCCGGGTCGGACGTCCGAACCACCGCCGTAATACTCAGGTGCTCGGCATCCAGCCAGACATCCACTCGCAACATGGTGCCGAGCGGCAAAGGCATCATACTCTCGACGTAGCAGCCATTGCCGCTTACGTCGGTAGCGTTGACGCGAATCGGGGCCTTGATCCGCTCGTCGCGAATTTCCAGGGGAAGCGAGACCTTATGCCGGTGCCAGCGCCGGCGGTTGGAGGCACTGATCGTTACCGTCGCGCCATCCAGCGGCAAATAGCTTTTCCACGGGCACTCCTGATCGGCGATCAATTTCACTCCCACCTGATTCTTCTTGACCGGGCCCGTGTTCATCACCCAAATCACCGTGCAGCGCGTTTTTTTCTCGTCGCACTGCACTCCGACCACGTCCCCCACTTTCAGCTCACTCTCAAGGCCGGAAAGCAATGCGCCCTCCGTACTGATGTTCTGGGCGCGAGCAGTTTGCGAAAAAGGGCGTCCCTCGGCGGTCATGCCCCATACGCGCACCGGCAGGTCCACGCTCAGGCGAGGTTCGGATTGGTTATCCATGCCTTATCCTCGTATCCCGGTTCATGCGAGATTAATGCGAATGATACCGCTTCCCTGATCGGCTGCGACATGAGAAAGTGAGCCGCTGCAGTAACGAGCGAAGTACCACTTTCGGCATCTGCCCTCGTCATTCAGGGACGGTTCTTTGTAGCTGTTTCTGCTAACGCTCCCGCGAACTCTCGATAACCTATCACAGAAATCTTGTGCTCTTCCAGAAACTGCCGCAATTCCACGGAAGTCAGCAGACGCCGTTCCTCTTCGCGAGAAGCAAGCAACCGTGTGCCGGCGGCGCGCAAGTCGTCATCGCTATATCCGGGATGGCATACGAACTCCCACGTCCCCTCCGGCAGGCTGGCCAGCGTCTGACGGAGCAGGGAACTATAGCCGGAATTGTCTTTTGGACTGTCTTTATCTTTAGGACGGTCGTTCGGACCATCTTTAGGATTGTCGTGACTATCGTGCGTGCCGGTCTCGATCACCCCGATCAGGCCGTCGGGCGTAAGCAGTCCGGCGCGCTTCATCTGCTGGCGAAATTGCCTGGAAAAACCATTCAGCAGGCGCACCTGGCCATAGCGCTTCCAGAGCTCGCGCCTGTGTTTGAATTGCGCCGCGCGCAGCGCTTTCACCGGGACGAACGGATTGCGGACCGCTCGCACTCCGCAAATCCGCGCCGCGCGCAGCAGCGCCGCCAGAATCTCGGGGAAGATATGCGCGTGTTTATGGGTATCGAGGTGAGTGACATGAAGACCGGTGGATTGAATTTTCCTGATTTGCGCCGTGACTTCCGCCACCAATTGATCGCGGTCAAACCCTCCCAACATGGCGCGCGCAGCGAAGGCGGAAAGGCTGGAGTAAAATTTCCCCGGTTCCGCTGAGCGAATCGCCAGCAGCGTATCCATCGCCCCCGGCGGCGACACCGGCGTTCCGTCAACCAGCACGACGTGGCATCCCACGGAGAGATTCGGCGCCGAGCGCGCCGCCTTCACCGCGTCCTCGAACGCCGGGCCGTTGGCCATCAAGGTTGTTGACGACACAACTCCGCCGGTGTGGGTTTCCAGAATGGCCCGATTCACTCCCGCAGTCAGACCAAAATCATCGGCGTTAACGATGAGCCTTCGCACCCAGAAAGTGTAGCAGCGAACGCGCGATTTAAGTTTGAGTTGTCAGCGCGTGATCCGGTACGTTGCTTAGCATCAGCATTCAAGGATCGACGTTAGGATCGGATGTTCAGAATCCGCGTTGCAGGATTGCCACAGTACACTGGTGCAGAATTATGCTACGAACCTTCGGGAAACGCAGCGTAGTTTGACCGTGAAGCAAGCGTCCAGTATTCTCAGCATAAGTTGCTGTTGCGAGCGGCGGACACCCCTCCGTTCTCGTATCCCCGCGCAGCGGGCGGTTAGCTCAGTTGGTTAGAGCGCCTGCCTTACAAGCAGGAGGTCGCAGGTTCGAGTCCTGCACTGCCCACCATTTAAACCACTCATATCAAGGTAGTTGGCTGGTATAGCCAATACCTCGTTCGGTATGCCACTATCGAGGGTGTGCCCAGATTTGTGCCCACCCCCGACCTTCACACTCATGACCGCTTTCTTCTTCGAACGTCGTTTCTGAGGTTTGTACCCCGTCTTGTATTCACCCAAATTCTCCATCGCGTTCTGTATGGAGTCGTCGGATAGATGGACATACCGCATCGACTGGATTATCGAACTATGCCCAGCCGCCATCATCACCTTGTACGGATCGCGGGTTTCAGCCCCAATGCGCGTCAGGAAAGTGTGGCGCAGCGAGTACAAAACGAAGGGCCGCACTTTGGATAAAGCCAGTGCCTTGCGGTGCTGTTTTTTCAAAGCGGACGGTTCGATATGACCACTCTTGGTTGCCGCTGGCCAGACCCAGCCCTCGGTTGGTTTCCCCACTTCCTCCCACCTGCGTTGGAGAACTTCTCTGACCGCTTCCGTCATGTAGAGGTGGCGTCTTGCCGCTTTGGTTTTTCCGCACCGGACCAGGAATGTGCCGTTATTGCCGCTCTCCCAATTTATCCAGTTCCAGTCCATCCGATTGTGTTCTTCTGGACGTAATCCAGTACCGAAGAGAACCGTGGCCGAATCCGAGAGCAGAGTAGGGCGAGACTCGCAACCCGTCCGGCCATCACAGGTTCGTGCTGCCGCCAGATACGCAATCTCCTCATCCTTAGTCACGACATGTTCGCGATGTTGTTCCCCAGGTTTTATTTTTATCCGTGGCATCCGGTCGATCACTTCCCATTCAACCGCCGCCTTCAACACTCTGCGTAGTACCCGGATGGATGCGTTGACAGTGCTGATGGCAAGTTCTTTTTCCCCATTACCGGATTGACGGTGGGTGGCAAACTCTGCCGCCAGTTCACTGGTGATCTCATTCAATGGGGCCTTGGCCAGCGGGCTATATCGCTTTATGGCTTTCAAGCCAACCCCGTAAAAATCGCGGGAGGTTTTGAGCACGGTTTGAGTCTTGATCCACGGCTCGAATCTCTGGTCGATGAATTCGGCAAGCGTCGGAACTTTTTTCTTGTCGCGGATGCCGACCTCGCCTTTCGCCAAGCTGGTCCGGTGGGCAGCTTCGATCTGCCGAGCAACCTTGTCGTTGCCTTGCTTGGTGGACTCCCGCACCGCTACACCATTCCACATGAACTTGTACCGGTAGACCCCGCCGCGTTTATATGTGCTCATTTTTTCACCTTCTTCTTGCCACTCTTCTTTGCTCGATTTTCTCTCCACCACTTAATGGCATACTGCCGTTGCGCCCAGGCTACGCAATCACCTTCTTCGCAAATTTTCTGGGTCCGGCGCTTTTTAGTGAAGTAGGGAACTGGGCAATCCGGATTCAAACAAACACCGATTTTACCCGCGCCATAATCCCGCAGGAATAAAATGCAAATCAGGGACCACAGGTTCGTGGCTGTAATCTTAAGCCGACCGGTCGGCGTCGAGAAGCTATAGACAGCGCTCTGCATTGCCTGCCGCTCGATTTCTTCTAAGGCCAGAGGGTCGCCGGTATTCCATGCGTACCGCAGCAAACTCTGGTGGTCCGCCTTGGCCAGCACTTTCTTTTGCTCGTTTATCAAATCAACATTCGGATGTTCTGAGGGGCTTTCTGAAAAACCGGGTGGAATCTGACGGTCAGGAAGGCTTTTCAGTTCTTCAGCCAAACCCAAGGATCGCCTCTCGAAATAATCTACGTACCTCGCCGGGTCGGTGACCTTACCGAGAGGACCGTATCGCCGAATGAACATCTGCATCGCTTGCGGGTCCACCAACGGCCCGTCCGCATATTCTGACGATGGTGCGGCAGGCAAGTTGGCGAATGCTTGGTGGGGCTGCTCGCCACCGCAATCTACCGGAGTTGTGCCGATGCTGCCAGAGACGGCGTAGTCCTGAACGACACCCGTAAGACCGAGATTCGTTCCCTCCGTCATTTCCACGCTCTCCGGCAAGTTCCAGTCCCCGGTGATAAAACCGCGAATCTCGGGCTGCTGTCCCGCTTTACTAGAGGTCTTCGAGCGTTTTGTCTGCTTGACCATACTTTAGGACACAATGATTGTTGCTCTAAAGTGAACTCTACCGTACAACTGTACTTGAGGTCAATAACATAATGGAACTAAAGGAATCATCCCCCAATAATCTTTCGGTGCCGGAAGCTGCTGACTTTCTAAGGCTCAAGTCGGCGACGGTGCGGGCTTGGATTCTCCAACGTCGCATTCCCTATTTGAAGATCGGGCGCAGGGTTCTACTGCGTCGTGAGGACCTGGAAGCGTTGCTCTTGAAAAGCCTTGTTCCGGCGAAACATGGAAACTGAAATGACCCTATCCATTGTTCCGGTGCCAGTTCCCGTGCTTGTGCCCCCTCTTGCGGAGAAGCCGCCACCGGACACCATCACGCCAGCACAACGGCAGGTCATAGATTTTCTCAATCTCGAACAGGGCGACCTCGATACCGGGCATCTACAAGCATCCGAATTCGCATGGAAGAAATGGAGTCCTAATGCCCAAGCGGTCTACGAGACGGCGAAGAGTCTTTGCAGATTCCACCCCAACATCGTAGCGATTCTGCGTGATTGTATTCACGAAACTCTAATTGCATTGCTCGAACCGGAGACCGCGAGGAAATTTGCGGGTCTCAACTCGGAAAAGAGACTCGCATTTATCGTTGCGGCTACCAAGACCGCGTGCAACCGGACCGTTCGCCGCCCCCTTGAATTTCAGTTCGCCATCTTAGACCGCGATCACCGCGTCAAATCCAGCAACGTGAATAAAGGTGGCTTGATCACTGGGAAGCCCGGCGAAAAAGTCTATGTGGTTGAAAATATCCCCGAGAGACGCGCAGATTGGACGCTGGCCAACGAATACGAAGACGCCCTCATCGACAGGATCGACCGCCAACGGGCTGGTGAGAAGGAACCGGAGCCGCTTTCAGAGTATGAGCACGCCCAGACCATCCTCAGTGATAAGGATCTCGCCTTCTACTGGGACTACAAAGTGGATATGGAATTAGGCAAGCAGCGCGTGCGCCCGGCGCGATCAAACGCGGAGCACAAGCGGTACAGCCGGTTGAAAGCCAGGTTGAGAGAGGAATTTGTCAGGACTGCTGCAGTTCGGTGAATAGGGGAGTCAAAAAAGACTTCCGTGGGTGAGTCCATCCCCGTAATTCCAAGGTTTCAGTCGTCCGCAATGCGGACAAAGACAACAAAGCAATCCGACCATAGAAGAAGAAACAAGTTCTGTATCAAAGTTTCCCTAACGGGGGCTTCTTCTATGATCGGGCAACCATCTTTCAAGGTGGTTGCCCTTTTTCCATTTCAAGGAGAGTTTCTATCACCAAACCACGCAAAACCGCCCGTAAGACCGGCTACTTCGTCCACGTCGCCCCGTCTCGAACCGGAGGCTTCTGGGCGATTGCGAAAGACGACAGCGGGACGCCTTATTTTTGTTATGGCCGGAATTTCCTCAACTGCCCGGACGGACCCAAGGTCGGTTGGAACTGCGAGTTCTCGCCGTTACCTCCCGGCTGTGGACCTCTGGCGCGGGCGACGGAGATCCGGATATTGCCAGCCACGAAGCAAGCCGACCAGATCTTGGTCAAGCATCTCGCCGATGGCCGGAAACAACTCGTACTCCACGACAACACCGGCGAGCGCGTTCTATCTGATCTAACTTTTTAGAGTTTCCACGCTGCCTCCTCGGGCGAACGTGGCAGGGCGGGACCGATCTTCATCCAGTCGGTCCTGTCCTGGGGTATTTGTTTCATACATTCAGGATGACCCGAAGGAATACTTCATGCCACCACCTAACCCGAACCGGATGACCTCATGAGCTATCAGGCAACCCAGTTCGTTATCAACCTACGCTGTCTAACCCCATCCCAGAAAGCCGTAGCCCACACCCTCGCGCACCATGCAAACCAAAACGGCGAAAATAGCTTCCCCTCGATAGAAACCATCGCTGGGGAGTCTGGTCTAAAACAAAGGGCCACCCAGTACGTCGTTCGCCAGCTTGAGCACCTGGGAATCATCGCCGCCGTGACAGCGAAAACCGGTGGGCGCCACACTACGACCCGTTACCGAATCAACATGACGGCAAACAGCGTACCCCAGTACACCCTTTCCACCGAGGAAACTGCGTCCCCCAGTGCCAGAAAGGGTGCAACCCAGTGCGCCCTTTTCCCCGAGGAAACTGAGGAAAGGGTGCAACCCAGTGCAGGGGTGGGGTGCAATCCGGAGCAAGAAAGGGTGCAACCCAGTGCGCGAAAGGGTGCAACCCAGTGCACCCGAATAGTACTTAATAGATCTAATAGCAAGGGTAATAGTAAACCAACCCCGGTTCTCTCTTTTTCAAATCAAACAGCGATAGAACAAGCAGAACCAAAGCCGCAGGCGGACCCCCAGGCAAAGAAGCTGTGTCGTCAGATCCAATCCTATTTGCTGGAACAGTACGACGTAACCTTGACTGGGAAAGGCCGCAATGAACTATTGACTAGCATTTCAGAAACTCAGCCCCATCCGGTAGAAATTTGGTACTTCGCCGTGGCCGAACTGCTTTATGCGTTGGATCAGACTGACAGTGATGGATTCGCTCGTTCCCAGGCTAGTTCGCGTGTTCCCGCAACCTTAGCTACTGCATTCGAACCCACCACCCAAGGCTCCGTCGTTGATAGATACGATGAAGAGAAGTCGGAGCCTTTCAGAATGGCTATCATGGAGGTGAAAATGCGGAAAGAAGGTGACGCACGGATTGTCGAATCTCACAGGCGTTGGGCAGAGCAGGAGGCGGAAGGTGAGGAAGCAGACCGGTTGTTTAAACTGGAGATAGCAGCAGCGCAAGGTATATGATATTACATATATTACGTGGCGTATAAGTTCTGTCGAGAAATATCTCCCCTCACACCTCCAATTTTATCGCTGAAAGATGTCTAAGTCTCTTTAGCTCACGCGACTTACTCATCTTTGGTCCATGCTGATAGTCCGCCCGTTCTTATCCCGTTGTTAGACCGCTTCGAATCGCCCCTGTCCGCATTGCGGACAACTTTCCCTCAAAGTTTCATTGCGATTTTCTTTCGAAGACGACGAGCCATATCAGCTAGTTCACGACCGCGATCAAGAAGACTGTCGCGCATGGCATCGAATGCTTGGTCCGGTTCGGCAAAGTGGCCCACGTAGAGCTTCTCAAAGTCTGGGTGCATTTCCCGTAACGAAATCCTGACCGCTGACAGGGACCGGGAAACCGTGACGAGATTTCGTTGCGTGGTAATAAGCGTCTCGGCGACCTCGGCAAGTGCATTTTGCAACTCTTGAACTCCGGGCGTCGTAACCGTAATCAGCCCCGTTGGTTGCTGGTGCGGAGAGGTGTAATCGGGCAAACTAACTGGCTCTTCCTCAGAGCTTGGGCGTTTCGGCATCCTTGATCACCTGATCTAACAGAGGCTCGCTCACGGCCTCATAGGGTCTTGTGAATAGTGCCAGCAGGCTTGCGACATCGGGGTCAGTAACGGCGCGAGCCGCGAGTCGGCACTGAACTTTTTCGGGCAAAGACATGGTTTCATCTCACGCACCAAGCTTACGAGGCACGGAGTCAGGAGAACTGTTTCATAATGCTCACTCTGGGAAATCGAAGAGTACCTTAGTCTTAGACCCACGCTCGGAGGCATGACATTCGCAGCCGCAGCCCTGGGTCTTCCCATCCCGCCAACCCTAACCGCGTTCTAACCACACCCTGAAAGGATCACCATGTCAAATAGTCACAGTAACAAAGAGCAGGACCAGAGGATCGAACTCACGCCCACCCAATCTAACCCTGGAGCGGCTCTTGCTTCCGACTTCAAGGTTCATCGAACTTTCGAGAAGGATTTGGATATTCCCTTCGATGGTTCGAAAGGTGACACGCTTGCCGAGCATCGACGCTTGATGGGCGAGCGCGAAGGCTTTGAACCTCTGCCCGACCGTAACGAAGCTCCAGTCATTCGCTACCCGCACAAGAGCTAATGAGCAAATTATCTATGGCGTCCGTTTGGCGACGGGCCGTGCTTAACCCCAAGCTCCCAACCTCGTCACGAATCCAGGCACTCAAATCTATAGCTCGCCCATCTCTGGCGCTACTGCGACGGCTGCTAACGCCCGAGACACCGGCCAAGCTCCATTTTGCCGCTGCGGGCTTGTACGAACTCGCCCTTGCTCGCCGCGATCTCGTCAAGAAAAAGAAAGGAGAAACATGTCCAATCGAACCGAACTCCTCCGCGCCATCAAGGACCCAAGCTCTACCAGCTCCGAAGTCGAGGCCGCTCAGCGCGAAATAAATACTGCTACGGGAAAAACGGTTTCACGTAATTTGCTGGATGATGAACTGGAATCGTACCTATCGCCGAACCCCAATCTCCGATCTAGTGACCTCGTTGCTACACGCCAGCAGTTTTCGCAAGCCACCCAGACAATCCTCAACGATCTCGGCGCTGCCCTCCTTACGTTGCCGCCCGCAGAGGGGGCCGCCGACAGGCTTACAGACCTGCTGGCAAAGACCAACAGCCCCGTCGTCCGGGAACGTGCCACCCAAGCACTCAAAACCCTTTCCTGGATGCAACCTGCGCCCCTATAAATATTCGGAGCCACTAATGAGCCTCAAAGCGCAACTTCAACAACGCGGCTACCGCCCCTCGACTCCAGCGCCGGACAGCAAAGCCAACGCTCGAATCCGAAAGTCCTGGGACGCGCCTGCCGCAGACCCTAATGATGACCTCTTAAAAACATGGCTGGAAGAAACACTTAACCGCAGTCCGCGCAGTGTTCCTAAAAGACGAGAAAAGCCAGTCACCCTCAAACGCAAGGGCGGGACATTTATCGCCACGATCTCAGGCGGCGATACTTGTTGGCGGGGTTTCGCCGCAGAGCCAGGCGAGGCAGTAAGCAGATCAAGAATCCTAAGTCACGGACACAGACCAGTTCACAATAAATAACTTCTAGGAGATAACAATGAACGCACAAGAGAAAGCAAAATTGATAGAGCGAGAGACTAATACATTCCTCCCTGACGAACAGTTCGGCCAGCTAGACCTAAGTGGTTCGCCGGATTTCAAGCAGATTCCGAAAGAAGGTTTTGGCACTGATAAACACGGCCTCAATCGCGTTGTGGAATCCGGTGCAAACGGTCTCAGGGCGCTAGCCGACAACCCGACCAAGAAACCATTCAGCGAATCGCCGAAGAGACTGGGGACTCCGATCTCGCCGAACGCATCAAGGACGAGACCGAGGGTGCGATTGCCGAAGAGTTCGTTCGCACACATCGTACCTACTATGTTTGCCCGGACAACTACACAGACATCCGACAGTGGCTCGATGATCGCCAACTTCCATTCACTTTGGAGAATCTCGATCTCGCCTTCAAGACCCTTACCAGGGCGGGCGAGCTGGAGACCAAACCCGGCACCGCCAAGGCGCTCCAGGACCACGAAGCGCTGGCCGTTATCAATCTATGTAAGTCTGGACAACTGGAAGAGGCTATTGCCCAGTTTCTTACATTTTCATTGCCGGGAGCTGAGCGGCGATGGAGCGATACAAACGAATTTGTAACCGATCCCGATACTGTTGCCGTCAGGAATAATGCCTGCAGATTTGTATGGTTTCACTCTCATACGGTGCAAGATTCGCCGGAGCTGAAGGCTTTCGAAAAGCAGTGGTTCCGCGCTCGCCCCATCAAAACCGTGGCCGACTACCAGACGTGTTACGAAGCGTTCTTGCAACACGAAAAGGAAGCTGAGCGGGAACGCATTGTCTTCGGACCTGATCGGGCCAATGAGCCGCTAACACGGGATGGGTTAGACACGCTCGATGAAAATTAAATAGATCGTCTTTACCAATCAACACTCAACCTGCGGGCGAAACAACTGTCGAGGGGTAGTCGTGTCCTTGTTTAACTATCAATCACTCCATGCACGTTGGCGTTCGATTATAAATCGCGCCCGCTCTTTCGCCGCGCAGTTCTCGACGCCCAAGTTCCCACTCACGCAACTCTCACTCAACACGAAACCAACCCCAATTCACTTACCCCCTTTGCCGGAGAAGAAGGAAAGAATGCAAACACCAAACAACAGCACAATCTCAAAATATGATGGCGTAGTCGAGCGTCTCTTAATCGAAACCCATTGCGTGGAACTTTCACAGATCACCGTTGAACACCTGCGGAAATGGGTCGCTAAACATACGACCACACCTGAACAATGCGAAAGTGCGCCGTTCAAACTCTCGCGTCTACTAGCTCTGTGGACGGGGGCCGCACAAGTTTCGCCGGAGCTTCAAGCGGTGTTGGTAGAAATCGCATGGCCCGCAGAGAAGGAGCGCCTCATCGAGTTTCTAGGACACGGCAAATTCGATACCGCTACGAGAGACAGACTGATCGAGCAAATGGCATGGCGTTAGATCTCACCGGCAAGCGGTTTGGCCGGTTAACAGTGTTGCGCCGTGGCCGTACCAGTCCGAAACACCTTTGGTATTGGTGCCGATGGAGGATGCCCGTTAATTCGTAGAAAGTAGCGACTCTCAACCGCGGTCATAATGATCGCGGTGGTTTTTTCTGCCAAGAAAAAAGGAGAGAGTCGCCATGAAGAAAAGATACCAGATCGACC
>Ga0182024_10000968_pt1 | contig 74282 bp, 67 predicted proteins | sample P32metaG_FD_120480 | JGI IMG/M metagenome (GOLD analysis project Ga0182024, IMG submission 120480) | Permafrost microbial communities from Stordalen Mire, Sweden - P3-2 metaG (Illumina Assembly) | ecosystem: Environmental > Terrestrial > Soil > Wetlands > Permafrost | place: Sweden: Stordalen...
CAGGCTGAAACACCCTATTGCGGTTTACGGCCTCGTTCCACAGCACGCCCTCGCTCAGCTTACCCCAACGCCACTTTCATTGGGAATCGTGAGCCGAAGGATCATCTGTAACTTGCTAACGCGGCCGGTTCAGAAACCGTTTCTGAACCGCGACTATTAGGGAGCGGCATACGCGAACTTTCGCAACTTGGTGCTAGAACGCGTTGGAGGAAGATGGCCGAGGTTAATACCGGCGGGTCGTTGGGGTCCTGCGGAGCCGGTCAGGGTCACCCAAGCCTCAATCTCCCACAACGAGACTCGGGACTATTGCATCCGCGGGTTGGGCGTTCGACTGTCCGAGCGACCCGGCCCGCACGCTGCCAACACTTTTGGGCGCGGCAATGAAACCGCGCGAGCCGTGTCCCACAGGAGTGTTCCGGCCGAAATACTGCGGCGCGACGTAATCAGGGCAACGGCAAGACGCATGAGTTCCTATTATGTCATCGCGGCCGATCGACAATGCCGGCATAGGTTTGAAAGGCGCTCAGGGGTTTCAGCGCGGGCGCGAGGCCGGCGTCGGCTTGCGGCACTGCGGCCCACCGCAGTGCATACATCCAAGTGCGATCGCCAGCAGCACATGGCGAAAGGGTGCGGCAAGCTTCGCCATGCCCCAATGTTAGCGTCCGAATGCCCAGTTGATATAATTTGGCTCGGTATGCGCAGAACACTTGGCTGGGTTGCGGTCTCAGTTTGCTCCGCTTTGACGTGGGGCGCGGATTGGCCGACAGACGGCGGCAATCCCCAGCGGACCAACTGGCAGCAGGACGAAACGCTGCTGACGAAGGACAACGTTGGGAATTTGAAGATCCTGTGGAAGATGAAGTTCGATAACGCGCCGCGGCAGATGCACTCGCTCTTCCCGCCGCTGATTATCGGCCAGGTGAATACCCGCAACGGCGTCAAGCAGATCGCGCTCGAAGCGGGCGTGTCGGACAACCTGTACGCGATCGACGCAGATAAGGGCGAGATCCTGTGGAAGAAGCACTTCGAATATCCGCCTCCAGCGAGGAACGGCGGCGCCACCGACCCTCTTTGTCCGGGGGGCCAGACCGCGACGCCGGTGATCGGGCCTCCGAACGCTTCAGGAGCCAGAACGATTTACGCCCTGGCGGGCAACGGCGAAGTGCATTCGCTCAATCTGGCCGACGGCGAAGACGCGGCTCCGCCGGTCCCGTTCGGCTATCCCAACGGTAAGTCGTATGCGCTGAACCTGTGGAACAACGTCATCTTCACCACCACTTCACAGGGCTGCGCCGGCAATCCGAACCAGATGTGGGCCATCAATCTCAGCGATCCGCTGAAAAAGGTGATGACCTTCAGTCCGAAAAGCGGAGGGTTGTGGGGCCGGCAGGGCGCGGCAATCGATTCGACCGGAACCGCTTGGGCTCCCACCGGCGATGGCGTTTACGACCTGGCCAACCAGCGATTCGGCAACGGGCTAATCGCCGCGAAGGTCGAAGGCAACGAATTGAAGCTCAAGGATTGGTACGAGCCGACCAATTGGGCCTGGATGCAGAAGAAAGACCTGGATATGCAGGTGACTCCGGCGATCTTCACATATAAGGGCAGGGAACTGATGGTCACCGGCAGCAAGGAATGCCGCGTGTACCTGATCGATCCAAAATCGGCGGGCGGCGAAAATCATCAGACGCCTCTGGTTCGCACGCCTCTGCTGTGCAATGAGGAGGTGAACTTCGCCTCGGCCGGCATCTGGGGCAGCATGGCGAGCTGGGAGGACTCCAAAGGCACTCGCTGGGTTTTGACGCCGTTCTGGGGTCCAGTGGATCCGGACTTCAAAGTTCCGGTTTCCTATGGCCCCGTGAAACATGGCGCGGTGGTCGCTTTCAAAGTGGAGGAAAAGAACGGCAGGTTGCAATTGACGCCGGCCTGGATGTCGCGCGACATGGATCAGGCCGAGCCTCCCGTGATCGCCAACGGAGTGATCTTCGCGTATGGCAGCGGCGAGAACACCGCGCAGGCATACCCCGACCGCGGACTCAACGACTCGAGTCCGCTGCGCATCCGAGCGTCCACTCACGCGACTTTATATGCGCTGGACGCCGAAACCGGGAAGGAATTGTATTCGAGCGGCGATCAGATCGCATCGTTCGCGCACTTTAGCGGCCTGTCCGTGGCTAACGGACGCGTGTACCTGGGGACCTACGACAGCGTGTTGTACTGCTTCGGCCTCGCGGGAAAATGACTATGAGAAACTTTCTTGCTTTGGCGGGGGTGTCTTCGATCCTTGCCGCGGCTGCGAATGCACAACCGCGTGCTGCAAACTGGCCGACCTACGGCGGCGACGCGCAGCGCAGCGGCTGGGAAAAGACCGACGCGCGGATCACGAAGGATACGGTGAAGGATCTCCAGCTTCTGTGGAAGATGAAGCTGGAGAATCAGCAGAAGGGGCTGCGCCCGCTGCTGCCTCCGCTGATCCTTGGAAATTTGATTTCGTACCGGGGATTTAAGGAACTGGCCCTCGTCGCCGCCAGCTCCGATATTGTATATTCGATCGACGCAGACCTCGGCAAGATATTTTGGACGAAACACCTGGAGTACGCGAGCCTGGATCCGCCCGTGACCACTTCATCCGCGACTTGCCCGGGTGGGTTGACGGCAATGCCGACCATGCCTCCGCCCGCGCCGGGGCGGGCCGGTCCGGGTGGTGGCCGTGGTCCGGCCGCACCGGCCGGTGGTCGTGGACCGGGTGCTGCACCGGTCGGCCGTGGCGCGGACGCTCCGGCGCCGCCGCCCAGAGGACCCTTCTCGGCCGCCGGCGCTGCGCCGGTCTACGCTATTTCGAGCGACGGAAGGCTCCATCGGCTCAATACGTCCACGGGTGACGACCAGGTACAGCCAATGAAGGTGCTGCCGTCCAACGCCACGATCTCCAGCCTGAACATGGCCGACAACGTCATCTATGCGATCACCAGTAACGATTGCAACGGCGCCCCCGACGCGGTTTGGGCCGTCGATCTGATCCCCGATCTGCCGAAAGTCACTTCGTTTGCATTGGGTAGCGATAGCGCGGGACTCGGCGGTCCGGCAATTGGGACCGATGGAACGGTGTATGTGCAAGCCGCGGACAGGCTGCTGGCGCTGAGCGCTCGGGATCTCCAGCTCAAGCAGTCCTTCAGCCTCGCGAGCAATTCGGCTTCGCCGGTGGTATTCACTTACAAGGAGCGGGACTTGATCGCCGTGGCCGGGAAGGACGGTCGTCTCTACCTGCTGGATTCCGCGTCGCTGGGCACACCCTTGTCCCAAGCTACGGTGGCCGGTCAAGTTTGGGGCAGTCTATCCAGTTGGCAAGACGCGGATGGAACGCGCTGGATTCTCGCGCCGGTATGGGGACCGATGAGCTCGGGTTCGATCGTCGCGTTCAAGGTCGAGGAGCAGGGCGCTAAAACAGTTCTGACGCCGGCGTGGATTTCGCGCGACATCCCTTCTCCGCAGCCGCCGGTCATCGCCAGCGGAGTGGCGTTCGCGCTTTCCTCGGGAAAGGCGGGCAGCCACGCAACGCTGCACGCGCTGGATGCGGCAACGGGCAAGGAGCTTTACTCCAGCCGCAACCTTGTGACCGCTCCCGCGGCTCTCACGGGGATCACCGTCGCCAACGGGCGCGTGTATTTCGGGACCACCGACGGAACGGCTTACGCGTTTGGGATGTACATGGAGCACTAACTCCGTTCCCTCACGGTCACGGTTCAGAAAGCGTAGGCGGTGACGCCCGAGGGATTGCGGCCGGCACGCTCGGCTGTGATGCGCTCCAGATATCCGCTCTGACGAAATGCATCCAGAGGGTCTTGCGGAAGACCCTTCGAGCCGCGCCATTCGGCAATCGCGGGGCGGACGTCGGTGGCGAACGCATCCTGCAAACACGATTCCGCGCGAATCAGGTCGGGGAGTTTTTGGGCCGCCTCCAGGCGTTCATAATCCACTAGCGCCGCTTTGGCGAAGAGCTGCTGAGCCATGCTCACGGTCTGGATCATGGCCTCGATCTTGCCCTTCAAATTGTGGCTCTGGTCGATCATGAAGGCGATGTCGGCGTGAGCTATATCGGGCGGCGCCCCGGTCTCCCATTCGAAGGAAAAGATTTCGTGGAAGATTCGAAACACCCGATAGGGATCGATTGAACCGAGGGTCAGGTCGTCATCGGCGTAACGCCGGTCATTGAAGTGAAAGCCGCCGAGCATATTCTCGGCAAGCAGCCACGCGACGATTTGTTCGATGTTCTGCGTAGGGTAGTGATGGCCCGTCCACCAGCACTTTGGCGCGCGGTCCGGCAGCGCGAGCCATGTGCAGAGCCATGCCCCAGTCGGCGATATCGGTGTGATAGAAGGCCGGCTCAAACGGCTTGTATTCGATCAGCAGGCGCTGTTCCGGACTCAGTTGGGCTTGCGCGGCTTCGAGACATTCCTCAAACCAGCGCTTGCGCTGGCGAATGTTCGCGGTCCCCGGATAATTCGAGCCGGGGCGCACTCCGTAGCGCCCTGCGATTGTGGCTACGCCCGCCACATCTTCCAATCCCCCGGGCAAGTCCCACAGCACGCGGAGCGCGACCGTGGGACAGACGCCCGTCAGCTTATTGACTTCGCCCGCGTCGGCCAGCTTTTCTTCCGCTTGTCGTGGTGGCCGCCGGCTGGAGAAATATTCCGAATCTGGTCCCGGTGTTGGCAAATCCCCACGAAGGCAACTCTATGCGGAAGCGCTCTAATGCTTGACATACGCGCTCGGCGGTCTGCGACGTCATCGGAGAAAGGCCTCCGGCAAACCGCCATCCACGGGGATCACATGCCCGGTTGTTTTGGCGCTTTGATCGCCCGCCAGCCAGCAGATCGCATTGGCGCAGTCAGACGGGAGAATCGGCCGGCGCGTAATCGTACGCCGCGCGTAGAACTCGGCGAGCTTGGCTCGCAACGCTTCGGTGGACTCGGACTCCGCGAATTCGATGGCATACTTCCGTAGCGAGCCGATCACGCGATCGCGCGGGAACATGGAAGAGCCGGCGATCACGGTCGCGGGAGCAATGCCGTTCACTCGAACCAACGGCCCCAGACCGATCGCCAGCTCGCGGATCAGATGGCTGAGCGCGGCCTTGCTCGTATCATAGGGCTCACTGCCGTGCTTGGGCACTACCGCATTCGCGGAACTGGCGAAAACCATCGAGGCCGGCAGATTTTGCGCCTTCAGGATCTTGGCCGCCTCATCCGCCAGGATGAAGTTGCCCGTGACGTTGACGTGCAGGGCGTGACTCCAGACGGTTTCGGGAGGGGTTTCCGCGCCGGGAGTCGGGTAGACGGCCGCCGTGTTGACGATGGCGTCGACGCCACCAAATTTCAGAACTGCGGCTCGAAATGCCGATTCGATGCTCTGGCGCGAGGTCAGATCCAACTCGCAGGCCAGCGTCATTTCGCTGGAGCTCAGAGTGCCCGCCTCCTTCGCGACGGATTCCGCAGTCTCAAGGTCTCGATCCGCGACCACCACGTGCCCGCCTCTTCGAGCAATTTGAAGCGACACCTCGCGGCCAATTCCACTGCCGCCGCCGACGACCACGAAGATCTTACGGCTGAACTCGCGTTCGGGAGGCATGCGCTGGAGCTTGGCCTCTTCGAGCGCCCAGTACTCGATGCGAAAGGCTTCTGTCCTCGGAAGCGCGACGTAGTTGTGGAAGCTGGAGAAGTGGCGCCCCTGCTCGGGATGCCGGGCCTGCGGCAATTCGCCGCTCTCTGCCGCCGATTCTTCTAATGCATTCGCTCCAGCCATCACGTGAATCGCGTCCACGAAGAACTCGGTGGTGATGCGGGCCTCGCGCTTGTCCTTGCCGAATCCAAAGACACCCAGCCCGGCAATGACGACCACTGATGGATTGGTGTCGCGAAGCTTGGGCGAATCGGGCAGCGCGCAGGACTCGTAATAATCCGCATAGGCTTCGCGATATTGCTCGATGCGTCGTTCGATGCGCGTGCGCAGCTCCGGCAAGCCGTCGCTCGGCGGATTCCAGGGAATGAACATCGGGCAGATGCGGGTTCGCAGAAAGTGATCGGGACAACTGGTGCCCATGCGGCACAGTTCTTCCGCCCATTTGGAATTGGCGAACGCCAGCGCGTCTTCGGAACTCTCGTAATGCGCGACCACGCGCCGATTGGAAGAAGCGAGGCCGCGCAAGTACGGCAGAACGGCTGCGGCGGCAGCGTCGCGATCCCTGGCCTGTGCTACCGCGACGCCGCCGAACTGCGAGCCCTTCGCGTGCTCCTGAATGAGCTCGCCCATCTGGTCGATGGTCCGGATGCTGTTCGCGTAGCACTGCTGCTGCATATCGCCCCAGGTGAACAGACCGTGGCTCCCGAGCACGATTCCGTCGCAGCCCGGATGAGTTTCCACGGCCCGGCGCAACATCATTGCGAGCTCAAAGCCCGGCCGCTGCCACGGCACCCAGACCATCTTGCGTCGATAGCGCCGATTGAATTCGTCCAGTTTGCGCTTGCCGTTCGCGCTGGCCGCGAGCGCGATGCACCAATCCGGGTGGAGGTGGTCCACATGATCGAACGGAAGGAAGGCGTGCAGCGGAGTATCGATGGACGCCGCGACGCGATTCTGGCCGAAGGCGCACAGCGGATAATATTCGACCATCTCATCCTCGAACTCTTCGCCGCGATAGCGTGCGATGAGTTGCTCGAGCTTATCCATATAGAGGATCGCGAAGCCGGAGGTATCGATGGAGCTCAGATCCCCGCCGCTTCCCTTGACGGCCAGGACGCGAGCCGGCTTTCCGGAGAGAGGATCCGGGAGATCGAACTTCGAGCTGGTATTTCCGCCTCCGAAATTCGTAATTCGAAGATCGGCGCCCAGCAGGTTGGACCGGTATTGCAGCAATTCGAGCGGCTGCGCGCTTAGACATGCGGCTTGGCCTTCCTCCCACAGGTCTTCGAGGTTTTTGGTTTCAGTCGTATTGATTTCAGTCATGGGTGTCATTCATATAATCTCGAAAACGGCGGTGCTGTGAATCCCACAGGTCCGCGGCCACGGGTTCGAATCGCTCCACCGGAAAGGACCTGTCGATTATCTGGCGTGCTTCGGTGAGCGAAGCTGCAGCCCCGGTCGCCAGCATCTGCATGGCGATGTTGCCGAGCGCCGTAGCTTCCGCAGGGCCTGCGACGACGGGACGGCCGGTTGCGTCCGCTGTGAATTGGTTGAGCAAGCGATTCTTCGATCCGCCGCCCATGATACGGATCTCCTCAAACCGGATGCCCGTGAGCTCCTCCAGCGATTCCAGAACGACGCGGTACTTGAACGCCAGGCTTGCTAAAATCGCGCGCGTGTACGCCGGAGGGTTTGTGGGAGCGGGCTGCCCGGTGCGCCGGCAGTACTCGGCGATGGACGACAGCATGTTGTCCGGGTGCAAGAAGGTGGAGTGATCTGGATCGAAGAGCGAATGAAAGGCGCTGCGCACTCCTTCTTGTTCGGCGGCGGCAAGTAAGTCGGCGTAAGCGAACTCCTGCCCGGACGCGGTCCAGCAGCGCCGGCAGGATTGCAGGAGCCACAGTCCAGCGATGTTCTTCAGCAGCCGGATGGTTCCGCAGACGCCGCCTTCGTTGGTAAAGTTCAAATCGCGAGCCAGCGGCGTGATCACCGGCGCGGGAAGTTCGGCGCCGAGCAACGACCAGGTTCCTGAACTCAAGAACGCGCTGCGTCTTTGCATGGAAAAAGCTGGCATGGAGATGGCCGCCACTGCGGAGCCCGTGTCATGGCACGCGGGCGCTATAACCGGCGTGCCCGCCAGCGTTCCAGAAACATCGTTCCTGAGGCGGCCGACGATTGCGCCGGGCTCGACGATGGGAGTCAACAGGCGCACGGGAAGATCGAGGCGGTCGAGCAGCCCGGTCGCCCAGGAGCGGGTGTTTGCATCCACCATCTGCGTGCTGGTGGCGTTGGTGTACTCGGAGGCAAGGTTGCCGGTGAGCCAGTAGTTCAGCAGGTCGGGGATGGTGGCCAGAGCGTGGGCGGAATCCATCAGTGCGGGGGTTGTGCGGCACGCGGCGTACAACTGGTAGATCGTGTTGAACGGCAGAAACTGGATTCCGGTTACCGCGTAGATCTCTTCGCGCGGCACGCGCTCAAAGACGGCGTTCATGACTCCATCCGTGCGAGTGTCCCGATAATGATATGGGTTCTCGAGCAGAGCGCCCCCTTCACCCAGCAGCGCGTAATCGACACCCCACGTATCGACGCCGATGCTTTCGATGGTGGAAACCGGAAGGCGATCGAGAGCGCTTTTCATCTGAGACCACAAGAGTTGGATATCCCAGCGCAGGGAACCGTGCGATTGGAGGGGTTGATTCGGGAAGCGGCAGATCTCGGTCACATCCAGAACGCCGGAGCGAAGCCGCCCAAGAACCGCCCGCCCGCTCTCCGCACCGAGATCGAAGGCCAGAAAGTGAGCGCTCACGGGGTCGTTGCCACAACTATATTCTGCCTTGCGAAAGAGAGTTGCGCCACATTACGGCGGGGTGGCGTAAAATCGTGGCAGTGCGGATCGCGACTCTGATGGTTTATGCGGGACTCGTGCCCTCGGCCTTCTGCCAGGACGCAGCTCCCGCGCTGCCGTTCTACGATTGGGGAGCCTGCCCCTACGAGACTTGCCGGTACGGCGAATGGACCGCGCATCGATCCGTGACGGTGTACGACACATGGAAGGAAGGACGCCGGCCCATCGCGCAACTTGCGGAGGGGGACAAGGTGACGGGCATCACCGGTGCGGTAGTCACCTTCACGCCGGGCCTGATCCGGATGGATCGCGACTTGCCGGACCAGGATCTGCGGCGCGGAGACACCGTCCTCACCTATGCATATCGCGGCGAGGGTTTTTCGGCGGTGTGGTTCAAGGGCAAGTATCGTTCCGAGTTCGACACCACCTTCGCGAAATTGCCGGATGGCACTGGCTGCGGCGGCGAGCATTGCGCGGCCACGTACGTGGACCTGGGCAGGAAGACGTGGTGGGCGCAGCTGAAGCTCAGGTCCGGGACGACGGGGTGGGTGGAAATGGACCTCGCGCAAATCCCGGTCAGCCTGTTCTAGCGGTCGGTGAGGGCGGCTCCGTAAAGCTCTCGTCAATATTTCAAAACTGCAAACTATAGACGGATGACGTGGATTGTTGAGATGCTCGACATCCGCGTTCGAGATGAGCTGGAAGCTCTCCCTGCCGACATGAGAGCGCGCTTTCGCCGGATCGTCGAACTGATCCAGCGCCATGGTCTCGAACGAATGCGGGAACCGCACGTGAAGCATCTGGAAGGCTCGCTGTGGGAGATGCGCATGAAAGGCAGAGACGGAATTTCCCGCGCGATCTATGTCGCGGGCCGTCGCGTGGTGGTAGTCCGGGTATTTATCAAGAAGACCGAGAACACGCCACGGCGGGAGATTGACCTGGCATTGGAGCGAGCAAAGAAGGTAACCTCATGAGACGAATTCGCGCTGACGATTTGCATAAGAACTGGATGAAGGACTCCAAGTACCGGCGCGAGTATAAAGCGCTGGAAGAGGAAGTTTCTCTGGTGAACGCCCTGATTGAGGCGCGGGCGCGCGCCGGGTTGACCCAGGAAGAGGTGGCTCGCCGGATGAAGACAACTCAAGCCGTTATCGCACGACTGGAAGGCGGGGGAAGCAAGCCTTCGACTCGTACTCTCGAACGGTACGCCGAGGCCACCGGCTCACGGCTGCGGATTATTTTCGAGCCCGAAAGCGCTAGGCCGTAAAATACATTTGTTCTAAAATCTGCCGCGTGATAGTATTGGCCCCTGGGGGGAATATGGCGACCGCGATGAAGATTTGGCGGGTTTCCGACAAAAAGGAGTTGGAGCCGTCCAGGACGACGATGATTTCGAGGTGTATCACCTTGAGCAGGACCTCGAATCGTGGATTGAGGAAGCCCCGGACGTCCTTGGCGAGGATCTGCTGGTTGTGGGTCGCCAGTGTAAAACACGCGTCGGCATATTGGATCTTCTCTGTATTGACGGTGATGGTGTGCCGGTAATTGTCGAGGTGAAAAGAGCTTCAACTCCCCGCGAAGCAATTGCCCAAGCCCTGGATTATGCCTCATGGCTTGACTCTCAAAGCGAGGACGAGTTTAAGGAGTTAGCAGAACAGTACCTTAAGAAGCCGCTTGCGGAGGTGTTCGCTGAGCACTTTCCATCCGATCTTCCTGATGAAATCGAATGTCAGAAGCACCGGATCATTTTGGGCTCCTGTCCCAAAAGTGTAATTAGCGTTCTATAGGTAGGGGTAGCCGAGCGCAGCAGTGATACATGGCTGCGATGAAGTTGTCGGCGCTGCGGAATCCGAAGGAGCGATGGCTGATCGATTTGATCTTGTTATTCACGCCCTCCCAAGGTGGCGGAGTTTACTCCCGTGAAACTCCGGAGACCACATGGACCCACGCTGCCAACCTCGAACGGCTATCTCACTTTGCGATTTGTTCTAGAATAGCTCGCAGGAGGGGAGCAACGATGAAGGCCTTATGCGTTCCGGCGATTGCCGTCCTTGTGCTCGTTTCTGCTAGCACGCCGCTATCGGCGCATCACTCATGGCCGGTGAGCAATGACCACCTGGTGACGGTGAAGGGCAAGGTCATCGAGTTCATGTGGGCCAATCCGCACCCGATGATTACTCTCGAGGTTCAGGCCAATGACGGCCGGACGGAGAAATGGCAGATCGGCGGCCCCGCCATCGTCCGGATGGAGGCGAACGGGTGGACCAAGACGACGGTGAAACCCGGTGATGTGATCACCGGCATCGGATATCAGTATCTCAACGGCGAGAAGATCGTCAAGCTTGAGCGTGTCGTACTCGCCGACGGCAAGGAGATACGCGTCTACGCCGCCCGCTAGGCAGCCGCCGGACCATCTATTACATTCAACGATGGGTTAAGATACTCATCAAGGAGGACGCCGATTATGGGTTCGACCAGACGCACGATACTGGCAGTGGGAGCCGCGGCAGCGGCCGCCGTGCCGCGCGTATTTGCTCAGCAATCGGGCAAAAGTGGAACTGGCAAGTTCTATGAAAGGGGCCCTGTTCGCATCTACTATGAGGAGGCCGGTTCCGGCTTCCCGCTGTTGCTGCTACCGGGCGGAGGGTTGAACTCGACCATTTCCTTCTTCACCGGCAACTCGCCCTTTAATGCGATCGAGGAGTTCAAGGGACAGTATCGCTCGATCACGGCAGACCTGCGCAACGCCCCCAGCGGCCAGTCCACCGGCCCTGTAGAGGTCGACCGGCCGTGGGAGTCCTACGCCGACGACCAGCTCGGCCTGATGGATCATCTGGGGATCGACAAGTTCATGGTGATGGGTTTCTGTATTGGCGGCCCCTTCATCTGGAGTCTCTTGAAGCGCGCACCCAATCGTATTCCCGCGGCCGTGCTGGCGCAGCCCGTGGGCTGGCGTCCGGAGATGCGCGACCCTGCCTACGCAGGCGTGTTCTGGAAGACCTGGGGTCCGACGCTGATTGCCAAGCGGCCCGAGATCACGACGCAGACGACCGACCAGTTTGTGACCAGGATGTTCGAAACCAACCCCGACTTCGTCTTCACAGTGACACGCGATTTCGTGCGGAATTGCCAAAACCCAATCCTGGTGCTGCCGGACGAGGTCCCCGCGCACCCATACGCCGTCGCCATGGAGTGCGCCATGCTCGCGCCGAAGGCCGAAGTGAGCATGTTCCCTTGGAAAGAACCCAAGGAGCGAATCCCTTTGGCGGTGCGCCAAATTCATTCCTTCCTCAAGGCGCATCGGCCTGCTTAGGCGGCCGTGTCCAATACGAGACGGCCGGGCGGTGTCCGAAGGCGAGAAATTTGGTTTTGTTTGTATCTGCCGGCCATGCAGTCGCGACCTTCATTGCTCGAACCCGACGCCATGTCTAGTCGGCTCGCGCTTGACACGAGCTAGCCGCCAAGGTAGCTTCGTGTAGAAATTATGATCACACCTGTATGGCGATTCTTCCCTGTGTTGGTTGGTTTTCTATTACTGCTACCGGCCGCGCCGACCCCCGCGCAGCAAGCGGCGGCAACGCCTGAGGGTCCCCAAGTACTCGAAGTCCAGGGCGGGAAAATCCGCGTGGTGCCTGTGGTCACCGGCCTGTTTCATCCCTGGAGTCTCGTGTTGACCGACGCGCGCACGATTCTAGTAACCGAGCGTAACGGTAACCTGCGCATGATTCGAGATGGCGTTCTCATGCCCGAACCAGTGTGGACCTCGCCCACACCTCCGGGCGAAGCCGCGGACTCGCTGCACTTCGTCGCGATCCATCCAAAATTCGCCCAGAACCAGCTCGTGTACGTCTCGTATCCGAAACAAGGCGAGCGCGGAATTACCCTGGCCTTCGCGCGCGGCCGGCTGAGCGGAGCGAAGCTGACGGATGTTCGGGAGATCTTCGTCGCGGATGCGTGGGAGACCGGCGGCAATTTAGCGGGAAGGATCTACTTCACTCCGGACGCCTCGCTCTATGTGACCGTAGGGGACCGCGACCGCATCTGCTGCAATGGCGCCGACGACAACAGTCTGCGCATGAAAGCACAGAGGCTGGACAATGACGCGGGGAAAACCCTGCGCCTCCGCGACGACGGCACAGTGCCCCCGGACAACCCCTTCGTGGGGCGCGCCGGAGCGAAGCCCGAGATCTTCACCTACGGTCACCGCAACGGCTACGGACTGGCGGTCCATCCGGAGACGGGCGAATTATGGCAGGCCGAGATCGGCCCGATGGGCGGCGATGAAGTGAATATCCTGGCGGCGGCCATAACTATGGCTGGCCTCTTGTATCCATGGAACGCAACTACACCGGGACGCTGGTTTCCGAGCAGCCGTGGGCGCGGCGCGGTATGGACAATCCACGGATTTTCTGGATTCCCTCGGAACGCACCTTCAGGGGCGACTCCGCCGATGGAACCGTCCTGAGAATCGAGCCGGCGCCGTAGCCGCAGCGTTTCCGTTACGGCTCCAGCGATGCCGTATAAGCCGCGATATCCAGCATGTCGTCTTCGGTGAGATTCTTCACTACCTGTTTCATCAACGCCCCCGCCGAGCTGCTGTTGGCGCCCACCTGGAAGTCGAACAACTGTCGAACCACGTAGATCGGATGCACCCCCGCGATCCGCGGCACATCGCCCAAGCCCTTCAGTCCCTCGCCGTGGCAGATGGCGCAGGCGACGGTCTTCCCAGACCCCCCATTCTTCACCAGAGCCTCACCTTTCTTTACGCTCCCAGGCGGCACGTAGGCGATGAACCCCGAATGCGGATCGCGCATCTCCACCCGTTCCGGGTCCTGCGGCAGAGTTACGATCCGGTTGCCGATTGGCTCGGTTCCCCCGCCCGGCAGCGGCAGACGCATGCGCCCGCCGTTGACCCAGGTCTTGGGCACGGTCTGAACTTCTTCCACCTTGTACCACGGAACCGGCTGGAGCGAAGCGAACCACTCCACCGCCTTGCGCATTTCCTCCTCTGGCAGCCCGGCGGCGATGTTATTCATCCGCGCCGCCCGCTGCGATTGCTCATGGATCTTCGGGTCCTTGCGCACGCCGCTCTTGAAATCCTGCATCTGCCGCAGCATATAGTTCACAGGAAGACCAGCCAGTTCCGCCGACTCGGGATGCCCCATCCCCGACATCAAGTGGCAGGAGCCGCAGGCCTGCGCCTGAATCCCCGTCTGCACCACCCTCGGCAGCGGACCGTGCTCACCCGGGAACCAATCCGGCGGATTGAACTGATCGTCGATCTGAGCCTGGGTGTAGGACTTCGAGCTCCCCGGCAACTGCTTGGGCGTGGTGTTCGGCGTGGAATTCGGCGGCGGATCCGGCAGCGGATAGGCCCATGTCAAGCTTTTGCCCGTCGATTGCGTCTGCGCGACTGCTAATGCGGCGGTAAACGAAAACGTCATCATCCAGCTCAGGTGTTTCATTGAAAAAACCTCTTGAGTATTCTCCCACACCGAGCTGTCCGTGGCGGAGTTGACGCAATCGCCCGGCAGCCGCGACCGGTCAGTCTCCCGCGTTAGGTGAAACTTCAGCTACCGGAGCAGCAACCTCGGCCGGGCGATGCTTCTTTGGCAACGGCATCTTTCGCAGGCCGATTGCTCCTAAGGCCGAGCACAGCGCCAGCACGGCGCTGCCGTAGAAAGCATAGTTCCACGAGCCGGTCTTTTCAAACAATTCCGCCGCCAGCCAGGCCGCGGGAATGGAGGCCAGTCCCTTGGTGCTGTAGAGAATGCTGTAATTCGTGGCGGAATTTCGCGCTCCAAACATGTCGGTGAGCGCCGCGGGAAACAAAACATACAGCTCGCCCCACGTAAAATAGACGAAGGCCATCGACAAGACGAACCAAACGTCTCCCGAACGGCCCAAGGCTGCGACGGCGGTCAGAAACACGGCCTGCAAGAAGAACCCGACGAACATGGTGCGCTCGCGTCCCATGTGATCGGAGACCCACCCCCAGAAGACGCGGCCGGCGCCATTGGCGGCGGGATTCAGCGAGAGCGCGATGGTCAGCGCCGCGGCGCCGACCTTGAAGCTCCGGGCCACATCGGCCAAGTTGGCGGTGGCCATCAAGCCGCCGATCCCGACCATCAGCATCATCGCGTAAAGGACATAGAACTGAGGGGTCCGCAGCATCTCCCCGGGTTTGAACTCCTCATTATGCCTTCGGACCTTGGGTTTGGCGGCAACCGGAGCGGGCACCGAACCTGGGGGCGGATTCTGGAGCAACAATCCCGCGATGAGAATTACAAAGCCTTGCGCGATCCCCGTGTAAAGCAGTGTAATCCGGAAATCCACCGTATGGATAAGATAGGCGAAGAGCGGATTGAAAAACGTCGCTCCGGAGCCGTAGCCCGCGGCGGCGAGCCCGGAAGCCAGACCACGCTTGTCCGGAAACCACTTGAGCGCCATCGCGATCGCGCCGCAATAGACGAACGCCCCGCCGAAACCGGCGATCGAATACAGCAGATAAAACTCGGGCAACGTATGGGAGTACCCCATCCAACCCCATCCAACGCCGCACAGGACGCCGGAGAACATGATGAAGGCTCGCGGCCCGATCCGGTCGATTAAAATTCCGGAGAGTGGCATCGCCCAGGTTCCGAGGGCAATGAAAAGCGTGAATCCCAATTGGACTTCGGATAACTTCCATCCGGTGGCGGCGGAAATCGGCTGGCGAAACAGTGTCCAGGCGTATTGCGAGTTCCCGGCCATCATCATCGCGACCACGGCCGCGCTCAGCCGTACCCAGCGGTTCAAACGGTTTGGCTCCCTTCGCCGCCGCGGTGTTTCCTAGCGGCTTTACCAGCATACACGGAGCTCAGGGGCGGCGTGGCCCCCAGCCGCTCTCCCGTCGCTGAGCGTGTCGTCAGCGCTTCTCGCCGCCGCTGGCGCCCTACTCTCAACTGCCGAGAAGGCTGCTTGCCTCGATGCCGCCTACTTGCGCGAGCTCGCCGCCACTCATTTTCTTGCCATCCTCGAGCTTGGCCTTCAGCACTTCGATCAGGCCGCCTTGGGCGGTGACCTTGAAGCTTTGAGGTGCGACGTCCGTGACTTCGCCGATCTTCCCGGGCACGTCGGCAAAACGACGAAAGACGGCCTTGCGGGCGTCAAAAATCTGCAACTTCTTGCCCTTGAACGTCGTCCACGCCCCCGGCGCCGGGTTGCATCCCCTCACCAGATTGTAGACGTGATCGATGGGCTTGGCCCAGTCGATTTTAGCCTCGGCTGAGCGGCACCAGCCCTCGTAACTGGCGTGCGATTCCTCCTGAACTGTCTCCTTGTGTTTACCAGCCAATACGAGGTCCGCGGCCTCGAGCATGGCTTGGACGCCGAGCGGGAATAGGCGGTCGAAATAGACGCTGCCCAGCGTGTCGTCGGGACCGATCGGCGTCGTTTTCTGGAGGATCACCGGGCCTTCGTCCAGTCCGTCCGATGGACGGAATATGGTCAGCCCGGTTTCCGTATCGCCCTTGATGATCGGCCAGTTGATCGAACTCGGGCCGCGGTACTTCGGAAGCAGTGACGGGTGATACTGGATCGTGCCATGTTTTGGCAGCGTCACGAATTCCTGTGGCGCGAACTGCAGGACGAAAGCCATGATGCCGATATCGGCGCCGGCCTCCTTCATCGCCCGCGCGGCTTCCGGATCCCGCAGCGAGCCGAACTGGTGGACTTTCAAACCTTTTTCCTGCGCCGCCGCCCGCAACGCATCCGGCCGCACGCCTTCCTTTTCGGGCGCGCAGAACACGGCCGCGACGTCGTCGCCGCGAGCAAGAAACGCTTCCAGCACGGCCTTACCGAAATCCTGCTGCCCGATAATTGCGATTCTCATTGCGCCTCGGCGTCACTCTTTTTCGGGGGCGCCGAAAAGGCTCCCGCCAGTTTTTTGGCCGCAATCTCGGCGTCGCTCCAGCCCAGCACCTCTTTCAGTATCTCGTCCGTATGCTCGCCCAACGTGGGCGATCGCTCGATTTTTGCCGGCGATGCCGAAAGCTTGATCGGCATGCCGACGTTGTACCACTTGCCGCGCTGCGGATGGTCGAGTTCGACGTACATCTCCCGTCCCCGCACGTGCTCGTCGTTGGCCAGATCGTCGGTGGACATGATCGGGCCGCAGGGCACATCGAGCTCATTCAGGATGACCATGAGCTCGCGCTTGGTGTAATTCGACGCGAACTGCTCGAGCAGCCGCCACACCTCGTTCTGGTTCTTGCGGCGGTCGGCTATCTTGGCAAAACGCGGATCAACCGCTAGGTCCGGGTGACCCACATCGGGACCGATACGTTTGGCCAGCCCATCCCATACCGCTTCCTGCACGACCACGTATAAATAATCGTTGGGGCCGCCGGGTTTGCACTTGATTGCGTTGCCGAGCTGGCCGCCACCGGAATCGTTACCGGCGCGCGGCGTGTCGGTGAGGCCTTCGGTCGGCACCGAATACTCCGAGAGCGTTTGGCGTGTCAGGCGCTGGTGATCGCGCCATTTGACGCGGCAAAGGTTCATCACGCCATCCATCATCGCCACTTCAACGTATTGCCCCTCACCGGTGCGGTGACACTGATGCAGCGCGGCGAGCAGTCCGATCGCCAGGTGCAGGCCGGTACCCGAGTCGCCAATTTGGGCGCCGGTGACAAACGGCGGGCCTTCGGGTACTCCGGTGGTGCTCATGGCGCCGCCCATGGCCTGCGCCACGTTCTCATACGCCTTGAACTCGGCATACGGGCCGGAGGAGCCGAAGCCCTTGATCGAACCCATCACAACGCGCGGGTTGATTTCGTGGACTTTCTCCCAGGTGAATCCGAACCGGTCGAGCACTCCGGGGCCGAAGTTCTCCATGAGGATGTCGCTCTTTTTCAGCAGCTCGACGAACACCGCCTTGCCTTCGGGCGACTTCATGTTCACCGTGATCGAGCGCTTGTTACAGTTCAACATCGTGAAATACAGGCTGTCCGCATTGGGCACGTCTCGCAACTGGCCGCGCGTAGCATCGCCGGCGGGCGACTCCAGCTTGATCACGTCGGCCCCCATCCAAGCCAGCAGTTGCGAGCATGTCGGCCCCGCCTGCACGTGCGTCATGTCGAGGATGCGGATTCCCTTCAATGCTTCCATCTATCTTGTCTCCTTAGGCAACTGCGCCGGATCAACGGCTGCCGCCAGGACGTGCGAAACGTGCCCTCCAGTCTATCCTGTACCGGCGGCGTTTCTGCTGGCTTCATTGCATCTCTCTATGGTAGCCCGATCCTTACCTTCAGCCGCAGTTCGTCAGACAGGAGCCGTGGCCGTGAGCGGGTTGCTGAATAAGCGCATCGGCACTTGTAACAGTCTGCCCCGTCTGGTATGTTGACTGCTGTTCGCAATAGTGAGAACATGAGGAGATGACGGTTTCGCAGCGGAGCTCGTTTACTATCAAGAGGACGACGAAACCGTACCTATGGTCGGGTGGCTGGAAGAGCTTCCGGCAAAGGCTCTTCAGAAGTGCTTGGCCCGGCTTGAACGACTGGAGCAACTGGGGCACGAGCTTCGAAGACCGGAAGCCGATTATCTCCGCGATGAGATTTACGAGCTGAGGGCTAGCTACCAGGGAGTTCACTACCGCATGCTTTACTTCTTTCACAAGCAGATCGCTGTGGTCGTCTCCCAGGGCTTAGCGAAAGAACGAGCGGTGCCGCCGCGGGAGATTGACTTGGCGATAAAGCGAAAGCAGAAGTTTGAGGCCAACCCGAGGCAACACAGGTTCAAACCGAAAGGGTGAGATCTCCATGGCAATGAAGAAACGGAAATTCAAATCTGCGGCGCTTCAGTGGACCTACGACCGCCACATCGGGAACGATCCAAAGCGCGCTGAGGAATACGAACAGGAAGTGCTCAACGTCGAGATTGCGCAGAAGATTTACGGCCTCCGGACGAAAGCCGGCCTCAGCCAACGGGAGCTTGCGAAAAAAGTCGGCACCACTGCCTCCGCAATCTGCCGTCTTGAGGACGCGGACTACCACGGCCACTCCCTCTACATGTTGAAGCGTATCGCAGAGGCCCTCGACAAGCGCGTTGAGATTCGCTTCGTGCCGGCGAAACGACTCCAACCTGCATGATAGGAGCGCTCGGCGCGCCGGACTATTTGTACATGGTCTGGTTCGAAGTGCCCGACGAATAAACGTCGCGGTTGATGACGACGTCTACCAGCGCCGGCTTGCCCGAATCGCGCGCCTTTTCGAGCGCGGGCCGGATGTCCTCGGGCTTGATCACGCGGACGCCGAAACCGCCCATCGCTTCCGCCAGCCGGTCGAAGCGCACGTCGCCAACCACATTGCCGATGTCGCCGCGGCCCGGGTACTTGTTCTCCTGACCAAACCGAATCTGGTTCCACGACGAGTTGTTGCCGATCACGCCGACATAAGGCAGTTTACGATGCACCATCGTAATGAAATCGAAGCCGGTCAGCGTAAATGAGCAATCGCCGTAAAGCACCACTACGTCGCGCTGCGGCTGTGCGAGCCTGGAAGCCATGGCAAAGCCCGTGCCGACGCCTAGCGTGCCGAGCGGGCCAGGGTCCATCCAGCCTCCGGGTTTATGGGGCCGCACAATGGAACCCGAGAACGTGACAATGTCGCCTCCGTCTCCTATGTAGACCGTCTCTTCCTGGAGGAACTCGTTAATCTCGTGGCACAGGCGCACCGGATGGATCGGCACCTCGTTGGCGGCAATAATCTTGTCGTTCTTGCTCTTGCTCTTTTCCTCGTCCTCGCGCAGCATCTTGAGGAAGGGGTCGTGTTTCCTTGCGGTATCGCCCTTGGAAGCGTCGCACATCGCGTTCACGATCGTGCGCAGATTGCCGACCAGCCCGAAATCGAAGTCGCGGTTGTTGCCGACGTTCCTGTAGTCCATGTCCATGATCACGATCTTCGCCTTCGGATTGAGGCGCCGGCCGTAGCCCATGCGGAAATCGAGCGGCGTGCCGGCAAGCAGGATGACGTCGGCGTTGTCGAACGCGGCTTTGCGCGAAGGCATGAAGCCATAGGGATGGTCGCGCGGCAGCGTGCCGCGTGCAGAGCCATTCACATAGATCGGCATGTTGAAATGGCGCGCGAGCCGGTCAATGGCGTCATGCGCGCGGCAAGTGCGCGCCTGCGTGCCGAACAACGCCACCGGGCGCTCTGCGTTCGCGAGCAAGTCTGCGACCTGCCCCACGCTTTTGGGGTCGCCAATGAAGTCCGGTGGTCCGCCCTCCGCGCCGCGCACGCGGAAATTCTTCGGATAACGCACCTTGGATGCCTCCACCTTGCCGTCCATGATGTCGTGCGGGATCTCAAGGAAACCGGGCCCCGGTGCGCCGTTGTACATCTCGCGAAACGCAATGCCCATCATTTCCGCCACACGGTCCGTGGTCATCACCAGCGATGCAAATTTGCTGATCGGCGTCATCATTTCGGTGTGACGCAATTCCTGCAACCCACCCATGCGGTATTGTTTGAGCGGCGAATTGCCGCCGATCAACAGCATCGGGCTCTCCGCGCGGAACGCGTTCGCCATGCCGGTCACCGCGTCGGTCGTACCGGGGCCCGCGGTCACCACCGCGCAGCCCAGCCCGGTAATACGCGCGTAGGCATCGGCCGCGTGCGCGGCCACCTGCTCGTGGCGTACGTCGACGATCTCTATACCCTCGTCAATACATCCGTTATAGATATCGACAATGTGGCCACCGGAAATGGTGAAAATGTGCCTGATGCCTTCCTGCTTGAGCATTTTGGCGACGATCTGGCCGGCGGAAATCATGTCGGTGCCAGCGGCTGCTTTGCTATCGGTAGCGGTAGCGGTACTCATATAAACCTCCTGGGAGATGGTGAACTCTAGGACCGGGAAATCACGTTATTCCGATGGGGTTTGGAAGGCGGCCGTGTCCGCCAGGACCGGTACGCCAGCAGGACTTCGTTGAGGAGCACGAGGGCGGCATCGTCGGCCGAGGCCGCGGACGCAGTGGTCCCGTTGGGCTTCGCCGGTGCGATCCGCCGGCGCGACTTGGATGAGTTTGAGCAAGGTGTTCGGATTGGAACATCAAGACTAATGATGCCAGAATCGCGGCTGAAAAGGTGAAGGCGCTGGCAGAGGGTAATCGCTGAATCTTTGTCATCCACGCTTCATCGTAATTGCTACGATGGAACCTCTGCCGCACGCTTCACTGCTTTCCTGGTCCATGCTGCTGGCCGCGTCCATCGCCGCGGGCGCGGCCAACGCCCTGGCTGGCGGGGGAATGTTCCTGGTTTTCCCGGCCCTGCTCTTCGCCGGAGTTGCGCCCGTGGCCGCCAACGCCACCGCGACGTTCGTCCTGATACCCGGCGGATACGCTTCCACCTGGGTGTACCGCGACCGCCTCAAACGCCGCTGGCGATTCCAGACAATCATGGCTCTGACGTCCGTACTCGGCGCGTTCCTCGGAAGTGAACTACTTCTGAGGACTTCCGAGTACGAATTCGCCCACCTGGTCCCGTACCTCATGCTGGGCGCAACTTTGATCTTCAGTTTTGCGGGGAAGGTTCGCAGCGCAGCCGCCTCGCACGCCGCCCAAGCCACCCATCTTGTTCCCCTGGTAGGCGGACAGTTCCTGATCTCGCTCTACGGCGGTTACTTCGGCGCGGGTATGGGCGTGCTCATGCTGGCGCTGTACCTGCTGGCGGCGAACATGGATATACATCAAGCCAGCGGCGTGCGCCTGCTGTGCGGCACCGCGGCGAATACCATCGCGACTCTGGTTTTCGCCGCTCGGGGCATCATTCAATGGCCGCTCGCCGTGCCCATGCTTTTCGCATGCGCCGCCGGAGGCTACTGGGGTGCGCACCTGGTCAAGCGTATGGATCCCGAGAAGGCTCGCCGCGTGATCCTGGTGTATGCCTGGACTGTCACGGTCTGGCTGCTGGCGCGGTCTCTGCGGTAAGCCGGCGGCGAGTTCCAAGTCGAGCCTTACGCCGCCTTTTTGCGATCGGCCTCGAGTCGCGAGTCAACCAGCGCCACAATTTCGTCGATCACCGGGTGACTCATGCCCTTCTGCTTGGCGATCAACTGCACCAGCTTATCGGCGCGCTCGATATTTGTCGCTCCGTTGTCGATCGCGCGCGCCGCCGAAGCCGGACGAACGAGCGATTGCGCGGCGGCGGCGTATTTCTCAAACGGCACGAGATCGTTAGGGTTGGCGCCGAGCTTCACGCATAAATCGTTGACGAAATTATAGACCGAGCGCGAGGTCTCGATGTCGCTGTGTACCGCTTCCTGCGCGGTGCGAATGCCATCTTTGGCGATGCAGCGATAGTTGCCGGCGAGCAGCATCGCCCATTTCGCCAGCGGCACGAAAATGGAATCGTGCACCTTCAGCTTCACCGGTAACTCGATCTTGCCTTCCGGCGTGTCGAAGCGCGCGCCTTCGATGTCTTTCTCGAGCTGGCGAAGAATCGCGGTGGATTTCTCGTCGTCGAACTTCGCGACTTTGAAGTTGGTCGGCAGCGTCACCATCAGCACGTTGACTTGCTCGCCCGGCGGGCGGATCGCCTGCGGGTCCGGACTGTTGAGCGTCATGCATTTGGGATCGAAATTCTCCCAGACAGTCGGATCGGTGTAGGCGGGTTTCAGCGCGTCGTGGTTCAGGCCATGGATGCGCCTGATGTAAGGCGGCGGCGGCATATTCATGATCGACATGCACGGCACGCGCGACTTCGCCACCGCGTCGAGCAATTCGCGCACGCCCCCCGCGCGATATTGCGGCTCCTGCATGCACAGACCGACGAGGTCGTAGTCTTTCGGATTGACACCGGCCGCCGGTCCGGCGGTCACCTTGCCGGGCAGCTTGCGCGAGTCGAGCACGACCGGATCCTTGCGCCCGCGCACCGGCAAGCGCACGCGAAAGCCTTCCGCGTTGATGAGATCGGCCTCCGCCGGCAGGCAGACCAGATGAATCGTGTGGCCGCCAAACAGGATTTTGGAGGCGAGAAGCGATCCATAGGACGCGCCCATGAGCAAGATGTTGTACGGCATACGAGCTGCTCCTTGTCGAAGGTGAAAGAAAGATAAGACCGGAATGTCCGTTTACTTTCCCGCATCGGCATTATACTCCGAACTACCCCCGCTTGTGCCGGCATCTTGAATTTTCCCCGTCCCGGGCGACTCCGAAGGCGATGCTGCGCCATGACGGCGCGACCGCTTCGACCACCGATGTTGGACCATCTTCATCCGGGGCGGCTTCCAGTGTTCAGCGATCCGCCCGCCTGCGTATAATTTAATGAGGTCGCACATGAAAGCCCCGGTCGTCGCACTATTCATTTTGCTGCCTGCCTTCGCGCAGGCCCCTCCGCAGAAGGGTCTTTCGAAGTCCGCGTCCGCGGCGGATCGGTCGAGCGACCAGACAATCCGTCTGGACGTCACGCGCGTTCCCGTCCTGTTTACCGTCGCCGACAAGAAGGGGCACTTTGTCACCGACCTGACCAAAGATGAGTTCGAGGTGGTCGAAAACAAGAAACAGCAAACCATCCTCGACTTCAACGGCGAAAGCGAGCTCCCGCTGCGGCTGGCGGTGCTGATCGACACCGGCAACAAGGCCCGGGAAAGGTTCACGTTTCAGCAGGAAGCGGCTACCGATTTTGTCGAAACCGTGATGCGTCCGGTGTTGGACAAAGCCATTGCGGTCGGCTTCGATACGTCCGCGGAGCTGGTTGCGGAGATGACCAACGACATCGGCAAACTGAACGCATCCGTCCGCGCGCTGCGGCCGGGCGGCGGCGCCGCTCTCTACGACGCCATATATATTGCGTGCAAGGAAAAGCTGCAAGACCAGCCGCCGGAGAAGTTCCGCCGCGCCATGGTGATTCTGAGCGGTGGTGACGATAACCAGAGCCGCTATACGCGCGAGCAGGCGCTTGAGATGGCGCAGAAGGCGGATGTGGTGATCTACACCATTTCCACCAACAACAGTGGCGAGGAAAACGATGGCGACAAGATCCTGCGGTACTTCGCGCAAGAGACTGGCGGTCAGGCTTTCGTCCCCTTCAAGGCATCCGACCTGGCTCAGTCCTTCGAGAACATTGCCAATGAGCTGCGGCATCAATACATCGTGGTCTACCGGCCCGAACCACTCAAGGCCGATGGGCTGTATCATACTCTCGAAATTCGGGTGAAGGGGCGCAAAGACCTGGTGGTGCGAGCCCGCCACGGCTACTACGCTCCGCTCGCGCCCGGCGTTCGCTGAAATCGAAGCGCGGCGCATCCAGCCGGACCGGAGGCGCCGCGTTTGCTATTTTGTGTCGCGCCAGGCGTAAACGACTCACTGCTTAGGTCAGTTTCAACTCCGCGCAGAGGTCGGCTTGGCCTCCCGTCGCCGCGGGGGCGCCTGCTGGGCGCGAGGGCCGAGGTGGCGATAGCGGTCGCATTCCTTTTCACAGACCTCGCAGTAATCTTTGAGTGATGTGTTCAGAAATGCTTTCCATGGTCAGTCGCTCAGCAGAGTTCCGTCCAACCGCCATTCCGGGCACGGAACTTGACGATCATAGCCGACTTGCTACCCTGGAGATGCGCGGGGAATGCTCCTTGCCAAGGATCTTTGATCGGCCCGCAATAACTTACGATGACAGTCACCCTCAGACCGCGGACCGAAATCACGGTGCCGAAGAGCATCCGCAAGGCCGGGTACCGAGCGGGCGACCAGGTCGAGTTCAGGGTGTCCGGCCGCACGATCACCATCGTTCCCAAGCTCTCGACCGCGGACGACGAGTACACACCGGGGCAGCGGCGCATCATCGGCGCGCGGCTCGCTAAGGCTGAGGAAGACATCAAGGCAGGCCGTGTTCACGGCCCTTTCACGGCGAAAGAAGCTGCGGTTTTTGTGGAACGCCTCGCCAAGGAGCGGGCAGCCAAGAAAACTACGCGCTCTCGCCGATGAAGATTGTTCTGTCCGATCGCGCCTCGATTGCGATCGCTGACGCCCCTCGCCCGGTTCGGAAGGCCTTCCATAAACAGCTCGCCTTCTTAGAGCGCGACTTGCATCATCCCTCGCTCCACGCCAAGAAGTACGACAGGCTTCAGTCATCGCCTGGCAGGAAGCGGGGCTAAAGTCCAGATCATTCGACTGGCGAGCCGGCTTCCGGCGCATCCAAGGACTCGACCTGCTTCCTAAAAACGGTGGCCAGAGGTGTGTGATCCTTGACGTTCGTCGTTAGAATCGCCGCGTCGCCCGGACAGAACATAGCGAATATGATGTCGCCGAGGCCCCGGCATTCCCTGTCTCCCAGTTGGAGCCGTTTACTTCCTTTGACGATCTCCTTGAGAATTTTAATGCGCCGCTGATTCTCTGGCTTTGGGGGGAGCCGGTCTAGGACCTTGAGCACTTCGCCCAAAGCTCCCTTTTGTGCCAACAGTGCGGGAGCCATGCAACACTCACCACGGTGATCACATCCGAGGTGCCCCATCTCAATGAGGTTACCTTCGAGGATTGGAGCGCGCTCCGCGTAGCACGGAAGCTCCTGCAGCACTTCGGTTGTCACGGACCGACGTTCCCGCCACGATTGGATGATCGTCCTCTTGAGGTGTAGGCGATAATGATCACGGATGATCTCCCCGAGATTCTCGTGTGGGTAACGACCCAGCGTCTCGACGGCTGTCATCTTCTCGAAGTCCTTCGCGCCAAGCTGAAGGGACTCGATTGCGGTCAGAACAACATTTTTCCTGGGTGTAGAGGCCATGCGGCCGAGTTCACGAAGCGCGTTCGGGAATGAATTCACGGCCAGCTTGTTGTGGAACCATACCCAGTTTTTTAGTGGCCCGGCTCGAAACTCTTTAATCGCATAAACAGGAAGACCCGTCCACGCAAATCGCCCGAGCGCCGCCTTTGCGCGCGCGTCGTCCTTAAGGAGGACGTCGGTCAAAACAGTCGTATCAAGATATGCCCTATTCACTCAGGAGCTTGCTCAATTCTTCGAACTTTGGGGGCGCTATGTTCAGGCCCACCCGTTCAAGCCTAGAAACCTGGTCCAGGGCTGCGTCGAACGTCATAAAAGGTTCGGATCGAAGACTTACCAAAGCGGATCGGACCGCACGAATGTGTGGCTCGTCCATTGCGCGGCCCTGTCGTCTCATTGCAGCGTTCTGAAGGGAGCTTGCAATCAGTGCAAAACCCTCTCCAATTCGCCGACACACAAATAGTTCGGGGAAGAGAGCGCAACAGTGCTGCATTGAATCATCGGCGGCAATCCTGTCCTCGTCCTTAAGCGCAGCGAGTGCCTCGTCAACCCGAGTCAAGGCCCGCGAGATCAGACTCAACGCGTTCCGGAGGTAGGGAGATCCCAGCAAGTCCGGGGAGTGGTAGATCTCCTCTGTCGGCACCGGAGCCCGTTTGAATCCACTGCTCGTCTCAATCGAGACGACGGGAGCTCGACGGGCTTCCGAGCCGCTCGTCCGAGACTCCCGCGGTTTGATGATCGGTTCCGACATGTGCTCTTTAGGCTCCGAGGAAAGGCGAGTAATCCCTCCTGATCACGTGCATCGTTTGCGTCAACCATTCTTCAAAAGAAAGTTGCGACAATAGGATCGTGCCCTCAACATAGCAATCGACATCGAAGGTCACCTGCTCGCGCGTCTCTGAAATCGACTTGGCAATCTTGTGCCAGACGTAGGGGAGATCCAATTTGTAGTCAAGGCTCTCGGCCTTTAATCGCACGGAATAGCCTTTGCTTCCCTCCTCTTTCCTAAAGGATAACTCGGGAAAGAGGGGTTCGCCAGACACGCCGAAGTGCTTTCCAGCCGGAATACTCAATAGGCCGCAGCCAAGCATGGCCGCAGCCGCAGCTTTTTTATCTGGAAACGTTTTGCCGTGGATCATGCGAAGCCCGACGCGTTTCAGGTCCCGGAGCTGCAGTGCGGAGACGATCGCTTGCCCGAATTCCGCGAAAAGTCGGGGAGCCCGCTTGAGCTCGCGCGAATCGAAGAGTTGGATACCAGCGCGATTTGGCTCCCAGGTGAGTTCGAACGCACCCTCCCGCATCGCCACATTGTTCGGCTGAGCGTTAACAACAATCGCGTCCGGGAAGAGTCGTGAGACCTCTTGCCAGATCAGCCCGGCGCGGTCCCAGACGAGATACGAGTGCGCAAACCGAATCTCGAATGAGAGCTGACTGAATTCCAGATCTTCCAATGTCAATGGCATCGGCCCCGGGTCCTTGCTGAGCGGTACATCCGATCTTATCATTCAGGGCGACTGAGCGCCTACCTTCCCAGCGCTGCGCCCCCGCGCTTTCCTGACCGCGTCGATCGGCGAAGACGAAAGACCGCTTGCAGGCGGTCGCCAAGGGAACCGATCCCGGTTGGTTTGGGCCAAATGCTCTTCCAGTTCCGCGATCGTCCGGCAAGGCATCGCGGGCATAGGCCGATTCACGCCGCGTAGATCGCGAGGCGTCGCGAGGTGCGCTCGCTCGTACCCAGGGTTTGGGCGAGCGCTTGGTGCCGAGATCCACCTTCCGGCCGAGGATGCGCTCAAGATCTTAGCAGCGTAGAGATGTGAGCCTTTACGATATTGAATTGCGGCAGCGCGCCTACAATCACATCCTCTGCCGTGAACTGCGGAGGCTCGTAGCGCGCGTTATATCCGTAGAATTTCAGGTCCTGGTATTCGGCAAAGATCTTCCTCAGGTTCGGGTCCCGGCCAATCGCATTGTCCCGCGCCGTGTGGCTTCGGATGTGGGTGTTGCGGTTCGCGAAGTAGGCTTCAACGTAGTGCATCGCCGAATAGAACAGCGCAATCAGCGCCCAGTCGATCCTCGGCTGCCAGTCCAAAGGAAGGGAAAGCGCGAAGCCCTCATTCCTCTCCGCCTTCAGAAGATGGACGTCCTTTGCTGGCACGGCCTCTATTCCGGGCGGGAATAGATTAAGTTAGAGCCGCTGGCAATCTGCGAGGCAGGCCGGTCCATAGCGGCGATCAAGTTGAACTCGAAGCCGGTCTCCGGAAACTCCGAAAGCAGGCCAAGCTCTTGATCGTAAATCCGGCGGCGCACCTCAGGCTCCGGATTGTCGACGGCAATCCAAACCAGGAACGCGTTCGGGACCGCCTCGGTCATGACGAACTTAACCTGCGGAACGGAACCAAGGTGCTCCGCCAAGGCGTCATTCACGCAGGCGTCGTCCGACGCACCGCGGACGCGGCCTTCGCCCTCGGTGGAATCAAAGTGAATCATCGTGCGCCGTCATCCGAATCGAAAAAATTGGTGGAGGCGGCGGGAGTTGAACCCGCGTCCGAGAAAGTCCGGCGCGAAAAGGCTACGTGCGTTTCCGGTTCGTTGGTTTTCGACCGCTGCATAAGATACCGGCAAGAAGCAGCGGCTTAGCCTGATTGATTCCGGCTTTCGGCTCCAGACGGAAGCCTTGGGCCTACTCCTGCAAAATGACGCTCTCAGCCCGAGTGCAGGCCCATCGGACCAGAGCGGCTACCTAATTAATTAGGCAGCGTATGCAAACTGCGTGTTATTGGCAGTTTTTGTTTCCGATCGTTTTACGGGAGCTCGGAACCCGGCACGACTTCCCACGTAAGATGCAATCCCGTCGAATCCGTTGCGCCCCCTTTCAACTTCAGTTTACCATCGAATCTGGGTTGCGCGCATAACGACGCACCTACTCAGAAGATGCCCCGACCGACCACGCTGCCCGAAACGGGCGCCCAGCAAGGCGAAGAGCTCATCCCTCTTTTCCACGTCGTGTTGCTCGACGACGACGAGCACACCTACGACTACGTGGTCGAGATGCTCACCAAGATTTTCTGCCTCTCGGTGGAAGCCGCCTTCCACCACGCCGTCGAAGTCGACTCCACCGGCCGCACCATCGTCATTACCTGCGAACGCCCGCAGGCCGAGTTCGGCCGCGATCAGATTCACGCCTACGGCGCAGACCCGCGCATGCCCGTCTCCAAAGGCTCCATGAGCGCGATTATCGAGCCCGCCAAAAGCTGATCACGAAGATCTCAAAAAAAATAAGTCCTTCCGTATTTGTCGATTAGCTCCCCATCGCCGGCGCGATCGCACCGCCTCCACCCTAAGCTTCAGTCGTGAAGAAGACGCAGAGAAAAGCGGAGGTGGTCGAGCAGATCATCGAGAAAGTCGAGCAGAGGCTTGGCGACGGAGAAATGAAGGCGACTCTGGGCGATTATATCCGCCTGGTGCAGCTTCAAAAGGAGCTGGAAGAAGAGGAGCCGGGGGAGATAACGGTCACATGGGTGGATCCGGACAAGTCGGAATCAGACACCGAGAAATAGAATACAAGCCGCTCCCGTCGCAGCAGAAGTTTCACGATTCGCCGGCGCGGTTCAAGGGGTTTTCGGGCCCCATCGGTTCTGGAAAAAGCCAGGCGCTGTGCCATGAAGCCATCAAGCTCAGTTACCTGAATCCGGGCCGGACCGGGTTGATCGGCGCGCCGACGTATCCGATGTTGCGCGACGCCACGGCGGCGTCGTTGCTGGACGTTTTGCATCGCAACAAGATCCCGCACGAAATGAACCGCGCGGAAAATTACGTGGTGATGAAGGAAACCAAGTCCAGGATTTTGTTCCGCGCCGTGGAGGAGTTCGAGAGATTGCGCGGCAGCAACCTGGCGTGGTTCGGCCTGGATGAGCTGACCTACACGGCGGAGCAGGCCTGGCTCCGGCTGGAGGGCCGGTTGCGCGATCCCAAAGCGTCCCGGCTCACCGGCTTCGCGGTGTGGACGCCGCGAGGCTTCGATTGGGTCTATGACCGCTTCGTGGCGCGCAAGATCGAGGGCTATGAGACGGTTGCCGCGCAGGCGTTCGAGAACCGGCATTTGCTGGAACGGGTTCCGGACTATTACGAGCGGCTGCTGAGCAGCTACGATGAGAGATTTTTTCAGCAGGAGGTGCTGGGTGAGTATGTCACTCTTGCGGCCGGCCGCGTGTACTACGCGTTCGAGCGCCGCGACAACATCGCTGAGACGGAACTGGATCGAACCCGGCCTTTGCTGTGGTCGCTGGATTTTAATTTCAATCCCATGAGCTCGGTGGTGGCGCAGATGGAGGGGGAAAAGGTGAGAGTGCTGGACGAAATCGTATTGCGGCGCGCGACTACGATGCAAGCCTGCGAAGAGTTCGAGCGCCGCTATCCCAAGCATCCGGCGGGCTTGATCGTATATGCCGATGCGAGCGGCGGGACGCGGCAAACCTCGGGAACCAGCGACCTGGCGGTGCTCAAGCAGTTTTTCCGGTCGGGCGCGTATGGGGAAGTGACGTTTCGAATTCCGCCCTCGAACCCGCTGGTGCGGGATCGGGTGCTGCTGATGAACGGCAAGCTGGCCTCCGCCGAGGGAGGCCGCACACTGACGGTCGGCAGCCGATGCACGGAGTTGATCAAGGATTTCGAGCAGGTGATCTACAAGGACGGGAGCCAGGTGATCGACAAGGAAAAGGATTCCAAGCGGACCCACTTGTCGGATGCCCTGGGCTACCTGGTGTGGCAGGAATTTCAGGGCAAGGCGGGAACCTTGTGGCGGAATCAGCGCCTGATTTGACCAGGAATGGATGGGAGAGGCGAAAGCAGTGTTTGACATAAACCGTGAACATCCCGATTACATCCTCCGGCGAGTGATGTGGAGAAGGTATCGCGACCTGTATCTCGGCGGCGAGCACTTCCGGCTCCGCGTGCACGACTATCTGGTGCCCCGGCAGAGAGAGCCCGGCGACGTGTACTCGGAGCGGCTGAGCCGGATGTTCTATCAGAATTACATCGGTTCCATCGTGGATTGGTATACGGCGACGCTGTTCCGCCAGGAGCCGATCCTGACGTTTGAAGGACAGAACGACGCGGGGAAGCAGTTTTTCTCGCAACTGGTGGAGGACGCGGACCGGAAGAAGACCCAGTTGAACGACTTCTTCCGGCGCGTCTTCATTGAGAGCCTCATCACGGGCGGCGGCTATGTGCTGGTGGATTTCCCCAGAGCGCCGGCGGCTGGAACCAGGGGCGAGGAAGACGCCTCGGGGGCTTCTCGAGCATATCTGGTAGATTATGCCGCCGACGACATCATCAACTGGAGCCTGGACGAGTTCGGGAATTTCGAATGGGTGGTGATTCGCACGCGGCTGCTCAAGAAGGATCGCGTGGAGGACGGAGATTGGCGCATCGAGACACGCTGGTCGTATTACGACAAGCGAACCTTCCGGATCTACGTGAGCAATCAGGACAGCGGCCTGCCCAGCGCGGCCAAGCTGGTGGATGAAGGCACGCACGGCCTGGCCAAGCTCAACCAGGTTCCGCTATTCGCGTTGCGGATGCCGGAGGGTTTGTGGATGTTGAACCGCGCAGGTTCTCTGCAACTGGAGCATTTCAATAAGTCCAACGCGCTGGCGTGGGCGCTGACGATGGGGTTGTTCGCGATGCCGGTGGTGTACTCGGACCGGGAATGGAGCCAGATGGTGGGCGAGAGCTACTACATCCAGCTTGCGCCGGGGGACAAGTTCGGGTGGACTGAGCCGGAAGGAAAGGTCTATCAAATCGCGGCGGACAATCTGACGCAATTGCAGGAAGAGATTTACCGGGTTTGCTACCTGCCGCAGGCCGGCAAGGCGCTGGATAAGGGAACCATGCAGTCGGGGCTGGCCAAGCAGATGGATTTCTCGATCACGCAGGAGGTGCTGCTGGCCTACGGCGACGCGGTAAAGGACCAGGTGCGCAGAGTCCTGCGGGCGATCGCCGATGCCCGGGAAGACGGCCTGGAAATCGGCGTGACGGGGATGGACGAATTCGACATCTCCGATTTTTCGACGGAGCTGGCCGACGCGAAGCAACTGCTGGGGCTGGGAATGGACTCGCCGACGCTCAAGAAGGAGATCTTCAAGAGGCTGGCGCTGAAATTCTTAAGCGATTCGCGGCAGGACGTCAAGGACCGTATCGCGGCGGAGATCGAAGCGGCCTGAGTTTTCAATTAGGAGAAAAAGATGGCGGAAGAGAACGACGACATTCGAAGCATGATGCAGACGGTAATCCAGGAATTTGTCAAAGCGGAGCAAAACCGGGCCGAGCCGGCGCATAAGGCGGAGCTAGTGGAGGAGCGCCGACGGCGGGAGAGCCTGGAGCAACGCGTCAACGAGCTGGTGGCGGAAAACGAGAGGACTCGAGCGAAGGCGGAGGAAGCGGAGCGGTCCGCGGCGGTTCGCGCAGAGTTGCAGAGGCTGGGGGTGGCGAAAATCGAGCTGGCGTACAAAGCGGTGAAAGACGAGATTCGCCGCGCGGAGGATGGGCGGCTGGTGGCGCCGGATGGATCGGACGCGCGGGATTACCTGGCGCGGTTCGTCAGCGAAAATCCGGAGCTGCTCCCGGCGCGTCTGGGCGGAGGCTCCGGTGCGACGGCGGGACAAAGGACTTCAGGCAGCGGGCCGGTGGACATCGACAAAATCCGGCCGGGAATGAGTGCGGAGGATAGAGAACGTGTGAGACAGGAGATCGCGAGGGTGGCGTCGCAGACGCTACGCGGAGTGTAGGAAGTTTCGGGAAGTCAATTTAAACAGGAGAAAAACATGGGTGCAATTACATCGACGAATGTAGCGACTGCGATTGTCAAGCTGGTAGCGGCGGACGCCTTGCCGGCTTTGATGGGGAACCTGATTATGGGGAACCTAGTCAATCGCGATTACGAACCGGCGTTGGCGAACGCGGGGGACACGATCAACGTGCCGATTCCTCCGGCGCTGGTGGCCAACAACATCGCGGAGGGCGGAACGGTCACGTTACAGAATCCGAATCTGGGGAATGCGCAGATCGTGCTCAACACGCACGCGGAAGCAACCTTCCTGATCCCGGACGTGACGAAGGTGCTGGCGGTGCCGGACCTGCTGAAGCTGTACATGCAGCCGGCGGTGGTGGCGATCGCCGAAAGCATCGAGACCAACCTGCTGAACCTGTATGCCTCGTTCAGCGCCAACGCTCCGGTGGGCACGGGCGGGACGACGATCGTGGAAGAGACGGTGGACTTAGCGGAGACGGAGTTGTTCGCCGCGAAGGTTCCTCCCAGCGCCAACAAGTACCTGGTGGTGGACTCGAACACGTATTCGGCGCTGCGGCAGATTCCGCGGTTCAGCGAGTTTAACACGGCCGGCGAGGCGGGGTTGCGCGCGCTGGTGGACGGCTCGGTGGGCAAGATGAAGGACTTCTACATCTTCCGCTCGCAGTTCGTGGCGCATACGGGCAGCAGTCCGGTGATCACGCACAACCTGGCGTTTTCGCGCGACGCGATGGGCCTGGTGGTGCGGCGCCTGCCGCAGCCGCTTCCGGGTACCGGCGCGATCGCCGAGTACGCGGAGCTGGGCAGCTTCGGCATGCGCGTGACCATGAGTTACCAGCCCAATACGCTGGCGCAGCAGTTCACCGTGGACGTGCTGTACGGCGTCGGGGTGCTGCGAAATGCTTTCGGGGTCCAAGTCAACAGCTAAAAGGAGAGGGCACAGGCGAAGGCGTCTGTGCCCGTCCAAAACAATATGGATGTGCGGGTCTATTATCAGAAACTTCGAAAGATTGAAGCTGCCATGCCGGAGCCGTATGTGGTGGTCGTGAGCCGCGAGACGCCGGACGGAGGCAAGCCGGGCGTGAAGACGGACGTGCCGCGGAGCCTGGCGGCCAAACTGATCGTGGAGGATCAAGCCACGCTGGCGAATCCGGAGGAGACCGCGGAATTCCGGGCGGACCTGGAACGGCGGCGGCAGGAAGCCGAGGGGTTGGAGACGCCGACCACGAAAAAGCAGGGCAAGAGGCAATAAATCATGCTGCTGACGGATGGAAGTCCGAACGACGAGGACGCGCTGCAAGTCTACGAATCGGCGATTTTGCAGGTGTCCAATACGGAGATGATCCCGCTGAGGGCGAAGCTGAAGCTGGCGCTTGAGGAGATTTCCGAGGACGTGCTGGATGTGCTGCTGGCACACGGCGCGCCGTCGGATCCGCATGCCACGACGCGGCGGACGATGGGTGTTTCCGACGTGGTGGTGACGCGGCAAATGAAGCGCTGGCACGCGGTGCACACGCTGGAGGTCTTCTACCGGGACGCCTTCAACAATCAGTTGAACAACCGTTATCAGTCGAAGTTCAACGAGTATCACGAACTCTCCGCGGATGCGCGGGACAAGGCGTATCAGTTCGGCATCGGGCTGGCGCTGGTTCCAATTCCGAGAGCGCAAGCGCCGGCATTCAGTTTCGTGGCGGGGCCGATCGCGGAGACGATTTACTACGTGACCGTGAGTTGGGTATCGGCGAGCGGGCAAATCGGCGATCCGAGCGAGCTGACTACGTACGATTCACCGGCGGAAAGCCTGCCGGTGGTGACGGCGGTGAATCCTCCGGCGGCCGCGACGGGATTCAACGTGTACATGGGGCTGTCGCCGGAGACGGTGACATTGCAGAATTCGACGCCGGTTGGGGTGGGAGGCAGCTTCACCCTGGCGAGCTCGGGACTGGTGGGGGGAAGCTGTCCGGGATGCGGCCAGGCTCCGGATGTTTACGTGACCGGCGGGTCGATGCTCATTAGGGGCTAAAGTATGGCGATCACGGCAAGTGTGGCAGCGCAAAAGATGGTGGGGTTTCTGACGGCCACCGATACAGGCGTGAACTCGGCGGTGAGGCAACTGGCCATCGACACGGGCGTGACACTGGCGCCGGTACCGGCGACGCACATTATCAACCAAAACGTGCCATTCGCCCTGGCGGAGAAGGCGAAGGCCGTGAAATACCCGGTGATGTACGTGTACACGGACCGGATACGCAACCTGCTTACGGAGAAATTCCGGGCATTTTCCGGAAAAGTGCGCACCGTGACGGAAGTAAGAGTCTCGCAGGACCGGCTCGAGGGGCTCGAGGATCAATTGAGGTTGTACGTGGATGCGGTGACGCAGGTGCTGGACGCGAATCGCGGGACCTGGGGGCAGGGAGCGTTCTACACGGGCGGCTACGAAGCGACTTTCGAGCCGGTGCAGCACGGAGGCCAGAATTTCCTGCAAATCGCCAAAGTGAGTTTTGAAGTGGATTTTTCCGAATGAGAAGGGGAACGGGCGGCTTTTTCTATGGGATGTTACGTATCGTCCAATAACGAGCGAGTTTACACGATGCTGGAATCGGCGTACGGAGAAGTGCCGACGATCACGGCGGCCAACCGCATCCCGCTGATCAAGCTGGGCGCGAAGCAGATTCCGGTGGCGACGGGGCGAAGGGATAAAACAGGAAGCCGTACGTTTGTGGGACTGCCCAACAGCATCCGCAAGACGACGAGCTTTCAGTTGAGCACGTTCATGACGGAATGGGTGAACCAGACGGCGGCGCCGACGCAGGGACCGCTGTTTCAGGCGGCACTGGGGGCGGCTCCGATTCTGTTCGCGGGCGGGACGGTGGCGAGCGTCACCAGCCAGACGCAGCTCCAATTTACGGGGCCGCACGGACTGACGCCGGGTCAAGCGGTGACGTCGGGAACAGACATCCGATTCGTGGCGGCGGTGGAGAACAGCACGACGGTGTTTATCAACGCGCCGTTCACCACCACGCCGGTGGGAGGAGCGGCGATCGGCGCGACGATGACTTACAAGCTGGCGGAGGATCTGCCGAGCGCCAGCATCTTCGACTACTGGGATCCGAGCACTGCGGTGCAGCGGATTTTGAACGGCGCCGCGATGGACCAGATGCAGATTAAAGTGAACGGCGATTTTCAGGAGTTCGATTTCTCCGGGCCGTCGCAGGATTTGATCGACAGCGCGAGCTTCACGAGCGGGGAAGGCGGGCTCACGGCGTTTCCGGCGGAGCCTTCGCAGACGGGATTCGATTACACGATCATCCCGGGGCACCTGGGGCAAGTATGGATGGGAGCGACGCCGCACGAATTCTTTACGCTGACGGAGGCGGCGCTGACGCTCCAAAACAACATCGCGCTTCGGCTGCATGAATTCGGCAGCGACTTTCCGCGCTGCATCACGGCGGGGGCGCGGAAGATCACGCTGAACTTCAGCATTTTCGAAAGCGTGGATGCGCAGACGGCGGGGCTGTATCAAGCGGCGCGGCAGAGGTCGCCGATCGGGGTGATGCTCCAGTTGGGGGAACAGCCCGAGCAGTTGTTCGGGGCCTACATGCCGGCGATGGTGCCGGAGGTTCCGGAGTTCGACGACAGCGAGACGAGGCTGCAATGGAAATTCCAGAACAGCCGGGCACAGGGGACGGTGGATGACGAGTTCTACATTGCTTTCGGATAGGGGGCATTCGGATAGCGGGCTTTCCGATCATGCGCTGCACGAGAGCTTCGCGTGGTTCGAAGCGGAAACGCACGCGGGGGTGCGGTACAGGATCGCGAGGATGTCGCTGGGGCGGCGGATCGGGCTGGCTCGAAAGATCCGCGAGGCGGGACGAAGGCTGGAGTTCCTGGAGGCCGGCGGGGACGTGAGGGAGAAGCTGGACGCGGCCGTGCTCCAGGGCGAAGTGGACCGGGCGTACCTGGAATGGGGCCTGGAGGCGGTGGAGGGGTTGGAGATCGACGGGGAAGCGGCGACGCCGGAGTCGCTGATCGAGAAGGGACCGGCGAGCCTGGCGGCGGAGATTCTTGGCCGCATTCGGAGCGAATGCGGACTGAGCGAGGGTGAAAGAAAAAACTAATCGTCGCATTCCATTTTCTGAGAGGGGGGCGCGAGAGTTCCGCCCAGACGGGTTCACCTCAGGCCGGGTGGAAATGCGAGCAGTGCAGACGGCAGGGGTTGGAGGCGCGACGGCGCTGCGGGTTTCTATCGGAGGAGCAGCGCGGGGCGCCCCGAGTGGTGTGGGCGCGGGGAGGGGCTGCGGCGGAGGAGTGTCCGACGTCGCTGGTGACTCCGGCGAGCATCGAGTTTCTGGAAAAGTTTTTCGCGTGGAAGACTGTGGGCAGAAGCGAATTGACGACACATGAATTAACTGCAAGGGAAGCGGAGGCGTTTGTGGTGTTGGAACGCGAATTGCGGATGGAGCAGACGAATGGCCAGCAATAGCTCGACGACGGAGAGGCTGCTGAATCCGAGTGTATTCGGGACGCCGGCGACAGTGAGTCAAGTGGTGGCGGGATCGCTTGCGCCGGTGGGAGGGGGCAGCTCAACCACGGATCAGTCTTCGCAACTGGCGACGCAGATGCAGCAACTGGAGACGGTGGCGCAGGCGGAGACGGAGACGATCCAATCCAACACGCAGGCGATCAATCAAAACACGACGCAACTGGGGCAAGGGCCGCAAGGTGCGTCGGTGGCGAGCCAGGCGGGGAGCGCGATCGAGAGCACGCTGGGAATGGGGCTGAGTCCTTTGATCACGGGGATTTTGGGATTGTTCGGAGGAGGGGGCGGCGGAGGGAGCCCGAGTGTGCCATCCGCGTTTCTGATGCCGCCCTCGGTGAACGTGAACGCGGGAATGAGCGAGGCGGCGCCGACACAACCGTTCGCGGTGGATTATGCGGCGGGGGGGCAGCCACGGGCGGCGACGTCGGGTGCGGGGACGGGCTCGGCACAAATTACGGTGCAGGTGCAGGCGATGGACAGCCAATCCTTCCTGGATCACAGCGACGATATTGCCCAAGCCGTTCGGCAGGCGATGCTGCAATCGAGCGTGTTGAACGACGTGATCCGGGAGGTGTAGAGTGGCGAACTTTCCGGCACTGAAAACGGGAGCGGTGGCGCAATATCCATCGGATCGCGCGCTGCAGTTTTCGACGCAGGCGTATCGATTCCTGGATGGCAGCGAGCAGAGGTTTCCTGGATTTCCGGGAGTGCTTCAGCAGTGGACGATCCGGCTGGATCTGCTGGATGAAGGGGAGCTCGAAAACCTGCGGGAGTTTTTCCTGAGCGAAGAGGGGCGAGCGGGGAGTTTTTCCTTCACCGATCCGTGGACTGCGACGGTGTATGGGAATTGCAGCTTCGGCAGCGATAAGCTGTCGCTGCAATTTCAAGGGCCACACAATGGTGTGACGCAAATCGTGGTGAAGGAGAACCGGTAGGATGCTGGTGTTTCCACAACTGGCGACGGGAGCCGTGGCGCTGTATCCGGTGACGAGGCAAAGCGTGCTGAGGACGGTGGTGAACACGCTGGGCGACGGAAGCACGGTGGTGTACAGCGATCCGGACGCGGCGCAGACGATGTGGGAGATCCAAGCCAAGGGGCTGACGGCGGCGGAATGGAATGCGATCGAAGCGCTGTTTGACGCAGTGGCGGGGCAATGGCAGACGTTCACGCTGCTGGATCCGGCCGGGAATCTGTTCGCCGACAGTGAGCTGCTGAGCTCGGGGGCATGGACGAATGGAGCGCTGATTTCGCTCACTACGGGGATCGGCGATCCGCTGGGAACGACTCGGGCGACCAGAGTGGTGAACGCGGGAATCGCAGCCGAGGCGGTGGCGCAGGCGCTGAGCGTGCCGGGGAATTATCGATATTGCCTGAGCACGTGGGCGAAGACTGTTGGCGGATCGCAAGTGACGCTGACGGCGTCGACAACGGGGGCGGTTTCGGCCGAGACGTTCCCGTTGTCGACGAACTGGCAGAGGATTTCGATCCCTGTGAATTTGGCGCAAAGCACGAGCAGCGTGACGTTCGGGGCGCAGTTGGCCGCGGGCGCGACGGTGGACCTGTTCGGAATGCAGGTTGAGGCGCAGCCGGCTCCGTCGGATTACAAGATGACGGGAACGAACGGAGGGGTGTATGCGAGCGCGCGGTTTGCATCGGACAGTTTGTCGGTGAGGGCGCAGAGCACGGATGTGTATGACGCGACGATCAGGATTGTGAGCGGGGGGAATTAGGCGTCGCCAAGAGTGGCGACGCGGCACGCATGAGTGCGTGCGCCACATCACTTGGGGCCAATGAGGAGACATGGCGACTATCGACATCCTTAAAGAACAAGCCACGCCGCCGACTCCGCTGTTCTTGTTCGACTGCGTGCTGGCGTCGGGATCGACGGAGCGGTGGAGCACGCACTCGGTCACGTTCGGCGGTAACGCGTATCCGGCCCGGCTGCTGAAGCACAATGCGTTCGCGTTACAGGCGTCGGCGGACACATCGATTACGCTGGCGAACGCGGATTCGCACTTTTCCGAGATCGAGAGGGAGACGGGATTTCGCGGGTCGCAGGTCACAATTACGTTTCTGTTTTACGATCTGATGGCGAATGCGGCGGCGTCGGAAGCAAGGGTAATTTTCCGGGGAACCGGAAACACGGCGGACGAGATCACGGAATCGGGATTCCGGGTGACGTTCACCAACCGGCTGAATCTTTCGAGAATCGTGCTGCCGGAGGTGCGAATCCAACGGCATTGCCCGTGGATGTTTCCGGAGACCGCGGCGCAGAGGCTGGAAGCGCTGACGGGCGGCCCGAATGCAAGCTACTCGAATCTATATCGCTGCGGATACTCGGCGGACCAGACCGGCGGCGTGGGCAATTTGAACGCGGGGGTTGCGTTCGCGACGTGCGATTACACGCGCACGAACTGCGTGGCTCGGGGGATGTTCAGCACGGATGCATCGAGCAACGCGACGCGGCGGTTCGGAGGGATAGAATTTGTTCCGCCGCAGATATTGGTGCGGAGCTTCGGCGAGCAGGGATCGCATTTATCGCCGGAGGTGGATAATTTAGCGCTGTACAACGACTTCGTTCCGCTGGTGTACGGGACGGCGTGGTATCAGCCGCCGATCGTGTTCGCGCGCAACGACGGGAACCTGACGCACATGGAAGTGCTGCTGGGGATGGGTCCGATTCAGGGCGCGGTGACGGTGCTGGTGAACGGGATCGAGATTCCGATTGCGGTGACGGGAACGGACATGACCGGGACGGGCTGGTACAACGTTGTGGGCCCGGGAACTCGGAACGGCGCGTTCAATTTGGATTTTACGGACGCGTCGGGGAATCCGCTGGGCGATCCGTACGGAAGCATGGCCTACATGAGCGTGGTGGTGCCGAACCGGATCAGCACGGGAGTGTCGCTGGCGACGGTGAAGGTGCTGCTGCAAGGGCTGCAACTGGAGCAATTCGATACGACGGGCACATCGATGGGAGCTTCGTTCACCAATAATCCGGCCTGGGTTCTGCTGGATGTGTTGCGGCGGAGCGGATGGCTTACGACGGATCTGGACTTGATCAGCTTCGCGACGGCGGCGGAATATTGCGCGGAGACGATCACATCCACAGATCTTTATGGGAATGCGGTGCTGACGCCGCGGTTCGAATGCAACCTGGTGATCGACAGCCGGAGAAGCGCGGCCGAAGTCGTGAAAGGGATCCGGCTGGGGTCGTCATTGATCCTTGGTCCGACCCGCGGGGGGTTGCTGGAGCTGCGAGTGGAGAACACGCTGGCGTTGCAGCAGGCGAATCCACCGGACGGCACCAATAGCACGGAGCAGTTGAACGGCGGATGGCCAGCGTATGAATTCAGCGACGGGTCGGCGGTGTATTCGGGGATCTTAAGAAAGCCGAACGGGGACCCGGCGATCCGGCTGTATTCGAAGAACGGCGCGGACGTGCCCAACCGGCTGACGGTGGAATTTCAAGACGAGTACAACGGATATCAACAGGACAGCTTGTCGCTGGTGGACGCGAGCGATGCGCTGCTGACGGGGCGCGATGTGACGGCGGCGTTTCAAGGAATCGGGCTGCCGAATTTCGATCAAGCGACTCGGATGCTGGAATTGCAGCTTTCGAAGTCGATTGACGGAAACGTGTTGGTGGAGTTTCAGACGACGGTGAAGGGAATCGGGATCGTGCCGGCCGATCTGATCACGGTCACGTATTTAAAGGAAGGGCTGGAGCGGCAGCCGTTCCGGGTGGTGCAACTGGCGCCGGGTCAGAATTATCAGACGGTGCAGGTGACGGCTCGGTGGCACGACGACAACTGGTACACGACGGGCGGGGCGGGGACGGCGGGAGGGGCGCCAGGGGGCGGCGCGGGAGTGGGGCAGCCGAGGCCGCTGGTGGGAAGTGTGCTGGATGCGCACGGCATCGAGCAATTCGGGATCGCGGAAACGGACACGCCGACGGTGGGAGGAGGCTTCACGGCAACGCTGACGATGGCGTTCGACGCGCCGGTGAAGCCGCAGGCATCGGGCGCGAATATTCCGCTGGTGAGTCTAAGTCCGGCGGTGAGCACGACGGGCGGGATCATCGCGGGAGGGCAGACGCTGTACTACGCGGTGAGCGCTCTCGATGGGAGCGGGGTGGAAAGCGGATTGTCGTTCGTGATAATGGCGGTGATTCCTTCGGGGGGCAACACGAATTCCGTGAGCCTAACGGGCTTCAGTTTTTCTGCGGCGACGGCGGGGTTCAACGTGTATCGCGGGCCGAATCCGTATGAGCTGCTGGAGATCGCGACGAACGTGACGGTGGCATCGTCATACACGGATGCGGGAGTGGCGGCGACGCTGACGGGTCCGCCGGATGCGAACTACGATCACGCGAATTTTTATTGGCGCCTGGAATTGCAGCCGGAAGTAGGCGTGAACCTGGAGTCGGCGACGACGATCGGCAACAGCACGCTGGGAATGCTGACCGGGGATTTTGTTGGCGCGCTGGTGAGGATTACGCGGGGCAAAGGAGCGGCGCAGGAGCGGGCGGTGGTGAGCAATAGCTCGACGACATTGACGGTGACTCCGGCGTGGACGGTGACGCCGGATTCGACGAGCTTCTTCGTGGTGGCGCAGGCGACGTGGAATTTCGGAGGATTGACGGCGACGAGTCCGGCGACGATCGGGGTGGCGTTCGAGCCGGGAGCGACGGTGGAGATTTCGGGTCGGTCGGCGAATGCGCTGGATGAAGAGAGCGCGTACGAGCTGAATCCGCTGACGCGGTGGCAGATCGCGAGTGGGACCGGAATCGATACAGGCCCACCGCCGCAGCCGGTGTTCGGATTGAATCTGCCGGGGCAGGGAACGATCGACCTGGTGTCGGTGGGGTTCACGACGCTGGTCAATACGCACACGATCATGGCGGGGACGCTATCGCTATTTTCGTGGAACGAATTGAACAGCCCGACTGCGTATACGCTGGCGAGCGCGGCGGCGAGCACGGACACAACCGTCACGCTGAGCTCGGCGGGGACGGCAGTGGCGGGGGATTTGATCCAGATCGAGGCCGAGATTCTGGAGGTAACGGCGACGTCGGGGGGCGGGACGATTTACTCGGTCACTCGGGGATCGCACGGGAGCACGGCGTCGGCGCATGCGATGAGTGCTCTGGTGTACCACCTGACGCGGAGCGTGACAATCGTGCCGTTCGTGAATGGATTTTTCGGGAGTCCGGCAAGCGGGAGCTACAGCAATTCGATTTTTGCGGCGGACGTGCGGGTTGGGGCGGCGGAATTGTTCGTGACGAATTCGTTCGGGAGCGGGCCGGTGGCGACGGGGTCGTATGGAGGGACGACGGACGACGGATTGCGGACGCTGGCGGGCGGGCAGATGTCGATACAGGTGGAAGGATACCTGGCGATCCAGACGGACGCGGCTCCGCCGCTGGTGGTGGAGTCGGCGCTGGCGATGCGGGATATGTTCGCGGTAGTGAACGAGGCTCCGAGCGGAGGCGCGATAACGATGCAATTGAGGCAAGGGAGCACGGTTTTCTGCTCACTGACGATCGGGGACGGGACGACGGTGTCGAACGTGGTGGACGGGTTCGGGCTGGCGGCGCTGGCGGCGAGCGCGCAGGTCAGTCTGGATATTTTGTCGGTGCCGACGGCGACGGGGACACTGCCGGGACGGGATTTGACGGTGACGATTCGGTTATAAGAACGCAGGTCGGAGACCTGCGCCACATAAGAATTGGGCCACAGATGAACACGGATGAACACGGATAAGACAAAATGACGCTGCAAAAGCTTACCCCCAGTCATGATTTGCAGTGCTACTTTTTTGAGCCGTCGGCGATTGCGGCGCTGAGCAGCACGTCGGCGAGCGGGTTCACGGTATCGGGGACGTGGCGGGAGCAGTTCGATTGGGCGGTGGTCGAATGGAACCGCGACAACGTGTTCGAACATCCGGCGCTGCGGAATCTGCCGGACGGAGATCTGAGCGGCATCACGCTGACTTATCAGGAGACGCGGACAAACTGCATCGCGATGGATTCGGATTTGTTCCACACGGTGAGTTGGCCGTTTCTGCGGGTGTGGGCTCCGGACGCAACCGGGACGGAGCAGGTGTATCAGGTTCCGATCAAGAACTACGCGACGGCGGTGGCGGGGAGTTACAACAACGCTTACGCGAATTTCACGTTGTCGGGGACGCTGACCGCGGGGGATTTCGTGGGGATCGCGTACCTGGGGAACTCGATCACGTATCAGGTGGGCGGATGGGAGGGATCGGTTGCGGCGGTGGTGGCCAATATCGCCACAGCGTATGGGACAGATCCGCTTCTGAGGGCATCTTCAAGCGGCAATGTACTGACTGTGTTCTACCCAGGGGCGGGGGCGAATGGGAATCGGTTCGGGGTGTATTCATTCGCGTGCTCGGCGACGGGCGGCGCATCGACGCTGAGCTGGGATTCGGCGGGACAGACGCTGGCAAACGGCACCTCGCCCACACAGTGGCAGGTGACGATTCCGTTTAATGCGCTATCGGGCTATATCGATCCCGATTATACAACGCTGCATCCGATCATAAATCCGAACAAAATCAGGAAACTGCGCTGGACATATGCGGCGGATTTACAAATGGGCTCGTATGTGCGGAGCGAGTTTCAGGTGGTTGTGAGCGATTGGACGGTGACGGGAACGGGGCTCGACTATTCGGTGGCGGGTCCGGGGAGCTTACGGTTCGACGATTGTTCGGACCAGATGACGTATAGCGGGGGCTGGTCGCCGACCAACGGATTGTCGCAGGGGAATTATTCCGGGGGAACCATTCACCTGACGACGACGCCGGGCGATACGGTGACGTGCGCGTATACGAGTCCGGTGGCGCACACGCTGTATCTGGGCACTCGATATTTAGACAACGGCGCTTCCGCGCTTTCCATTGCCGTGGACGGAGTGCTCGTAGGCGGGACGCCGCTGAATCTGGAACTGGCAGGCGAGGACGTGCTGGTACGGTATCCGGTGGGCACGTACGCGGCGGGGAGCCATGCCATCACTTTGACTCACAGCGGGGCTTCCGGCGAGTTGTTCTATTTCGATTTCGTCGAGGCGGCAGTGCCGACGACCGGGCTGCCGACGTTTCCGAATGAGCCTCGAATGACGCTGGCGACGGATTGGGACACGGAGCATTCGCTGGCGCTGGCTCCGGAGCGAACGGTGTGGCTGATGGACACGCTGGGGTTCGCGGCGAGGTGCAACCATTACGTGGGAGCGCTGTGGTTCTACGAGCTGGTGAATTCGGGGAACGTGTACGCGACGGCGACGGTGACGTTCACTGGCGGCCCGGACACGAATTCGGCGGTGACCAATTCGGTGACGATCACGATGGCGGGGGTGGTGCTGACCAAGCTTGTGCACATGGGCGACACGGTGGACACACTGGCGTCGGCGTATTCGGATGAATTGAACAACGGCTACATGAGTTTTTGGGCGAGCGCGTCGGGGAACGTGCTGACGATTACGGCTCGGATGCTGGGGACGGCGGGGAACGCGCTCACGTTGACGACGGCGTCTTCGGATGCGAGCGAGTGGCAGTTGACAGCGAGCGGCTCCGCGCTGGCGGGTGGGATGGATGGGCAGTGGCTGACCGACCTGACGGCGTCGCCGAGATTGAATCGGGCGGCGAGGGATTGGACCACGAGCTTCTTCACGGCTCTGCATGGATATGGGATCGACGGGACGGCATCGCTCAGCATGGAGCTGGGGAACGGCGATCCGTCGGTGGGGGCGGGGATCGCGCAGAGGGGTCCGCTGGGAGATCCGATTCTGCTGCCGACTCCGTCGTTGATGACGAATTTTTCGCCGACGAGCCTGGCGTTCTGGCAGGAGGCGTACGCGGAGATCGCGGCCATTCAGGCGAGCGCGGGGCTGACTCCGTTTGTGCAATTCGGCGAAGTGCAGTGGTGGTACATGCCGACGAACGGGCTTCCGGCAGGCGGAGGGTTGGTGGATTATCACGGGATGCCGTTCTACGACGCGTGGACGCAAAGCCAATTCCTGGCCACGTATGGAACTGCGATGGCGACGATCACGACAAATACGGTAAATCCGGCGAGTTATCCGAATGAAGTCGCGTTTTTACCGGGATTGATCGGGACTTTCACAAATGCTGTGATCAGTTATGTGCGAGGGAGCCAGCCGGTGTGCCGGTTCGAGGCGCTGTATCCGGTGGATGTGAATCAAACGGCGTTCAATCAGGCGATCAATTATCCGGCGGCGGCATGGACTCCGGCAATTCTGAACGTGCTGAAGACGGAAGGGTTCGGGTTCACGCTGGGGAGGGATCTGGATGCCGCCGAAACGGCGATCGAGGATTCGCACGGGTTTGCAGCGGCGCAGAGGAGCCATTTGGTGGGGATCTCCGAATCGTCGACGCCGTGGTTGAAGGAGGCGCAGAGCGCTCTGGGCAAGGGGTTCGAGAGCGTGGTGCTGTTCGCGCTGGACCAGTTTTGTTTGATCGGGTATGGGTTGCCGCTGCCGGTGGGGTTGCGGAGGAGTGTGAGGATGGGGAGGTAGCGGTGGCGGGCCCGCGGGCAAACTCTGCGCGTTCGCGCAAAAAATGGGATGATGACCGGCGTGAGGATGGACAAGTGGCTGTGGGCGGCACGATTCTTCAAGGCGCGGGGACTGGCGGCGAGGGCGTGCGAGCTCGGCAGGATAGAGTCCAACGGACAACCCGCCAAGCCGGCGAGGGAGATCCGGGTTGGCGACGTGCTGCGAGTGAAGAACGACAGCGGCGAATTTCAGGTGGAGGTTCTGGGTCTGAGCGAGATGCGGGGTCCGGCCGCGGTTGCGCAGACGCTGTACCGCGAGACGGACGCGAGCCGGGAGGCGCGCCTCAAAGTGGCGGAAGAGCGCAAGGCAATGCCTCGCATCGAGGCGCGGGAAGGCAGGCCCTCGAAACGCGATCGCCGCGAGGTCAACCGGCTTCGAGGGAGGAACTAACAAATTCCACAGGCGCCGTTTCACAGGCGCTTGACGCCGCAATCGCAACCTGCTAAATATTTAGCATGAAGCGCAGCATCCTTGTCTTCCTCGCCCTCCTCGCCTTCTGCCCGTTGATCCATCCCCAGACGGCGCCCGCCCCATCGGCGCGCGTCGAAGGTCAGCTTGTCGATGCAGGAACGGGAGCAGGCATCCGTAAAGGCTGGCTCACGCTTCGCGCGGCCGCCGGCGGCGCCGCCGGTTACACCACCGTCAGCGACGCGAACGGCAACTTCGTCTTTGAGGATGTCGATCCCGGGCGCTACTCGCTTTCGGCCGAGCAGGCGTCCTACCTGCGCGCCAACAATGCGCGAGGGCAAATCACGGTGGGCGCGGGAGAGACGGTCAAAGCCGGGCGCATTGCTTTGACGGCGCAGGGCGTCATCAGCGGCAGGGTCACCGATGAAGGCGGCGACCCGCTGCCCGGAGGCGTGCAGGTGCAGGTGTCGCGCTGGCGGTGGGACTCGCAGACAGGCGTGCGCACGCTCACGCAAGTCAAGCAGACCAGCGCCGACGATCAGGGTAACTTCCGGTTGTCCGGCTTGGCGGCGGGAAGCTACTTCCTCAGCGCGTATGGGGGGCGCACCACGGCGGCATTCGACGATCGCACCGTGATGCGCGGCTCGGAGGCTTACACGACTACCTACTATCCCGGCGCGTCCGCCCCCGACCGTGCGGCGCCGATTGCGGTGGCGGCCGGCGGCGAGATGGCGAATATGAATCTGAATTTGCGCAAGGTGCGGGTGTCGCGAATTCGCGGAACAGCGCGCGACATCTCCTCCGGGGAGATGGCCAACCAGATCGCGCTGCACCTGGTTCCGCAAGGCGCGTACCCGATCAGTCCGGTCACCAACGACGCTGTCGCGGTGGTGCAGAATGGCGTGTTCGAGTTTCCGCGCGTGGCGGCCGGGAATTACGTCATCGTTGCGCCGGACAACGCGGTATCGGCGCACCTGGTCGGGCGGTACGATGTGTCGGTGGCCGAGGCCGACATCAACGGCATCCTGTTCCCGCTGGGTCCGGGCGCGGCGGTCGAAGCTCGCTTCAAGACGGATTCCGAAGAAGCAGCGCCGGCCGGTTTCAATTTTTCGCTTCGCTCCGCCGATGGAGCGGGCCTCAACCTCCCTTCCAGACCCGAGGGAACAGACGGGACGCCGCGCGCGTCCGGTCTTCCGCCAGGCCGCTACTGGGTGGACATCCGCAACGCTCCCGGCTCCGCGAACGCGTACGTGAAATCGATTCACTTCGGCGAAGTGGACGCGACCCTGAAACCAGTCGACATCGGGAGCGGAGCGCAGCCCATCTTGGATGTGCTGATTGCTCCCAACGGCGGAACCGTCTCGGGAACGGTTCGAAACGACAAGGGAGATGCGGCCGCGGCTTTGCAGGTGGTTTTGGCGCCTGCATCGCGGGAGTTGGGCGGGGTCCAGCGTCTGGTAAAAAGCGCCGCGGCCAGCCAGGGAACCTTTCGCTTTTCCGGAGTCGCTCCGGGAGATTATCTGGTGCTGGCGCTGGAAGGCGGCGACGCCGGCGCGTTGCGCGATCCGGCCTTTCGCGAGGCCATCGCGGATCGCGGAGTGAAGGTGACAGTGCAGGAAGGCTCGATGCCGAGCATCGATGTCCCGCTGATTCCCGAAAGTATTGTCGCCGCGGCGCTGGAGAAACTGGAATGAAGCGCATCCCCAACATATTCGCAGCGATTGTGCTTGCCATCGTGACTTCGCCGTTGCTGTGTGCGCAGAGTGCGGCGCGGCCGGAATTCGAGGTCGCGACGGTCAAGTCGTCGCCTCCTCCGTCCGGCGACACCATCAACATCAACCTGGGCACGATTCGCAACGGCAAGGTTACGATGACGAACGTTTCTTTGAGCGACTGCATAAAGCTCGCATACGGGATCGTCTCCGACGATCAGCTCTCGGGACCGGACTGGATCAAGAGCAAGGAAGTGCGCTTCGACATCGTCGCGCAGGCACCGGCCGATACCCCGCGCGATCAGCTTCTGCCGATGCTTCAGCCGCTGCTCGCGGACCGCCTGAAACTGGTGCTTCACCACCAGCAGAAAGAACTCTCCTACCTGGCGCTGGTGGTCGGAAAGAACGGGCCAAAGATTCGGGTGGCGAAGCCGGATGCAGCCGCCGGGAACGCGGCGGCGCGGGGCCGAATCGTCGCCAATCAAATGCCGATGAGGGGATTGGCAACCCTGCTATCGCGTTTCGAACGTGAAACCGTGGTCGACCTCACGGGACTCGATGGGCAATTTGAATTCAAGCTGGAATGGACTCCGGACAACGGCCCAGTGCCGCCGGATGGAGCGTCCGCTCCTTCACTCTTCACGGCCGTGCAGGAGCAGCTCGGGCTCAAGCTGGAATCGCGCAAGGGCCCGCTGGATGTCCTGGTGGTGGATCACGCCGATAAGGTTCCCACCGAAAACTGATATGGCGCGTCAAAAGAACTATTGACAGGCGTAGGGAAAGATGCTAAATATTTAGCATGAGAGCGCGAGACTAGCATGGTGAAGTTGAGCCGGCGCGAACGCCAGATCCTGGATATCCTGTACGAGCAGGGCAAGGCCACGGCCGCGGGCATTCAGGCCGCATTGCCCGATCCTCCGAGCTACTCGGCCACCCGGGCCTTGCTGCGCATCCTGGAGGAAAAGGGCCACGTTACGCACGAATCCGATGGCCCCCGCTACGTCTTTCGCCCGCGAGTCGCGAAGGACCGCGCCCGCAAGAACGCTTTGCGCCACATGGTGCAGACCTTTTTCAATAACTCCGCCGGCGATGCCGTGGCGGCGCTTCTGGACGCTTCTTCGGCGCAGCTCAAGCCGGAAGATCTGGATCGGATGGAGGGGCTGATTGAGAAGGCTCGAACTGAGAAGGTTAGAAAGGAGCGCAAGTCGTGAACTGGCTGCTCGCGTTTTCGATGAAAGCCGCCGTGCTGCTGGCTGCGGCGCGCGTGGCGGCGTTCCTGCTCAGGCGTTCTCCGGCGGACGTGCGCCACCGCCTGTGGCTGGCCGCTCTGTTCGGCGTGGCGATCCTGGCGCTGCCCGTGAGGTTCCCGCAACCCGTGAGCATCGGAGTGCCCGTGCAATTCTCCATCACGACCTTGGGCGGCGCGCTTCCGGCGCGCGTGGGCACGGGTGTATGGCCGCTGTGGAGCGCGCTCTGGATCGCGGGAATCCTGGTGGCTCTGGCAAGATTGCTTGCGGGCGTCGCAACCGTGGCGTTCTGGACCCGCCGGGCGCGGCGGCTGAACCCAACGCAGATGCCACGCGTGCTGGTAAGCGACCTGGCCGCGACTCCTCTGACGTGGGGCGTCTTCCATCCCGTGATTCTGTTTCCAGCGTGCGCCGTGGAGTGGCCCGCCGATCAACTGGAAGTAGCGCTGCGCCACGAGCAAGCGCATATCGCCCGCTGCGACTGGCTGTGGCAGACGCTGGCCAACGCGATGAACGCGGTGTTCTGGTTCCACCCGCTGGTGTGGCTGGCCAACGCCGGGCTGCGCCGCGAAGCCGAAAGCGCTACCGACGACATGGTGCTCGCCTCCGGTGTGGATGCGGCCGACTACGCGGAGCAACTCGTGCGCGTGGCGCGATTCCTCTCCGGCACGCTGCCGCTGGCGACGGTCCCGATGGCGCGGAGCAGGATTCTCGAATCGCGCGTGCGTGAGATCCTGGATCCGCTTCGCCGCCGGGGGCAGGCTTCCCTGGCGACTCGCGCCGCGGTAGCCGTGCTGGCCTGCGCGTGCCTGGTTCCTCTTCTGGCGGTGCAGGAAGACCCGGCGCTTCACGCCGTCTGGAATGCGGCGACTCCCGCGGCTCCCGCCCCGCCACAGCTTTCTGAGCCCGCCGCACCCGCACAGGCCGCGCCATCCACAATCGTGCCGCCTCGGGCCGCCCGGCTTCAAACCGATACGGCCCCGCAGAGCTTCGCTGCGAAGCCGGAGCCGGTGTCCGCCTCCGATCCGGGCGTAGTGATCCCGCGGCCGATTTACAAAGTGGAACCAACCTACACCGAGGATGCGAAAATCGCCAAGATTCAGGGCAGCGTGAGATTGAGCCTGGTGATCGACGAGCTGGGCCGGGCCGAAGACATCCAGGTTGCACTGAGCCTCGATCCTGGTCTCGACCAGCAGGCCGTCGAGGCCGTGCGCCAGTGGCAATTCACACCAGGGACGAAGGATGGAGTGCCGGTTCCGGTCAAGGCGTTAATCGAAGTAAATTTCAGGCTTTTATAGTTCGAAGAAGCAAGTCTTTAGAAGGAGCAAATCATGCATAGAGTAAAAGTGCCGTTCATGCCGGTGGCCGCGATTCTGGGGCTAACAGCCGTTCTTTGCCTAACCCTGTCCCTGGCCGCGCAGGGCCCGGCGCCTAAGACGACCCAACCGAAGGTCATCTATAAAGTGGAGCCACAATACACCGAGGCGGCGAAAACCGCCAAGGTTTCCGGTTCGGTGCTTCTGAGTCTGGTCGTGGACGAAAACGGGGATGCCCAGGAGATCCAGGTGGCGCGGTCTCTCGACGAAGGGTTGGATCAGAATGCCATCGCGGCTGTACGCCAGTGGCGCTTCGCTCCCGCAACCGAGGATGGCAAGCCCGTGGCTTTCCCGGCAAAAATCGAAGTCAACTTCAGATTGCAGTAACCCGGACCGAGTATAATCTTCGTGTACGCCGATGTTCCTCACGAAGAAACACATCTCGCGCCGCACCGTACTCCGGGGGATGGGCGTCACGATGGCGCTGCCGTTTCTGGACGCGATGACGCCCGCGCAAACGCCTTTGCGGCAGACGGCGGCGGTTCCCCGAAGCCGGTTGGCATGCATCGAAATGGTGCACGGCTCGGCCGGCAGCACTCCCGAGGGGCTGAGCAAGAACTACTGGAGCCCCAAGCAGGCCGGCGCCGATTTCGATTTTTCCTATTCGTTGGAACCGCTCGAGCCGTTTCGGGATTACCTCACGATCGTCAGCGGCACGGATGCGCGGACCGCGGAAGCGCATGCGCCGACCGAGGGAGGAGCGGACCATTTCCGGTCGAGCGCGGTGTTCCTGACCGCGGCGCACGCCAAGCAAACCGCGGGCCCGGATATTTCCAACGGCACATCCATCGATCAGATGTACGCGCAGAAGTTGGGGCGCAAGTTCGAGGATGCCACGCGTGTGCCGTCGATCCAATTGTGCATTGAAAACTTCGGACTGAACGGCTCCTGCGGTTTCAACTACAACTGCATTTACTCGGAGACGATCAGTTGGGCATCGCCGGCCGAGCCGCTGCCGATGACGGTCAATCCGCGAGTGGCGTTCGAGAATCTTTTTGGCGCTCCCGCGGGCTCTTCAGCGCAGGCGAGCGTTGTCGATAAGATCGTGCCGGAGGCGAACCGGCTGGGGCGCGATCTGGGCGCGGCGGATCGCGGCCGGCTCAACGCTTATCTCGAAGAAGTTCGCGGGATTGAGCGGCGGATTGAGTTGATCGAAAAGTACAACGCGGGCGCGGCGGCGCGCGAGCTGACGGCGGCTCCGCTGGGCGTGCCGGATTCGTGGGAAGAGCATGTCAAACTGATGTTCGATTTGCAGGTGGTGGCGCTCGCGGCGGAGATCACGCGCGTTGCGGCGTTCAAAATGAGCCGCGACACCAGCAACCGGGTGTTTCCGGAGAGCGGCGTCAGGACTCCGTTCCACACGCTTTCGCACCATAACGAGAAGCCGGAAATGATCGAGGAGTTCGCCAGGCTCAACCGCTATCACGTGAGTTTGGTTCCATATTTTCTGGAAAAACTCAGAAGCACGCCGGACGGCGACGGCAACCTGCTGGACCACTCGCTGGTGCTGTATGGCAGCCCGATGGGCAACTCGAACATGCATAATCACCGGCGGCTGCCGCTGTTTCTGGCGGGCCACGCCGGGGGCCAACTGAAGGGCAACCTGCATTGCGTCACGCCGGAGGCGACGCCACATGCCAACACTCTGCTGACGATCCTGCACAAGCTCGGGGTGGAGGCGGAGAGCATCGGCGATAGTACGGGGGAGATCGCGATTTAGTGGGGCGACGGCAGGTCGGGGACCTGCCCCACATCATCGGCGACATAGGGCGTAGGGCGGGATTGCAGCAGCTCGCGAACGCGCTGGAGCACCGCTTGCGGGGTCATCGGCTTGGTGAAGACGGCCTGAGCGCCGAGCATGTCGGAGGCTCGTAGCGTGGCCGGTCCGAGCACGGAAGCCGTGGCGATGGCGATGACACTGATCTGAGATTGCTCGGCTCGCAGCGCGCGAATGGCGTCCATACGCTCCTGCTCCGGGATCGCGAGACTTATGATGACCAGGTCGACCAGTGGGCCGCGGCGGTCGGTTGACACTTCATAACCGGCGCCAGTGAGGACGCTCTTGAGCCAATTGCGGGCGGCAAGGTCGGGGTCGTCCACCAGAATCCGTTTCACGGAGGAGCGAATGGCCATGGTCACTCCGTCGGGACTGCGGGCGCCGCCGACGGAAAGAACCAGCGGAACGGTATCGCCGATGGGCGCGTTGGCGGGCACGCGAAAGTTCACCTGAAACAAACCGGCAACCGCATTGGGCGCGTCGCCGGCATAGACGATCTCGGCCGGCAGGCCGCCAACGGTCACACGCACGGGCAGCACGGGCGCGGGATAATCGGCGATGCGGGCATGGATGGTGACGCTTCCGGTGATGCCGGGTGGCGTGGTCTGACCCTCGCCCGTTCCGTACAGAACGGCAAGGCTGCCGCGCGCCGCGGGATCGTGGGCGGAGTTGCAACAGCCGGTTTCATTCAACATGGCCGCTTGCCCCTTGCCGGTGGAATCCAGGGTGAACAAGGCGGGAGCGCTCTCGACCACATCCAGCGTCACGGGTGGCGAGCGCTCGCCCTGGTACTCGACCACGACCTCGGTCTTGGCGCGGCCCGCGAGCTCATAAGGGACCACGGCCATCACGTCGCCGCTGACGGAGTAGGCGAGCGGCGCGGCGAAGCCGTCGAACCAGACGCGAGTATCCGCGAGCAGCGTGGTCACGATTCCGTGGCTGTCGAGCTGCGCGCCGAGGAGCACCGCCGGTCCGGCATTGGGGGGATGGAGCCTGACGATCTCACCGGGGGCGACCTTGCCGCTGGAATGGTCGGCGGCGCTTTCGACGGTGGGCGCGGAGGGCCCGGGCTGGGCGGCCGCAAGCAGGCAGAAGCACGACATCAGAAGGGGCGCGTTCACGGGATCACTTCTTCTTCACGGGATCATTTCTTCAAGGACGCTTCCCAGTTCATCACCACCGTGATGGGGGTTGCGACGCCCGCGCGGAGATAGAGAAAGTGCTTGTCGTCGGGCAAAAGAGACCCAGCCCTCGGGTCCTGTCAAACTTTTCGAAAGCGCCTTTCGAATGGCGATCAGGGCGGTGATCTCGTAGGGGCCGAGTTTGTCGCCGGGGGAGAGCTGCATAATTACTTTTTCCGGTTAGCGCGAAACTTCCCTTCGACTGCTTCAAGCACAAGGTATGTCACTTCGCCGCTATCGTCCTTGCCAAAATCGACGCGTCCGCCCGCGCTAGTGAAGGAAGTCTCCGATAACGGCGTAATCGGCCGCTTCGGGCCATTGCCCACCCCGAGCTGCAACACGCCGTCCTGGAGCGCAATGTTTACATCGAGGAATTCCGGGCCTGGCACGCCCAGCTCCTTGGCGTTGAGCTGGTAGATCCCAGCATACTTGCTGAGAATCTCCGGTGCGACCTTTATCGCGTTCTTCGTGTCGTCGGAGTACTTGCCCACCAGGTGGGGACGGTCCTTTTCGTTCTCGGCGCAGACATATTCGAGCATCTCGGTGTCGGCGGTGAACAGCCCCCCGAGTTTCACCGTCCAGCTTTTTGCGTAGATCTTGGGATCGTTGTATGTCACGTCCACATCCAGGTGCCCGAAATCGCGGCGCCGGAATTGCTCCGTGATGCGCAGGTTCTCGGTGTGCGGATAACCGCGCTCGAGCCAGGTCCGGTCGTTATAGCCGCTGCTTTCCACCACCAGCGTGTCGCCAGCCCAATGCCCGACCGAATATCCCATCCAGGCCGGATTGGGATCTCTGGGCAGATCGCGGCCGTCCAGGAATATTTGACGATAGGTAAGATCCTCACCGAGCATCACGATCAGATCGGGAGTCTGAACGATCTTGGCAAGTCCGCCGATAAAACCGGTGGGCAGGCACTGGAGCCCTGGGCTGTCCTTGCCCAGATCTTCCTCGCGCTGCTTGAAGAGCGTTTGCGCCCAAGGCTGAATCTCCGCTGGTTTGAGTTGCGTAATGCTGCCGCTGGATTGACTCAAGGTCCATAAGCCGGAGAGGTCCGGTTTGCCGTCGGGCGTCTTGGGCGCGGGAGCGGCCAGATTCGGTTTGCCGTCCGCGGTCCGCGGGATTCCGGCGGTGGGCTGGTGGAGCCATTGAGCCTGGAGACACATGCTCGCCAGGCCGAAAGCAAGTGCGATCGAGCGCACAGGGCGCGCGGCCCGTTGTGCGCGAGTTGCTCCAAAGGTCCGGGTCATGATGATCCTCCTCATCACATCGCGGCTTCCGTTTTCGGGGTTTTAAATAAGTCTACATCATTTCTTCAAACCAGCCTGCCAGTTCATCCAGACCGTGACAGGCCACGGCGCGGCCGCTTTGCCCTCCGCGCGAACGAGAGCAAGAAACTTCTGGCCATCGGCGGAAGGCTGATAGCCGAAGTCGCGCGGACCGCCGGCTAGAGGTTGACCGCCCAGTGGCTGAGGAACCCCGGAATCGAACTTCGTCCCGGTAATCGTCACCGGAACCGCCATCAACTTGCCGTCGGCGGCCACGTAGAAAAGCTCCTTGCCGTCGCGCCGCCAGCGTGGACGTTGACCTCCCATGCCGGAGATCTGGTGCTTCTCTCCAGTCGCCGGGATAGGCTGGACATAAACCTGAAATTGGCCCGACTCGTCGGATGCGTACGCCATCCACTTCCCGATCGGCGAAAACTGAGCGTACAATTCGTCGAACGGTGAGTCCAGGTACTTCTCGGGTTTGTGCTCGCCCTGAAGCGGCAACAACCACAGATCGTTCTTGGTCTTCTCTTCGGTCTCGGAATACACCAGCAGCTTTCCGTCCGGAGAGATATCGGACGGAGTCGCGTTGGAGCCGCCATGCAACAGCAGCTCCTCTTTCCCGGTGCCGTTGGCTGGCTCCTTGTAAACGTCGTAGGTTGTGGCGCGCGGACGACGCACAAAAACGATATTGCCGTCCGGAGACCACACCGGAGAGAAGGAATAGCCGACTCCGAACGTGAATCGCGTCGGCGCTCCGCGCTCGAGGTCGTGAAGCCAGATATCTGCAACCTCGGATGAAGAGCGGATGGTATACGCAGCGCGCTTTCCATCCGGCGAGAGCGCCGGGTACGCGAGCTCCTGCGGCTCGCTCACTACTGCTGCAAGCTGTTTGCCCTGCCGGTCGAGCCACGCCAGGTTTAGGTCGCGCGAGACACCGCCGGAGCGGTAGAGCAGGACTCCGTTTTCAGATGCGGAAAATGCTCCGAAGCCAGTATTGGCGGCAAGCGAAAGTTCTTCCGCCAGCGGGACCACCGCGCCTGTGGCGCGAAGTCTATCCGCATCGAAGGGCAGGGCCATAAGCGTGTCCTCACGCAAGAACAAAAGATGGCCGGTCCGGCTTCCTCCGGCGGCAGGAACGTAGACGGCGCGAGAGATATCCGGCAGGATGCGCACCAGGGGCGCTCCATCGATCGACCCGGCATAGATCCCAGCGGTGTCCGGAGGGCCGTTGAAATACGTGAAGAGGAAACGCTTGCTTCCCAGGATGAATTCGGGATATCGGTGAGACTCCTGGTTCCCGGACGACGCCAGCTTGGTGATCGGCGCTGGTGCCCCGCCTTCGTCGGAAACGCGGAGAAGGCTGCCCGTGAGATTCCCGAAGATGATGACTCCGTCACGATTCCAAGCGCCGCCTCGGGGCGTGGGAGCATCGCACAGGGTTTGCGCCGGACCTCCCGCCAGTGCGATCTTCTTGAGCTTCCCCTGAGCGAAGAAGCCGAGATTCGCGTTGTCTGGTGACCAGAACGGATAAGTCGCGCCATCGGTTCCAGGGAGCGGCCGGGACTCGATCGAATCGAGCGGACGGACCCACACGCGGTCGGGACCTCCCTGATCGCTGGTGAACGCAAGAGTGCGCCCGTCCGGGGAGAGGCTGAAGGATTGCCCGACGGATTGTTGCGGCAGCGCGACATCGAAGCGGCCGGACGGAAACACGGCAGTTGTCTCGCGGAAGTGGAGGAATGAGACTGCGGCCAGAGCCAGCAACAGCCCTGCCGCCACGGCCCAACTGAGCCAGTGGCGCAGGCCTCCGGCCTGCGATGGCAGGTCGGAGACCTGCCCCACATCTAGCGCAAGCCGCCAGTCCCCGATGGCTTGGAGCCGGTTCTTGCGATCCTTCTCCAGGCAGCTCTTGAGCAAGCGACGCACCTGCGCCGGTGCGGGCGATAGGTCCGGCTGTTCCTTAATGACCGAGGCCAGGACCTCTCCGGTGCTCCCGCCGGTGAAGAGCTGCCGGCCGGTCACCATCTCATACAGCAACACTCCGAAGGACCAGATGTCGGCGCGGCGGTCGGCGGTTCTACCGGTAGCCTGCTCCGGCGACATGTACGCCGCGGTGCCCAGAATCATGCCGGCGCGCGTGGCTCCCAGCGTCAGAGTGGGCGAGTTGGACGGGTCGTTAAGGCGTCCCGCACTGGGTGCGCCCGGATCGTCAATGGCTTTGGCGAGACCGAAGTCGAGAACTTTCACGACGCCTTCGGGAGTGATCATCACATTGGCGGGTTTCAGGTCGCGATGAATCACGCCTCGTTCGTGCGCGTACTCCAAAGCGTCGGCGATTTGCCGGGCGTAGTTGAGCGCGGTCTCGACGGGCAGCGGACCCTTGAGGGTCTCGCCCTCGACCAATTCCATCACCAGGGCCCGCTCCTCGATTCCGTACAAGTGCGCGATGTTGGGATGGTTCAGCGAAGCCAGCACCTCGGCCTCGCGCTGGAAGCGAGCCATGCGGTCGGGGTCGTTGGCGAAGACGGCGGGTAGAACCTTGAGCGCCACATCGCGCTTCAGCTTGGTGTCGCGGGCACGATACACTTCGCCCATTCCGCCCGCGCCGATGGAGGCGAGGATTTCGTAGGGTCCGAGTTTCGAGCCTGCGGCCAAAGACATGGGGTCTGAACGATTCTACTGCAAACCAAGCCTCAGGGACCGGTGAGGTCGCGAAGCCAAGCCCCGATTCCGTAGGCGCGCCGATCAAGACGAAGGTCAGGCTGGTTGCCGTGCAGGCCACCCAGAAGGCGCTGTTCAGGCCCGCCAGGAAGGGAACCAGGGGGACGATACCGCAAACCAGAAACGCGGAAAACGTCGATGCCGCCGCAAGCCACGGCGAGCGCACGGAAAACGGCAGCCCATATTCCTCACGGATCATCACGCGCACCCAGCGGTCGCGGTCGGCCGTCACGGCCGCGACGACGCGTTCGAGCAGCTCGCCAACGATGCCGAGTCCCCGCAGAATCTCGCGCACCTCTTCGCGTTCTCCATCCGGAGCGACCTCGATATGGTGGTGCTCGACGGCTTCGGCATGATGAAACTCCTCCTGCTCGGATCGAGTCGCCAGATAGTTGCCCGCGGCCATCGCGAAATCATCGGCCATCAGGTTGGCGCCACCGAGGATCAGGATGACCCGCAGCGACAGGTGCGCCTCCACCACTCCCGCGACGATGGCGAACGTGGTCACGGTCCCGTCGATGCCGCCGTAGACCCAGTCCCTGAGATAGCTGTGGCCGGGTCCCGCGGCGAGCCGCTGGTGGATGGCCTCGCGGGTGTGCTCGTGTTCCATGTTCCGAGTGCGTACGATTCTACCGGCCAAGTTCCTCCGCGGTCTTGGCCCCATGCGCGCGAAGATATTGCTCGATGCTGGTTTGGCCTGCGTAGATGGCCCAGCCGAGGGGCGTGCTCTGATAGATGGTGTCTTTGATATCCAATCTTGCGCCTCGCTCGACGAGCAACCGGACCACCGCGTCGTGGCCGCCTGCAACGGCCTGATGCAGCGGCGTCGCGTGGGAGTGGCTCCCCTCAGGGTTGTATCGGTTGGGGTCTTCACCGGCGTCGAGCAGCAGCCGCACGATCTCCACGTGCCCCAGTTGGGCGGCCAGCGCGAGCGCGCGATGCCGGCTCTCAGGGTCGGCGTTCGCGAAGAGCCGCGCCGCATCGGCGAGCCGCCCCAAGCCTGCCGCCGCGGCGACATTCTCCATGCGCGCGCCGCGTCTGACGAGGGTCTCGGCTGCGTCCTGGTACCCGAAGGCCAGAGCGGTCATCAGCGGCGATCGCCAGTGACCGGAGCCGCACTCCTCGGTCGACGCGCCGAAATCCAGCAGCGTGTCGACCAGGGCAACTTGTACGCCGGCCTTCGCCGGGTGACAGCTCGATACCAACATACTCATGGTGGTGCAACGTCCGCCGTACATCTCGGCCAACGCGTCGACCTCGGCGCCCGCGTCGAGCAGCATTTTCGCAACTTCCACCGCATTGCCCGGAGTCTTCTGCCGGTAGCCCTCGACGCCATTGGCGGCGATGTAATGCAGGAGCGTGGCGCGATGCGCGGGTGGATCGAAATGCGTGACGCGCGTCGAACGCCCGCGAACCAATTCCGGATTCTCTCGCAGCAACGCTTCCAGCGCGACGACGTCACCCGCGATCATGGCTTCCACGGCCGATTCGAACTGGAAGACCGGAGAGCCGTCTTGAGTAACCGCCGCGACGTATTCCGCGAGCGCGGGCCAGCCCTGGAAGCCGTACCAGCGGGCGATGGTGAGCTGAGCATCGGCCGGTTCAAGCGCAGCGCTTTGAATCTCGGAGTCCGGTAGGTTTTTCGGCAGCCAGGTGATTTTAGGGTCCAGAAATCGGGGATGGTTTTGGTGGATGATCCGGATGGCTTGGGGATCGCCCGATGCATGGGCTTGGAGCAGCTCGTCGGCCTGCTTCTGGTATTGCTCCAGGGTGGAGCGAAACGGGAGTGGCTGGAGATCCATTCTGAAGTCCTACGGCCCATGTTATAACGTGAGGATCATGATTTCGAGTTACGAGCGCCGCGCCGTGCCGGTTGGGCGGCATCAACGCGAAGTTCGTCGCCGAGGTCACGGACAGCCGCGTGTTTTGGGACCCGGCGTGGAGAAGTGAGCAGCGCCCTGTGGGAAGCAGTCGTCGTGGACGCGTCGAAGGTAACGGGCGCGGTATCATTCTCTTGTGATCCGCCGCTTCTACGTTCACAACTTCCGGTGTCTGGAGAACTTCGAGCTGCCGATCGCGGGCTTGCAGTCCGCGTTGCTCATTGGAAAGAACGGCTCAGGTAAGACTGCGGTCGGGCTTGCGCTCGAAATTTTGCAATCGATCGCGCGCGGCACGAACCGGGTGGGCGATCTAGTAAAACCCAAGGATTTCTCCCGCGGACGCCTGGACGTGCCGATGCGATTCGAGATCGAAGTCGTGTTGGGCCCTAAAGTATATGCGTACACGATTGCTTTCGAGCTGCCGAAAGGGGGCAAGGAACTTCGCGTGCTCGAAGAGAAGCTTGAAGTTGACGGCGAGACCGTATACGCCCGGCAAGGGGCAGAGGTGCATCTGGTAATGCGGCACATTCCTAGTACCGGTCTCAGGCTCGCCGTTGACGGCAAATTCCCAATCGATCAGAGTTTGGTGGCCCTGCCAATCATTCAGACACCGTTCAAGGACGATGCTCTAGTGGTATTCAAGCAGTGGCTGGCTCATATCGTCGTCCTCCGCCCAATGCCCGGCCTGATTTTAGGAGATGATTCCACCGAGGAGACGCTGGAGCCCAATCCCCGAGTAACCAACTTTGGCCGCTGGTTTTTAGGCGTCTTGGCTCAGACGCCAGCCGCCTACTCGAAGATCGAAGAGTATCTCACGCAGATCATGCCCGATTTTCGAGACATTGTGCGTCCGGCGCAGTTAGGAGACCTTATCGTCCGATTTTCCAACGAACAAGGCAGCATGGCGATACACTTCGAGGATCTGTCGGACGGCGAGAAGTGTTTCATGATCTGCGCTCTGGTGCTCGCTGCGAACGATGCTTATGGCCCCCTGTTTTGTTTCTGGGACGAACCGGATAATTATCTCGCCCTAGATGAGGTCGGGCACTTTGTGTTAGCCCTTCGCAGAGGGTTCCACTCCGGCGGCCAGTTCATCGCGACCTCCCACAATCCGGAAGCCATCCGCCGCTTTTCCGATGAGAACACGCTTGTCCTTCAAAGAAGGAGTCACCTTGAGCCCACGGTTGTCCGTCGGCTCAGCGAATTGCAGGTGAGCGGGGATCTCGTCGGTGCCATGATTCGCGGCGACTTGGGTGCATGAGCGTCAACAAGGCTAAGCCATACCTGTACGTCATCCCCGAGGACAGGGCGAACAGCATCTTGGCTAACGGATTTCACCTCGAGATCCAGCGCGAACGACAGATGCAGGTACTTGAGGAAGCGAACGGCTGGACCAAGGTTCTGGACGAATTCACGGCGGTTCATATCGGCGAGATGGAGCGCGATGCGAACCGCTTCATCGTCCTGTTGATCGACTTCGATGGCAAGCCGAATCGCCGGGACTACGTGAAGGGGTTCATTCCTTCTCATTTGGCAGACAGGGTCTTCATTCTCGGCGTCTGGACCAAGCCTGAGCACCTCGAGGGGAAATTGGAAGGAATCGGGGCGGCGTTAGCCAAGGATTGCCGCGAAGGAACCGCTCAAACGTGGGACCAGCCCTTGCTTAAGCACAACGAGGGCGAGGTCGCTCGCTTGCGCGAGCGCGTCCGGCCGATCCTCTCTGTGACACTACAATGGCGATAGTTGCATGAGCACTCCCAACTTGGCGCGGCGATATTATACGGCCACTGTTCTGCCGTTCGACGAAAGCGGAAAGATCGACGAAGCGGCGTACCGCGAGCTGATTCGCTACTTTCTCCAAGAGCGGTTTCGCGAAGTGGGCGGGATCATCGCGAATCCGGAAGCCGGTGAGATTTACTACCTGACGCGGGAGGAAAAGCGGATGGTGGCGGAGATCGCTGTCGAGGAGGCCGGCGGCAAGATGCCGGTGTTCGGGGGCGTGTTCGATCTGACCACCGCAGGGTGCGTCGAGTGCGCCAGGGACGCGAAGGCGGCGGGTGTGGATGGGCTGTTTTTGCTGCCTCCGGCGGGCTGCATCGACCTTGTGACGATGTGGAATGCGGAGCGCTATCCGGAGTATTGGCTGGATCAGATTCGCGCGATTGACGCGGCGGTGAATCTTCCCATCATCACGCATCCGGTGGGCGGGTCTCCGACGGCGCAGTGGGGCCTGGGAGTGCCGGGCGAGACGGCTCGGCTGATTTGCCGGGAAGTGCCCAACGTCATCGGGTGGAAGATGATTTACAACTACGACGGGCAGCGGAAGATGTGGAAGATTCTGCGCGGGCTGGAGCGGCCGGTGGCGATTCTGGCGGCGGGCGGAGGGTTGTTCCACGAATTTTTGGCGCATGATGTTTTGGACGGGACCGCGTCGGGATCTTGGAATTACGCGCTGGAGCCGATGCTGGATCACATTGACGCGTGGCGCGCGAACGACGTGGTGAAGGCTCGGCGGATCTGGGTGGAGGGGGGATTGCGCGACCTCCATGAGTACATTTATTCCGATTATTCGCGGCTGCATCTGCGCTATAAGATCGCGGCGTGGCTGCGCGGGTTGATCCCGAGTTGCCGGACGCGTCCTCCCATGCCGGCGGCGAAGCCGGAGGAGATCGCGACGCTCAAGCGGTTGCTGGGCCTGACCGCTTCACGATGATGATGCTGCGGGGGGAGAAGAGCGGCTCCTACGCCACGATCTCCTGGTGTTCGTCGCCGTTCCAGCAGTCTTAGGCCTGGTGGCGCTCTTCGCCGTTTGGCTGCCGGCGAATCGCGCCAGCCGGGTGAATCCGGTCGAATCGTTACGCTACGAATAACTGCAACCGTATTGTCACGGTTTCGTTATGCGAAATTCATCCGCACCTGCTACGCTTTTCACTTTGCTGGCTACCAAAATTGGAAAGCCAAAAGAGGAAAAACACCCGGCAGGAACTGAATGGTGACTGAATTCTCTAAAAGCAGTGAGTGGCATTGCAGTACCTGCGGTCTTCGCGGGTGCGCCGTACGCTATCGATGACCGGAATCTCCTGCGGTTCCTTGGCCAGATCGAATTTCAGCCCGAGGGGCTGTAGTGCGGCCCGTACCGCGGTAAACATGTCGGCTCGGTCAGGCTCGGGCACCGTCGGATCGGTTACTTCAGGCGGGCGGCGTGATCGGAATCCAGGGTCGTCCGGCGATAATGTGCGAGAAGGCGCGCCAGCGCATTTGGCGAGAATCGAATTACACGGAATTGTAACCAAGTTTTACTAGCCAGCATCGCGCCCAGCATGATATCGTGTCTATTCGTCTTCTTCATGTTCGGTAAAAAGGGAGAATCTTGTATGAGAACAATCGTATCGATCGCAGTACTGCTTGCTGCCTCTCTGCAAGTCGCTCAAGCCGGAGTCATCACCGCCTGGACGTTCGAGAACGATGCGATCGCGGTTAACAACAACCCGGCTCCTTCGACCGGCTCGGGTACCGCCAGCTCGATTGGCATGGCCACTTACGGGACCCCAAATATTGGAGTAACCACCGACGACGTTGTTGCGGGTGCTGCCGGAGATACGGGCACGAACGGGCTCGCCGATCTCACTCAAATCTGGCGCGTCCGTGCGCAGGCCGGCGCCGCCGGGGCAGCGAATGGCTGGTCGAGCCTTGCACCGATCGGGACGCAGGGCGCCGTGTTCGCAGCAAGCACAGTGGGCTACACCAACATCACTGTCAGCTTCGACTTTTATGCGACGAATCAGGGCGAGGCGAAGCTGCAACTTGAATACACCACGGATGGCACCACCTGGCACAATGTGCCGCTGACCATCCCCGTAGCGGATACCGGGGTGGCGCTTATGAGCAACAGCACCTCCGCCAATACAGTCATGGGGTCGTATGTCAGTATCACCGCGGCTTCCGGCGGGCAGAATTGGTTCCCCGGGTTGACCGCGACCATCAGCGATCCGAATGCGGCAAACAATCCCAGCTTCGCCATTGAGATGGTAAACGCCGCGACAGGCGCCGATAATATCAGCGCTTCGGGAACCGCCTTGAATAACAACTCGGGCAACTGGCGGTTTGACAATGTCACGATTTCGGGTCAGGCGGCTGGTTCTAGCGTCTTCAGTCCAGGGAATCTGCTGCTCTCGCGCAGCGTCTATTCGGGCGATCCGAGTTCCGTCGTCGTTGGTGAGACATTGCCGCCGGTTTGTCCGGCCAGCGCCAACACTGCCGCGCCCGGGGCGTGCGCCGCAAAGGCCACCGACAACGGAGCGTATGCCTCCACCAGCAGCGCCAACAACGTTTTCAACAACAACAAAGTCGATGGAAGTTTCGGAATCACTTCGCCCATCTTTCTGGATCAGCTCACGACATCGGGCACCACACTCAACAGCTTCGCGGTCCCCAGCAACATGGTCGTCACCAGCTTCAGCTCCAAATCCGAATTGGGGCTGAATCTCTCGACGGACGGAAGTGTGGTCACTTTCATGGGTTACGTGACGACGCCCAACACAGTCGACGTTTCCAACTCCAACACGCCCGGAGTCTACGATCCGACCAATCCCTCGGGCGGAAGCTATTTCCGCGCCGTCGCCCAGGTGGGCGCCAACGGGGCGATCCAAGTGACGCCGACCAACGCGTATAGCGGCAACAATGGCCGCGCGGCGATCCTGGCCAACGGGCAGTATTACATGGTGGGCAACTCCAACAATGGAGCGGGCACGCCGACGAATGTGACGACGTCAACGGGAGTTGAAATCGCCACGCCGGGACAATCGGAGACGACGGTTCCCCAACAGATCGGCAACTTCGCCATTACGTCGGTGATCAACCCCGCCACGGGGATGCTTTACACCACCGCGGACAAGGCTGGCAAGGATAACAATTTCCGCGGCCTGACCATCTTCAACAACACGATCTATGTCACCAAGGGCAGCGGCAGTAACGGCATCGACACGGTATATCAGGTGGGAGCGGCGGGCACCCTGCCGACTCTGGCTACCGCCGCCGCCGCGCCGATTACTGTCCTTCCCGGATTCCCCACCGCCTCGGCCAAAACCGCCGGCGCAACCAGCGACTATCCCTTCGGAATCTGGTTTGCCAACGCTACGACACTGTATGTGGCCGATGAGGGCGACGGCGTAATCGCCGACGCCGCCGGCAGCACGACCGCCGGCTTGCAGAAATGGATCCTCTCAGGCGGCACTTGGAAGATGGCCTACGTGCTTCAAAACGGCCTGAACCTGGGGCAGTTTTACTCGATCCCGAACTATCCCAGCGCCATCAATCCCGCCAGCGACGGTCTGCGCAACATCACAGGCATGGTGAACTCCAACGGAACCGTTACCATCTTCGGCGTCACTTCCACTGTGAGCGCGAACGGCGACCAGGGCGCCGACCCCAATAAGCTGGTGTCCATTACCGATATGCTGTCCAACACAAGCGCTGCCAGCGCAGCCTCCGAAACCTTCACCACCCTGCGTACCGCTGCGGCGGGCGAAGTCCTGCGCGGCGTGTCGTTCACTCCCACCTCAACCTCGATGTCCAATGCTCCGTTGATCCTCTCGGCTGCAAGCCCCAGCGTCAACACGATCGCGCAAGGCGGACTGGCCTTCGCCATGGGGCAGAACATGGCTCCCGAAGCCCCGGAAATCCTGGGACCGCTGCCCACCGACTTCGATGGCACTTTCGTCAGCATCAAGGACTCGAAGGGCAACGTCATGAATGCGCCGCTGGCCTTTGTCTCGCCCAACCAAATCACCTTCCAGGTGCCCCCCGGGGCAGCCGCTGGAACGGCCACGGTGACGGTGAATGCTCCCGGGTCGACCCAGACCGCGACCAACGTTCAGATCGCGCCCGTCGCGCCCGCGCTGTTTACGGTGAACGGGCTAGGCCTCGCGGCGGCGTATGCGACGCGCGTTTCGGCGACGGGGGCGGTGACCACCGAGCCTGCTTTTGGATTGAACGCGGAGGGATCCTATTCGGCGGCTCCGATCAACATGGGCTCGGCGACGGATAAGGTGTACCTGACGATTTACGCCACGGGCGTGCAGGCGGCGGGCATCGCCAACGTCGCCGTAACCGTGAACGGAGTCAGTACGGGTTCGCCGTTGTATGCCGGCTACGGGGGCTACAGCGGCGTGGATCAGATTAATGTGGTGTTGCCGGCATCGCTGGCGGGTTCGGGAACGGTGGCGCTACAGGTCACGGCCTCGGGCATCGCCGCGAACACGGTGCAGGTCGCGATTCAGTAGAAAACCCACGCGCTGGCGCTGTAGGGCAGGATCGATCCTGCCCTACATTCCGAGCCTCCCAGGTTTTCGCAATAGGTTCAGCAGCCTCTTAATGCAATGTACGGGATTGGACCTGTTGAATGTCCAAATCCCGCAGTCGCTGGCTGGGGCGGGGAACATCGACATACAGGTTAGGTTCAACGGCGTGGCCGCGAACCCGCTGCAGATCACGATTCAAGAGGGCGGGAACCGCTCGCAGGCCGCAGGCCGCAGGCCTGCGCCACCTATCCCCAGACTCGGCGCGCGACATCGGCGACCAGGTCGAGCTTGCGCCACTGATCGTCCATGGACAAGAGGTTGCCTGCGGCGACGGAGGCAAAGCCGCATTGCGGGCTCAAGGCCAGGTGCTCGATGGGCACGTATTTCGCGGCCTCGTCGATGCGGCGGCGCAGAAGATCCTTGGATTCCAGGCGCGGCTCCTTGGTGGTGACCAAGCCCAGGACCACATGTTTGCCGCGCGGAATGCGGCGCAGAGGCTCGAAGCTTCCGGAGCGCTCCGTGTCGTACTCCAGCAGGAAACGGTCGGCGTCGAGAGATCCGAACAGTTTTTCGGCGACCAGATCGTAGCCGCCCTCGGTGAACCAGCGGCTGCGGCTGTTGCCGCGGCAGACGTGCAGGGCCACGGTGACGCGGTCGCGCGGAATGCCCTCGATCGCGGCGTTGTCTCCGGCGATGCCCTCGGCCAGCTCACGGTCGGGATCGCGGCCGGCGGCGGCGAGTTGATCGCGATGCTGGGGATCGAGATAGTGGGAATAATAAGGGGCGTCGAGCTGAATGTAGTTGACGCCTTGCTCCACCAGCCACTGAATCTCGTCCCGAACGATTTCCACCAGATCGCTTAAGAGCGCGGCGTGGGTTGGGTAGAAAGTTTCGGTGAGCCCGGCCTTATAACTCGAAACGACGAAATTGGAAGGCGCGGGGAGGGTGATTTTGAACAGTCCAGGCGCCGCGGCCTGAAGCAGAGGAAGCTCATGCGCGGTGAGCATGCGCTGCTTGCGCAGTTTGCCGCCGACGGCGTTGGCGCTGCTGGCTTCGGGTCCGCCGTCAGGTCCCTTCCAATCCAGGATCACGCGATCGCGGACGAAGCCTTCGACTGCTTCCGCCATATCGGTGAGCCAGGAGCCCCGGCGCATTTCGCCGTCCGAGAAAATATCCAGGCCGGTGTCACGCTGCCTGCGGAGGGATTCGGAAATGGCGCGGTCTTCCAGGGCTCGAAATTGATTCTCGGGGATGCTGCCCTGCGAATAGGCATCGCGAGCTTCAAGCAATTCAAGCGGACGTAACAGGCTGCCGACGTGCTCGGCGCGGTAGGGTTTGGTGGGCATGAAGGCGGCGGACGTTTCAGTATATAACGGGAGGCCCGCGCGGGGATGTCATGCGTTATTCTCAAGACATGGGCGCCAAGACGGCTGCTTCCACTAAAGAATACGAAGAATACCTTCGCACCAGCTTTCCGGATCTCGACCGCGAGTTTCGGGACGGCGAGATTGTGGAGCGTACTTTGCCGGATAGATTACATTCCAGGACCCAGGTCCTGATCGCATTTTTCTTTGAAGCCTTGCGCAAAAGGCTTTCTGTTTTCGCGCATACCGAGCTGCGCTTAAGGCTGCGCGAAGGTCTGGTTCTGATTCCCGATGTCTGCGTGTACTGGCCCGACGAGCCAGCCTCTCGTTTCCCGGATGTTCCACCGCTGGTGGCGATCGAGATTCTCTACCCAGACGACAGGCTGACTGCCGTGCGCGACAAGCTCGAAGAGTACCGCGCCTGGGGCGTAAAGCACGTGTGGCTGGTGGATCCGCATTCGCGGCGCATGTATACCTGCGACGTGGGATTGGCCGAGGTTGCCACGCTCCGCGTCCCAGAGATCGACGCCGAGCTTACGCCGGGCGATATTTTCGAGTAATGCTAGACGCCCCAGCAGTAGTCTTCGACGGCGCGCTCGATGTTGGAATCTTGATCGTTGAGGCGCATGACCCAAAGGCATAGCGCGAGTCGTGCACCTACCGGAGATATAATGGGATCGGGCCTCAGCCGTGGACGATCAGAAGCCGATGGAAATGGTGCCGGCCGTCAGCATTCGTTACGTCGGTATCGGCCAGCTGACGGTTTTCTTCGTTTCTGAGGACGAACTGCGCTTGATTGAGGCTGGCAGCCCAGCAGCCACATGCTTGAATCTCGGCATCGCATTCTCATCTGTTGGAATTGGATCTCTAATCTCCTTGCTTTTGAGTGAACCTTCGAAGTCGCTACATAAATTCGTGGTTGTAGTCGTTATAACGGTTATAAGTCTCATCGTAGGGCTTGTTTTGCTCGTGATTTGGACCCGGCTGCGAAAGCAGGCATCCGAGGTTATCGATCGTATTCGCAGCCGCGCCATTCCGTCTGCGGGGGGATCTGTAATGGACACCCCCGTGGTCGAGGATCAAGGGCATTCATGAATTTCCTTCATTACGCAGTCACGATTGGGCCAGACGATGTGGTTCGCGTTGATCTCAGAGGCAGTGCTGCGAACGTTCTGGTGATGGACGATCTAAATTTCCAGAGCTTCAAATTGGGCCAACCGTACCGTTACTATGGCGGGCATTTCACGCGATCTCCGGCCATAATCAGGCCTCCTTCCGGTGGCCCTTGGAACGTTGTTGTTAATCTCGGCGGATTCGCAGGAACGGTTAATGCGGTCGTTCAGGTCGTGCATGCCTGATGGCATCTTACCCTCGCGTAGCGGACTAGACGCCCCAGCAGTAGTCTTCGACGGCGCGCTCGATGTTGGAGTCTTGCTCGTTGAGGCGCATGAGCTCCAGACGCAGAGCGTCGAGCAGGGCGAACCAGCTCGCCTCGATGACGTTCTCGGAGACGCCGACGGTGGCCCAACTGCGGCGGTGGTCGGTCCATTCGATGAGCACGCGCACGCGGGCGGCGGTACCCTTCTTGAAGTCCAGCACGCGGACCTTGTAATCGGTCAAATTCACGTCGGCGATAGTGGGGTAGAGTTTCGAGAGGCACTGGCGCAGCGCGAGGTCGAGAGCGTTCACCGGCCCGTTGCCGGAGGCGGTGGCCGAATGCACGCCGTCCTGGGCCTTGAGCGTCACGGTCGCGGTTGAGCCCGTGGTCTTGGTGGTGGTCTCGTAGCTCATCACCTCGAAGAGTTGCAGGCCGGGGCGCAGCGCTTCGCGGACCAGCAGCTCAAAGGTTCCCTCGGCGGCTTCGAGCTCATAGCCTTGAAACTCGAGTTGCTTAATCCGATCGAGCAGATCGCGGCGCGCGGCGTCGTCCAGCCGATCCTCCAGGCCGTGCTGCTTGAGCTTGTAGAGCACGCTGCCGCGGCCGGAAAGATCGCTCAACAGGACGCGCTGGCGGTTGCCGACCACGTTGGGATTGATGTGCTCATAGGTGTTGGAATCCTTCAGCACCGCGCTGACGTGGACTCCGCCCTTATGCGCAAAAGCGCTGTGGCCCACGTAGGGTTGATCGTTGCGTTGCGGCAGATTGGCCAGCTCCGCGATGAAGCGCGAGGCGGCGGTGATGCCGGCCAGACGCTCCTTTCCGATAGTCGAATGGCCCATCTTCAATTCGAGATTGGCGATGATGGAGACCAAGTTGGCGTTGCCGCAGCGCTCGCCGTAGCCGTTGATGCAACCCTGGACGTGCGCGAAACCCTGCTCAATGGCGGCCAGCGCGTTGGCCACGCCCAAATCCGAATCGTTATGAGTGTGGATGCCGAGCACCCCATCGAAGCGGCGGCGAATGTCGGCGCAGACCTGCGCGAGCTGGGAGGTCAGCATGCCTCCGTTGGTGTCGCACAGGCACAGGACATCGGCGCCGGCCGACTTCGCGGCTTCAATCGTCCGCAAGGCGAAATCGCGATTGCGGGTGTAGCCGTCGAAGAAATGCTCGGCGTCGTAGACCACTTCCTTGCCGTGATCCTTGAGATACTTCACGGTGTCGGTGATGAGCTGGAGGTTCTCCTCCTCGGTGATGTTGAGGGCGCGGTGAACGTGCAGATCCCAGCTCTTGCCGAAGATGGAGACGACGGGCGTGCCGGCAGCCACCAACGCGTTCACGCTGGGGTCGTCCTCAACCTTGTTACGAGCCATGCGCGTGGCTCCGAAGGCGGTGAGCCGCGCGTGCTTGAGCTGGGCGTCCTTGGCGCGCGCGAAGAAATCCTTATCCTTGGGATTGGAGCCGGGCCAGCCGCCTTCAATGTAATCGATACCAAGCTCGTCCAGCTTGTGCAGCACCAGCATCTTGTCGTCGGAGGAGAAGCTGACTGCCTCGCCCTGGGTGCCGTCGCGTAACGTGGTATCGAATGTGAAGACTCGCATAATTATTGGTAGCTCCCACCCGGAAAGGCAGGTCGGAGACCTGCCCCACTACTAAGTGGCGGCGGGAACGCCAACCTCCTTTTTCTTTTTGAGGAACGTCATCATCTTGCGCAGCTCAGCGCCGACTTTTTCGACAGGCTGATTCTGCGCGGCTTCGCGCATGTGCAGAAACTTCTTGCGCCCGGTTTTGTTTTCGTTGATCCAATCGCGGGCGAACTGGCCGGATTGAATCTCGGAAAGAATCTTCTTCATCTCGGCGCGCGTTTCCGCATTGATGATGCGCGGGCCGCGGGTGTAATCGCCGTATTCGGCCGTATCGGAAACCGAGAAACGCATGTAGCTGAGACCGCCCTCATAAATAAGATCGACGATCAGCTTCAATTCGTGTAGGCACTCGAAGTAGGCGATTTCAGGGGCATAACCGGCTGCCACTAGGGTTTCGAACCCGGCGCGGATCAGCTCCGAAGCGCCGCCGCAGAGAACCGCCTGCTCGCCGAAGAGGTCGCTTTCGGTCTCCTCTTTGAACGTAGTCTCGATGACGCCGGCCTTCAGGCAACCCAGGGCCATGGCGTAAGCCAATGCATTTTCAACGGCTTTCCCAGATGGGTTCTGGTGAACCGCAATCAGGGCCGGGACGCCGACGCCTTCGGTGAACAGCTCACGGACGCGATGTCCCGGCGCTTTGGGGGCGATCATGGACACATCGACGTTGGCGGGCGGGGCGATCTGCCCGAAATGAATGTTGAAGCCGTGGGCGAACATCAGAGTCTTGCCGGCGGTGAGGTTGGGCGCGATGTCGCTCGAGTACAGGTCGCCCTGGACATGATCCGGAACCAGCACCATCATCACGTCGGCGGCCTTGGCCGCTTCGGCAGTGGAGAGGACCTTCAAGCCGGCGGATGTCGCCTTGGCCCGGCTTGAGCTTGATTCGGGAAGTCCCACGATCACATCCAGGCCCGAATCGCGCAGATTCAGCGCATGAGCGTGACCTTGGCTGCCATAGCCGATAATCCCGATGGTCTTATCTTTGAGGAGGCTGACATTGCCATCCTGTTCGTAGTAACGCTTTGCCATTTATTTAAAAGCTCCAGTTTCCATTTCGACTTTCGAGAATTTCGCGCGCACAACGGAGCCTGGCTCAGCCGAACGGGCAGGGATGCCGGACGGTTGAGACCGCTGAGCCGGCCCTGTGCGGGCTCCCATTATTTAAGAACTCCGTCGATTTTAGTAATTTCCACTTCCAGATCCTTCTTCACAGGGGGAGCAAGCCGGAGCTTCTTGGCTTCCAGCGAGACGGCGACCAGGCCCGAGCGCGTGACGTCGATCTCCCCGTAACTTTTCATCACCTCGATGAACTCGTCGAGCTTTTCCGAATCGCCGGTGGCTTCGAGAGCAAAGCCCTCGGTGGAGCTATCGACGGCGCGCGCGCCGAAAATCTCGGCTTCCTTAAGGATGGCCGCGCGATTCTGCATATTGGCACGAACGCGCAGCAGGACCAGTTCCCGGCGCACAGCCGGAGACTCGGTGAGATCGGAGGCTTGCAGCACGTTGATCAGCTTGTTCATCTGCTTGATGAGCTGGCCGCGCTGGGCCGGTTCGATATCCACAACGATGCTCATGCGCGAAAGCTCCGCGTCGAGAGTGCGCGCGACGGTGAGGCTTTCGATGTTATAGCCGCGCGCGGAGAGAACTCCGGTGACGCGCATCAGTGCGCCGGGTTTGTTCTCGACCAGGAGTGAGATGAGTTGCAGCATGGCCGCCTTTACACTCCCACCGGTTGCGGCGGACCCAGCACCATCTCATTGATGGCGCCTCCGGCCGGAACCATGGGGTAGACATTTTCAAACGGCGAAACGCGCACGTTGAGTAAGTAGGGACCCGGCTCGCGCACGGCGGCTTCAAGCGCCGAGCGCAGCTCGTGGGGTTTCTCCACGGTGGTGCCCTTGAAGCCGTAGGCTCCGGCGAGCTTCTCGGGATCCGGGAACGAATCCAGTTGCGCGGAGCTGATGCGGTTGTTGTAAAACAATTCCTGCCACTGGCGGATCATGCCCAGGTAACCGTTGTTCATCACGATGATCTTGACGGGCAGATGCTGATTGGCGACGGTGGCCAGCTCCGGGATGGACATTTGGAATCCGCCGTCGCCGACAATGGCGAAGACCAGCTTATCGGGGCAGGCCATTTGGGCTCCGATGGCGGCGGGGAAGCCGAAACCCATCGCGCCCAGGCCGCCGGAGTTGATCCACAGCCGGGGATGATGGAAGCGGATGTACTGAGCGGCCCACATCTGGTGCTGGCCGACGTCGCTGCACACGATGGCCTCACCGCCGGAGAGGCGGTCGATCTCCAGCATGAGGTGCTGGGGCTTGATTTCGGTGGAGGAGGTCTCGGTATCGAAAGGATGCTCGCGCATCCAATCGCGGACGCGGGCGCGCCAGGCGGCACGGGCGGGTTCGTTGCGCGACTTCCTCTCCGCGGTATCGGCGAGTTCCTGATTCAGTTTCTCCAGCACGCGCTTAACGTCGCCCACGATGGGCACGTCGGCGGCGCGATTCTTGCCGATCTCGGCCGGGTCGATGTCCACGTGAATCACCTTGGCATGTGGAGCGAAAGCGGCGAGCCGCCCGGTGACGCGATCGTCGAAGCGCACGCCCAGAGCGATGATGAGATCGGTTTCGGTCATCGCCATGTTGGACGCGTAGCTGCCGTGCATGCCTGGCAGGCTGATGAAATTGGGATGGCCGGAGGGCAGAGCTCCCAGACCCATGAGGGTGCAGACGGCGGGCGAATCGATGCGCTCGACCAATTCGCGCAGGTTTTCGGAAGCGTCGGCGGCGAGAATGCCTCCGCCGGCGTAGACCATGGGGCGAGTGGATTCCCAGATCATTTGCGCGGCTCGGCGGATCTGGCCGGCGTGGCCTTCGGAGTAAACCTTGTAGCCGGGCAGATGGATGTGCGAAACCGGGGCGTAATGCGCGGTGGCCTGGAACACGTCCTTGGGAATATCCACCAGCACCGGACCGGGACGTCCGGTGGCCGCGATGTGAAACGCCTCGTGCACGGCTTGCGGCAGATCCGCCAGCTTCTTCACCAGGAAATTGTGCTTGGTGCAGGAACGGGTGATGCCGAAGGTGTCGGCTTCCTGAAACGCGTCGCTGCCGATGAGCTTGGTGGAAACCTGGCCGGTGATGGCCACCACGGGGATGGAATCCATCATGGCGTCGACCAGGGCGGTGACCAGGTTGGTGGCCCCGGGTCCGGAGGTCGCCAGGCACACGCCGACCTTGCCGGTGGCTCGGGCGAAGCCTTCGGCGGCGAAGCAGGCGTTCTGCTCATGCCGCACCAGGACGTGCTTCAAGGGGTGATCATAAAGGGCGTCGTAAAGAGGCAGCGTCACGCCGCCGGGATACCCGAAGATTATTTCGACCTTTTCCCGCGTCAGACATTCCAGCAGGATCTGTGCGCCGTTCATCAGTTTTGAGCCGCTCATCGTTTTTGATCCAATCTCCGACGTTGCCGACATTGCATCCTCCAAAAGCAGAAAAGCCACTGTCGAGGGTTTCGCTCCCCCGCCCAGTGGCCAAGATTCGCTAAAATCAGGCCGTTCAGGCGGGGCCGGTTACACCGACCCCAATAATCCGAACGAGCCCGAGTACGATGATTCCAGTAAAGAGAGCAGTAGCACTGGAGCGGAGGGCCTGGTTGGGTTCCGAGCGAGGCATCATGATCTCTTCACGAGTAGAATAACCCAACAAGCGGCGCAAATGCAAGGGGGGATAGGGATTACAAATAGTTATGCTGGTATGATTTGGGTCGGTGATTCGCTGCTTGATTCAACCTCCTGGGTTCCTAACCCTTTGATTTAACGAAAGGCCTCTCGCCCGCTTGACTACCCGCAAGGAGACGGGACCGCTCAACAACCCTCGAACGGCAGAGACTCATCGATTGACGATGGCGTTAGTTTCCTAGGACTGCTGCGCCCACGTGGCCGGGAGCCGATGAGGGACCCGGACTCTTACGACTTGAGGGTAGAGTATGGTCGTGCGGAATGGGGTCGAGCGAAAGTGGGAAGTCGTTGAGGGGCGGGGAAATAGAGTTGCGGGATTGTGGAGGATGGTGGAAATTGCGCGGCTTGGGACGAAGCGTGGCAGTCGATTACGCGTTAGAATATCTTCACGATGAACGATGCGGCGCTGCTCTTAATAGAGCGAGTTCGAAACAACATCCAGCTCGGCGAAAGCTATATCCGAGAGTTTAAGTCCGCGTTCGAAGGTCCACCTCAAAACAAGAGGCCGCGTCCAGTGAAGGAGATGTTGCGTGAGATTGGTGAACAGCTTGTTGGATTTGCCAATTTTGAAGGTGGCGATCTTCTCATCGGAGTGGAAGACGACGGCAAAATAACTGGGGTTCCTCACGACGAAGAGGTTGTACAGGGCCTGTTGAATGCTCCGCACACCCACGTCTTCCAAGGGCAGGTCTTACCGCTTTCATATGCAACATCTGTCGAGCTCGATGGCAAGCGTGTCCTGTTTTTTTCCGTGAACAAGGGAACAACGCAAATCTATCAGCTGCTTGACGGGCGGTGCGTGCGGCGTCGAGACAAAGAATGCGTGCCAATACAATTCACCGAAATTCAGTTTGAACGTCAAGAGATACGTTCCCGTGAATTCGAAAGACAGTTTGTGGATGGGGCGAACGTCAATGACCTGGATCTTGAGGAGTTGCAGATAGGGATGTGTCAAGTGTTTTGTGTAAACGGCCACGTTTTTTTGTAGCGCATCCCTGGTAAACTGAACGGACCTGAGCGGAGGGTAGGGCTCTGCGGAGACGCAACCCGAGCGCCGACTCAGGG
>Ga0182024_10000969_pt1 | contig 74224 bp, 61 predicted proteins | sample P32metaG_FD_120480 | JGI IMG/M metagenome (GOLD analysis project Ga0182024, IMG submission 120480) | Permafrost microbial communities from Stordalen Mire, Sweden - P3-2 metaG (Illumina Assembly) | ecosystem: Environmental > Terrestrial > Soil > Wetlands > Permafrost | place: Sweden: Stordalen...
GGAGATCGACATCGTCACCCAACGCCTCTCTACGGTAGAGCGTTGGACTCAACCAAACTGTAAAGGATGTCATGATAACGCTGTGTAAAGGATGTCATGAGACTGGACAGGTTTACCGCTGCGGGAACTGTCTTGCTTTGAATCGGCTTTAGCCGCTGAGGGCGCGGCTCTTCGGGAGTGACTTTTCTTGCGGGCTGTTCTGGGCAAACGCCTTTCAGGCGCTGGAGCGAGATTGGAGTTTCACGACGAATCCATGACGCGCATCTCAAATCGCACCTTGTCCTTACGCCTTTTTTACGAAATTCCTGACATGATGCCGACAGATAGACTAAATTGGGGTTTTGCAGCTTGCCAAGCGCCTTTGAAGCAGATTCACTCACGATGACTGTCCTCCACGCGGGCGACCAGTTGGACCACTATCAAATCGAAGCCCTCGCTGCCCGCAGCGGCATGGCCTCCATCTTCCGCGCCACCGACCTCAACACCGGACGCCCTGTTGCCATCAAGATCCCGCATCCCGAAGTCGAGAGCGATCCCGCTCTGTTCGATCGTTTCCGCCGCGAGGAAGAAATCGGCAAACTGATGGACCATCCCGGCGTGATGAAGGTCTTATCCGACAGCAACAACGACCGCAGCCAGGTTTACATGGTCATGGAGTGGGTCGAAGGGCGCCTGCTGAGGAAAATCCTCGCCGAACAACCAAAACTTCCGCCGGAGCGCGCCATTCGCATCACGCTGCACATTCTCGACGCGCTTGACTACATTCACTCGCGCGGCGTAGTACATCGCGACCTGAAACCCGAAAACGTGATGGTCGACGAGCAAGACAACATTAAGCTCATCGACTTTGGAATAGCGGGCAACGCCGGCTCCCGCCGCCTCACCTTTGCCAAGTTCTCTCCAACCATGGGAACGCCCGACTACATTTCTCCCGAGCAGGTCAAAGGACAACGCGGCGATGCCCGGAGCGACCTCTACGCGCTGGGCATCATGTTCTACGAAATGCTGACCGGCAAAGTCCCATTTTCCGGCACCAATCCTTTTCTCATCATGAACGACCGCTTGCTGAACAACCCCGTTCCGCCGCGCGAAGTCGATCCCACAATCACGCCGCAACTGCAGGAGATCATCTATCGCGCGCTCGAGCGCGATCCCAAGAATCGCTATGCCAATGCCCGCGATTTTGCCCGCGATCTCGAGCATCCCGAACAGATCGGAGTCACCGACCGCCCAGAATTCCGCAACTGGCGGGATCGCCGCACCCCGTGGACGAAAAAAGCCCTCTTCTACATACTGATTGCCCTGATTCCGCTAGTGATCTTAGGCCTGCTACTTTACGTAGCCCGCCACAGTTAGCGAGTTAACATTACACAAGGGGCCAGCATGAAACCTTCGCTGCGAATCGCATTGACCGTCGCGTTCCTGGCAGCCGGCCTTCAACTATCATTTCCTGGCGAACGCGCTTCCACTGGATACCTCGGCTTTGATCGCAACGACTATCCCGGCAATTCGAACCTGAAGATTCTCCGTCAGTCCTTCTCCTATTCGGGATATTGGCTGAATAACCCTCCAGGAGCGAAAACCAATTCCTGGATGGGAAAGCGGAAGACGCTCCAGGCCGCAGGCTTCGGCTTCCTTGTTCTATTCAACGGCCGCACCTACGCGGAGATCAAATCGGCCGGCGACCCAACCAAGTTGGGCAGTTCCGACGCCGACGCCGCCGTCTCGGCGGCGCGCGCCGAAGGATTTCCATCGCAGACAATCATCTTCCTCGACCAGGAACAAGGTGGACGCCTTCTTCCGGAACAGCGCGCCTATCTCCATGCCTGGGTGGACGGAGTAACCTCCGCACACTTTGCGGCAGGAGTGTACTGCTCCGGTATTGCTGCCCGGGAAGACTCCCGCACTTCCATCGTGACCGCAGAGGATATCCGGAAAAATGCAGGTGGAAGAGAAATGAAATATTGGGTCGTCAATGACTCGTGTCCACCCTCCCCGGGCTGCACCGTTTCAAAGAAGAACCTCTCACCGGGAGCAAGCGGAATTTCATTTGCAGACATCTGGCAATTTGCTCAGTCGCCGAAGCGCAGCGATTTTGCCCGCAGCTGCTCCGCTACCTATAATAAGGATGGAAATTGCTACCCGCCTGGCATTGTTCCCGGAGAAGATCCGGCCCAAAAGCTGCACGTCGACCTCGACGTTGCAACCTCAAGAGACCCTTCACAGGGCAGAACCCGCGACTAACATTCGAGGAGCGAATTATTTCCCAGGAACCTACGCTCTCTTAATCAACCGGATCAACCACAGCAACACGATAGCGCCAATCACAGCCATTACCAGTCGCCCCACCAAGCCATAGGCAACGATTCCAAGCGCTCCAAAGAGAAAGTTGCCCAGCAGTGAGCCCAGGATCCCCACGATGAGATCTCCCAGCAAGCCAAAGCCGCGTCCTTTGGTGATCTGGCCGGCCAGCCACCCGGCCAGAATTCCTATCAGTACAACCCAAAGCAAATACATTCGAATTCTCCTGCCATCGAAGTGGCGTTCTTGAATTGCGCCGGTTAACAGAAGTGAAGCCCCCAGAAGTGAAGCTCACAGAAGTGGAGCTCACGGCCGCGGCACGAGAGCAGTTTACCGCACGATTGCCTCGCAGCAGGAGGATTGCCCCGCGCGGCTATTGCACGTCAGCAGTCTGGGCGAGACGGAAGTTAAGCCGGCGGTCCCTGCCGAACACAATGTCTTTCGTGGTAGAACCAGAACCCCTCCCCGGCACGGCGTTTCGTTCCTCGCGAGAGCCGCCCCTCGCAAAGATGCTGGAGGTCTCGATCATGACCGTCCTGCCGCCGACGTTCAAACTCACCAGCACAATCCGCAAATAGCCGGGTTCCAGCGAACTCCCGCGAGAACGCGCGGCGGGCTTGGCCTCGAGCACGCGCCCGCTAGCCGGCGTACCGCTGGCAACCACCGTCTGGCCGTCAATCACGACCGGCTCATCGATGGTTGCGTTAAACGTATCTCCTGCATGCGACGACGCGCTCGAAAGCGTGCTCTGCAGCCGAACCGGCAGGCCAGTTCCCTCGGGCAGCTTCGTGGTCGATGGAATCAGCGATTGACTGGGCGAAACGCCAGTCGAGCGCGGCTGCCGATCAAAGGGCAGCTTCTGCGAATCGGAGTTCGAAGCGTCCTCGGCGGGCGGGCGGCCGCAACCGCAGACGAGGCTGAGCGTCAGCAGGGCGACGGCGATAGGCTTGGCATGAGACAGCATGTTTGCCCTATCAGAATATCAAGAGCTGCGGAATGCGCCCAGCAACAACAGCCGCGAAGCGGCGCAAGCATGCAGCCCGCGGCGCAAGCCGGAGGACATGTTTGCGCCGCTGCGCGGCTATTTATATCTCCCTAATCATCACAAATTGGATGTGACGGCCCTCACTTAGCCGCGACGGCTTTCGCACTACACTTTCCCTAATCAGGTCTGGCGCGCTCCATTTGCGGAAAAAGTTGGAACTGGCCGTTCCTAGCTTGGAATCGCGACTTTGCCCACAAAGCAGGTCTCAGAATTTGGTTTCCCTGCGACCTGCCACCTGATACCTGATACCTGACTCGATATGAACGTCGTGACCCAATTTCCGGCAGCGCGCGATTACAGTCGCGATCTGCCGTTCCAGGCCATGTTTGAAGGGGCCGCGATTGGAATCGGAATTTGCCGGCTCGATGGCCGGATTCTGGAAGCAAATCCCGCGCTCTGCAAAATGCTTGGCTACAGCCGGCAGGAACTCGCTGGCACGCACGTTCGCGAACTCGATCCCGAACTGGATCGCGAACTTCATCCCGAAGATACGCACGAAACGTCTCCCGGCAATCTTTCGCCTGACGAACGACGCCTGGAAGAACAACGATTCCTGGACGAACAACGATTCCTGGACGAACGACACCTGGACGAACTGATGCGAGGCGAGCGCGACTCACTCCAAGTCGAAACACGTTACCGGCGCAAAGACGGTTCCGAACTCTGGGCGTATCTGACATTGTCGGTGGCGCGTGACAGGCATCGCCAGCCCGCCTTCCTGATCGCAATGGTGGCGGACGCAACCGAACGCAGGCGGACGGAGGAACATCTGCGGCAAGCCGAAAAAATGGAAGTTGTCGGACGGCTGGCGGCAGGAATCGCGCACGACTTCAACAACCTGCTCACCGGTGTTCTGTTGTACTGCGACCTTTTGAGCGCGGGGTTGGGGAATGCTGAGTTTCCGAATGCTGGACTTGCGAATGCTGGATTTGGAAATTCTCGTCTGGAGCCGGGCGAACTGAGCCAGCACGTTGAAGAAGTCCGCATGGCGGGCGAGCAAGGGGCGGCGTTGACGCATCAACTATTGGCCATCGCCCGCAAGCAATTGGCGGAGCCACACCCAACCCCGATCAATGAAATTGTGGCTTCCACCAAGAATCTGCTGCGGCGGTTGATGGGAGAACGGATTGAACTGATCGTAGTACTAGATACGGCACTGGACACCACGCTTGACGCCGCGCCAGACGCCGCACGCGACGCGGGCGCCGGACTTGTGCTCGCCGATCCGGCGCAGTTGCGGCAGATCCTGCTGAACCTGGTGCTGAACGCACGCGATGCAATGCCGCAAGGCGGAAAGATTGGGCTGATCACGCGGTTGGCGGAACTCCCCAGCCAGTCTCCTGCTGAAGTTTCGGGTGACTCGCTCAAGAACGCTTCCGCCCGGCGCGCCGTCTCCCTGCTGGTGAAAGACAACGGCTGTGGCATGGATACGGAAACGCGCGCGCGCCTGTTCGAGCCTTTCTATACCACTAAGAAGCCGGGAGTGGGCACGGGTCTGGGCCTGGCAACAGTGCAGCGCATCGTCCGCGAATTAGGAGGCGTGATCGAGGTCCGAAGCGCACCGGGACGGGGTACGTCAATCGAAGTGTTTCTGCCGACAATCGAATTCGCGACCAAGGAGCTCCAGGACATGACGCCGCGCACTTCGCCATAGAGACGCGGCTTGCCGCGTCTCCTGCCGCGGTATGAGACGGGCAATCCCCGTATCGACAAAGGCAAGGTAAAGTTCCACATCCGAAAAGAGGATTCACCATGTTCAGCGCATCGACCGCCGCCGTTCTCAGTCATAGCCGTAGCCATCCCGCGCCAATCGAAGGCGCGAATTTCCTCAATCTGCTGATCGTGGACGATGACCGCGCCATTCGCGAGTCCTGCCGCGAGGTGGCGCAATCGCTCGGATTCAACACGCAGGTGGCGGACTCTGCCGAACACGCCTACCGCCTGCTCGACGGCTCCAGCACCGACGCCGTGCTGCTCGATTTGCGCCCGGGCGCGAACGGTCTGAACCCGCTGCACACGATCAAAAAGCATCGTGCCGACGCGCTCGTGATCGTAGTGACCGGATACGGCACGGTGCAATCGGCGGTGCAGGCGATGAAAGATGGCGCCTACGACTACGTCACCAAGCCCTTCAGCATGGAGGAACTGCGTCTTCTGCTCGAAAGGGTGGCGGGGCATCTGCAGCTGAAGAGCGAGAACCGAGCGCTTCGCGAAACCATCAAGTCGAGGCAGGGATTCGGCAACCTGATCGGGCGCGCGCCGGAGATGGAGAAACTCTACCGCATCATCGCAAAAGCCGGTCAGAGTGTGCACCCAGTGCTGATTCTCGGCGAAAGCGGCACCGGCAAGGAGTTGGTCGCGAAGTCCATTCACTTCGCCGGCATCTTCCGCAATAAGCCATTCATTCCGGTCGATTGCGGGTCGCTTGTCCCGACCTTGATCGAGAGCGAACTGTTCGGCCACGTGCGCGGGGCCTTCACGGGCGCGACCAATCCCAAGGATGGACTGCTCGCCATCGCCGAAGGAGGCACCGTATTTCTGGACGAGATCGGCGAGTTGCCCACCGACTTGCAGGCCAAGCTGCTGCGGGCAATTCAGGAGAAGGAGATCCGCCCGGTGGGAAGCGTGAAGCGCGTGCCCATCAACGTGCGGATTCTGGCCGCTACCAATCGCGACCTGGAACGGGCCGTGGCCGAGGGCACGTTCCGCCGCGATCTTTTTTTTCGTCTCAATGTCCTTACCCTGCGGCTTCCGGCGTTGCGCGAGCGCAGGCAGGATATCCCGCTGCTGGTGGCGCACATTCTCGAGCGCATCGGGCGCGACGCCGGCAATGAAAAGTCCATCTCCGACGAAGCGCTGAAGGCGCTGCTGAATTACGACTGGCCGGGCAACGTGCGCGAACTCGAGAACTCGCTGGAGCGGGCGTGCGCCCTGAGCAGCGCCCACGAAATTCAGCTTCGTGACCTCCCTACACAGATTTACAGCGCGCCCACCGACTTGATGGGAGTGAGCCAGCCGGCGGCCAATGGCATCGTGCCCATGGCGGAACTGGAGAAACAGACCATTTTGAATGCGCTCACCCAGGTTAACGGAGACAAAATGCTGGCGGCGCGACTGCTGGGCATTGGAAAAACAACCTTGTACCGAAAACTGAAAGAATACGAGTCAAGGAATTCGTAATTGGCGATTGGTAATTTGTAATCTGAACCCGGGAAACCGCTCGTCCCGCACTTAAATTACAAATCACAAATTAACAATTACAAATTCTACGAGTCCCGAAACTGAGCGATTGAGACGAGCGTTGGTGCCGGAACGGGAGCGCAGCGCAAAAGCCGAGCGCACAACCCATTCTTTTCAAGCCAACCCGATTGGCCCGGAAGTTGCGTAAGGATTCACCATGATCCTTCTTGTGACGCCGAGCGATCGGGCCCGCGAATGCTCCGCGGCTCTGCATGAGGCGACGGGCGACGAGATCATGGTGGCGGAAACTCTGGCGCGAGCAACCACACTCATGCGGTCCGAGTGCTACCGGCTTGTGGTGCTCGATCAATACCTGCTCGAAACCGATCCGCAGGAAACCGGAAGCATCTTCGAGCATCTGGGCACCGCCATCCCCGTGCAGATCAATCTGGCAATCAGTGGAATGGAGCGCATGGTGCGCGAGGTTCGGTCAGCCCTGCAGCGCCGACAGCGCGAGGAAGTAAGGGCGCGCCGCGCCGCGCTCGGCGCCATCTGCAGCGAACTGAATGGCACGGTGACGGCGCTGCTGCTGTCCACTGAACTGGCTCTCGAAACTCCCGGCGTTCCGGGGGCGGCGTTCGAAAAGCTGCAGTCGGTCCATGACCTGGTGAAGAAGTTGCGGAAGCAATTGGAGAACGCGGAAACAGCACAGGCGGAAGAGGCCAAACAAGCTGCTGGCGTCTAAACCCCGCACCCGCTGCGAAAAAATCGGGGGTGGACATGACTTTGGATGGCAGCAGCGGTTTACTGCGGCGATAACTGCCTTGTTTTCATCCGAAGACATGAGCTGCTGGTAAGACTTCGACGCGGAAATTTGCTTCTTCCGCGACCCTCCATCCCTCACGCACACGTGACAGATTGCCCCAGAACTTGCAATCCTCAACATCACCCCCTCCCTAAGTAACCTGCCTCTCTACTCGGAATAGCCAACGGCTTGCCGATAGCTCCACCACGAGGCAGTACCAGCGTCATGGGATTCTTCCAACAATTGCTGTCATCCGATTTCATGCCCCACGGTTTCTGCTACCGGTGGGATCCGCGAATCGTGTGGCTGCACGTCATCTCGGACAGCCTCATCGCACTCTCGTATTACTGCATTCCCATCATCCTCGTCTATTTCATTCGCAAGAATCGCGATCTCCCCTTCAACCGGATTTTCTGGATGTTCGGGACCTTCATCCTGGCCTGTGGCACGACCCATCTTATGGAAATCTGGAACGTCTGGCACGGCAGCTACTTGCTGGCGGGCATCATCAAGGCGCTCACGGCAGCGGTTTCGGTATTGACCGCAGCCATGCTGATCCCTTTGGTTCCGAAGGCAATGGCGCTGCGCGACCGGACGCATCTGCAGGAAATGAATCGCAATCTGGAACGGGAAATCGCCGAGTGCAAGCGGCTCGATGCACCAATCGAGGGTCCACTCCGGCACAGGGTCACGGGCAGCTTCATTGGGGCCATGCTTCTGACAATCTTCATTGGTTTTTCGTCCTGGCGCAGCGTCCGGCTGGCGGCGGACGATGCCGACTGGGTGGCCCACACCTATGCCGTGTTGGACACAATTGAGCTCCTGTCCAAACATGTGATTGAAGCGGAGACCAGCGCGCGGGCATTCGCCTTGAGCGGGCAAAACCCATTGCTTGCGCACTACGAGAACGCAAGGGGCGCCATCGCGCAGGACGAGGACGCGCTGCGCCGTCTGACGGGGGACAATCCCAATCAGCAGCGACGATTGAACGTGATCGAGGCGCAAATCCGCGCTGCGCTCGAATTTGCGGAGATCATTGTCGCCCAACGCCGGCGATCGCTAAGAGCTCCCTCCACTGACGAAATTCCCCGGACCGAGAGTCTCATGAATGCAGTGGACGCTACGGGTCAGGAGATGAAAGCTGAAGAAATACGCCTGTTGAGCCAGCGCACACAAAGCGCCACGGTGGGACGACGGCTGACGAGGTTCATCATCATCTTAGGTCCTTTGGTTGGGGTGTCTCTATTGGCGCTGGCCCGACTCGCCGTCAACCGCGAGATGGACGCCGGCGCGCGAGCCCGGACGCAAATCAGCACCCTGAATGCCGAGTTAGAACAGCGCGTCCAGCAACGGACCGCGGCTCTGCAATCCGAGGTCGCCGAGCGCAAGCAAGCCGAGGAACGACTGGCTGGGCAGGCAGAGGAACTGACCCGGCAAGCCGACGAACTGGCCGGCTCCCGGCAGGCCCTGGAAGCCCAGGCGCTCACGCTCCGTTCCGTGCTGGACAGTATGGCTGAGGGATTGGTTGCCGCCGACGAGCGGGGAAAGTTCGTCATTTGGAACACGGCGGCGGAGAGGATCCTTGGCATGGGCGCGACCAACCTGCCCAGTCGCGACTGGACCCAGCACTACGGTCTGTTTCTACCCGACACCGTGACGCCGTTCCCGAACGACCGACTCCCAATGATTCTCGCCATTCAGGGGGAGGCAAGCACGAGCGAGATGTTTGTCCGGAATAACGCCATTACCACAGGTGCGTGGATCGAGGCTAGTGGTAGTCCGCGGAAAGACAAAGACGGCCTGCTCTGTGGCGGGGTGGTGGCTTTCCGCGACATCTCGCAGAGAAAAGCGGATGAGCGGCAGATTCTGAAACTCAATGACGAACTCGAAACGCGGATAATGGAGCGAACCGCCCAATTGGAAGCCGCCAACAAAGAACTGGAGTCTTTCAGTTACTCGGTATCCCACGACCTGCGGGCGCCCCTGCGCCACGTCGGCGGTTTCTCCCAGATGCTGATGGAGGAATTCGGCCCTACCCTGGAACCGGGCGCGCGACATTACCTGGATCGCATCCAGTCCGGGACGCAAAAGATGGGGCTGCTGGTGGATGAATTGTTGAATCTGGCGCGGGTTGGCCGCCATGCACTCCATCGGCAGCCAACCAGTTTGACCCCGATCGTCGGAGAAGTCTTGGCGATTTTGCAACCAGAGTGCGAAGGACGGCAGGTCGAATGGGTCATCGCCGAACTGCCCGCGGTGGAGTGCGATCCGGTCCTGGTCAAGCAGGTCTTTCAAAACCTGCTCGCCAACGCGCTCAAGTTCACCCGCCCCCGCGCCCGCGCCGTCATCGAAGTCAGTCACAGAGAAGAGCATGGGCAACCGGTGTTTATGGTCCGGGACAATGGCGTCGGGTTCAGCATGAAGTACGTCGACAAATTGTTCGGAGTCTTCCAGAGACTGCACCAGGCGCAGGATTTTGAAGGTACAGGGATAGGTTTGGCCACCGTGCAGCGCATCGTTCAGAAGCACGGCGGCCGAGTGTGGGCGGAGGGAGAACTGGACAAGGGCGCAGCCTTCTATTTCACCCTGGGCTTCGGAAAACAAGCGGAGTCGAAAACGAATGGAGCTACGGCTGGAGGCCAATCATGAATGCAGGTGAACTGGATCTGCTGTTGGTGGAAGACAATCAGGACGATGTGGATCTCGCCCTGCACGCGCTGCAGCGGGCGAAGGTGGCAAATCGAATTTTCGTCGTTCGCGACGGAGAAGAGGCGCTGGACTTTCTCTTCTGTCGCGGGAAGTACGCGGACAGATCGTTTGATCGCCCCCCCAAATTAGTACTGTTGGATTTGAAGCTTCCCAAAGTGAACGGAATGGAAGTGCTCAAACTGGTCAAGAGCGACCTGCGGACCAAAACGATACCAATCGTGATCATGACCTCGTCGAAAGAGGAACGAGACCTGGTGGCCAGCTACAACCTCGGGGCTAACAGCTACATCCAGAAGCCAGTCGACTTCGAACAATTCCGGGAGACGGTAAAGAGCGTTGGCCTGTATTGGTTGGTCATCAATCAGCCACCGGTAGTGGAAGATTCGCACACTCTAGCAGGAGAGTCTCATGACCACCACTAACGATCTCGCGCCCGAGCCGGGGCAACTGCGGGTGCTACATGTCGAAGACAACGAGCTCGACGCGGAGCTCGTCGCCCGGGCTTTGCGCGGCGGCGGCTTTTCCGCTGTAGTGGTCGTAGTGCAGGCGGAAGCCGAGTTTGAGCGCGAACTCCGCGCGCACCGTCCCGACATGGTACTCGCCGACTACAATTTGCCGCAGTGGAAAGGGATGGACGCGCTCGATGTGCTGCGACGCGCGGGGCTCGACATTCCTCTAATTCTGGTTTCGGGCGCATTGGGAGACATCACAGCGGTGGAATGCATAAAACAGGGCGCGACCGATTACGTTCTGAAAGACGGTCTGGCGCGGTTGCCGCAAGCCATCCGCCGCGCGCTGCAGGAAAAACGCGTCCTTCGTCTGCGCCGGCAAGCGGAAGAGGATTTAGCGCGAAAAGTGGAAGAACTGGCCCGCTCCAACGCCGACCTCGAGCAGTTCGCCTATGTGGCCTCGCATGACCTGCAGGAGCCGCTGCGCATGGTGGCGGCGTATACCCAACTGCTCGCGGAGCGCTATCGCGGCAAGCTTGATGCGAACGCCGACAAATACATTGGTTATGCCAGCGAAGGCGCCCTGCGCATGCAAACCCTGATTCAGGATCTGCTCGCCTTTTCGCGGGTCGGCCGGAAAGATTCCGCCAGCGGACGCGTCGATTGCGACGCGGCGATGGCCGAGATCATGATGAGCATCGGTCCGGCGATCCAAGAGAGCGGCGCGCTAGTCACCTATGCGGCGCTGCCCGTGGTGTGGGCGGATCGCTCGCGAATCACGCAGTTATTCCAGAACCTGATCGCGAACGCGATTAAGTTCCGCGGCGAAGACGCGCCGGTGATTTCCGTGCAGGCTGAGAAAGCTGGATCGCAATGGTTGTTCAGCGTGAGCGATAACGGCATCGGTATTGCTCCGGAGTACGCGGAAAATATTTTTGTGGTATTTCAGCGCCTGCATACCCGCACTGAATATCCGGGCAATGGAATTGGCCTGGCCATCTGCAAGAAGATCGTTGAGCACTGTGGCGGAAAGATCTGGGTCGAGGCGCAGGCTGGCCGTGGCTCCATATTCAAGTTCACGCTGCCCTGCGATGGTCCTGCGGAACATGGTCCTGAGGAACATAGTCCTCCGGAAAAAGAGTTGCGCGGCGAGGAACTGTCGATGCCTAGGCTCCATCAACCTGCTCTCCTGTAGACCTGCTCTCCTGTAGAGACGCGGCTTGCCGCGTGTCCCGCCGTGTCCAAAGGAGACGGGGCAAGCTGCATCTCTACAAGTGAAGCTGTGACGCATCCTGCCTGTTGAATCAATTCTCAGCATTTACAAATCTCTACCTCTTTCGTTCGCAAGCGCAATACGCAGGTTGCGTTCTTCAGAAAAGAAACGGAGGTTTGTAATGGATAACCGCACGACAGTGCTTTACGTGGACGACAATCCCAAATCCAGCCGATTGCTGACTAGCGTTCTTGAAGAATGCGGCTTCCGAGTGATCGCGAAGAACGATCCCATCGAGGCGCTCGCGCTTTGCAAGAGAACATACTTTGATCTCGCACTGCTTGACTACGAAATGCCGCTGATGTCGGGAGCGAAGCTGGCCCAGGAGATCAAATACCTGGCGCCGGATGTTCCCGTGGTGCTGCTCTCCGGCCGCGCGACTCTGCCGGCGTCGGAACTGACGTTTGTGGATTCTCACTTCGGGTTTGGGACCTCGCTCGACGATCTCCTGTGGACGATGCGGATATTAACGCGGCCTAAAGTGATCAGCATAAAGGATCGTCTTGAGGATCAGCGGGCTCTCACACAGTGGGCGGACTCGACGTGATTGTACGTACAATGTTTCACGTGGAACACTTTGTCGTGGTATAAATGTACGTATAACTATGTACACATAAACGGGCGGCTGGAGCAAGGCGGCATTCGAAAAGCGGTCTGAGCCAGCCGCCAAGTGATTGATAAACTCGACGCCCCATCGTCTAGTCGCGGCCCCGGTTCGCTGTTCGGCGGATTGTTCGGCGATTGTATTAAATTGTTCGGCCGAGGGGGTCGTCGGGCGGGGCAAGATGCGAGAGGGAAACCCCGCCCCGGCACTGTACGGTTATGGTCCCATAGTGTACGGCTCAAAGCGTGGGAACATGGGAAGCATGGGAAATATGGCAATCCCCGTCGATAACTTACGTGTTTTCAATGCTATGGTTTTTCACTTCGTGAAGTCCCTGCTCCGCTCGGATGACAAGCTGGGCAGGGATTACAAATTGGATAGGTTTGCTGGGTAACAAAGGAGCCGCCGATTGCTGGACTAACCCAAGAAAACTCTTCCCTCGGCATGTAGTTCTCCCATAAACTGTAGGGCAGACAGGCCCGAAGGCGCTCCCAGCCTTCGATCCCCCGGGGGTTCTGTGCGCGTACTGGTCACGGCTGACACGTTCAGCGGAGTGTGGACTTACTCGCGCGAACTGGTGTCGGGTCTGGTCACCCACGGGGCGCAGGTAACTCTGGTCAGCTTTGGAGAAATTCCACTTCCTCATCAGACTGCCTGGATGGACGCGCTGCACGGGCTCGAATATCACCCCACCGCTTTTCGTCTCGACTGGATGGAAGAAGGTGAGCAGGACTTCCACGCGGCCCAGGACTATCTGTGCGAGATCGTTCGCGATACCCGTCCCGATTTTCTGCATTTGAATCAGCTTAGTTTTGGGGCGCTGCCGGTGCCGACGCCGCGAGTAGTGGTGGCGCACGGCGATGTGATCACCTGGTGGTTGAGTATCCACGGACGCGAACCCGCCGCCTCGGCCTGGCTGAAATGGTATCGCGATACCACGGTCGCGGGCTTGAGGCGGGCGGAGGCCGTGGTCTCAACTTCGCGCTGGATGGAAGAGATGCTCCGCCTTGCGTACGGCGACGATTTTGAGGGACACGTCATCCCGCCCGGACGCAATCCCATCTACTTCAATCCCTTTGTGACCAAGGAAGAGTCGGTGCTGGCGATTGGGCGGCTTTGGGATTCGGGAAAGCAAGTAGCATTGTTGACCCAGCACACGCACCGTCTGCCGGTGTGCATTGTGGGCGCGGACAACCCGATTCCTGTGCCGCCGGTGCCGATCCGCGCCGACGTTCGCGTCTCCACTGGGGTACACGAAATTTCGGTGAAGGGAGCACAGACCGAATCGCAACTGCGTTCGCTCTACAGCAAGTCGACAATCTTTGCCGCGACGTCGCGCTACGAGCCGACGGGACTGGCGTCGGTGGAGGCTGCGTTCTCACGCTGCGCGCTGGTAGCCAACGACACCGAAGTGTATCGCGAACTGTGGGGCGACGCGGCCTTGTATTTCGAACGCAATAACGCCGAAAGCCTCAGTGAAGTGCTCGGTCAACTGGACGCAGACCGCGATCTTGCCCGCCTCTACGGGACCCGCGCTTATAACCGGGCGCGCGAGCGCTTCACGGCGCGACGGATGGTGGACGACTATTTGCGGCTGTACCGGCAGTTGCGGACTTCGAAAGTGGCGGCGTAGAGCGCGTCGCAGTTCCCTCAGCGGCTAAAAGCCGGCTTTGCAAACAAGCCGATTATCGCAGCGGTGAACCGCGGCGCCACCCAAAATCATAGGCAACATCGAGTTTTCCGCGGGCGGCTTCTCTACCCAAACCCAAATACAAAGCCGGCTTTTTCGGCGTCCTGCTAGACTTTGTCCTGTTCTTGAAAAAGGAGTTTGAATGCTGCCCTTTCTTGTCGGGCTGTCTTTGGTCTGCGCCAGTACGCTGATGTATGAAATCGTCCTGACGCGGCTGTTGAGCGCCGTCTGCTGGTACTACCTGGCTTCGGTTTCAATTTCGATGGCCATGTTCGGCATGACGGCCGGCGCGTTGGCGGTCCAAGTACGCTCGGAGTGGTTCAGTCAGGACCAGATTCCCCACCGGATATTACAGGCCGTATTCGCAACTGCGGTCTCGATTCCTCTGGCGCTCATTGTTGCGCTGGCAATCCCGATTGATTTTTCCTACGCCCTGCAGACTTTATTCAGCTTCCTGCTGTTTTCGTCGGTGATTGCAGTGCCTTTTTTCTTCTCCGGAGTCGCCGTCTGCCTCGCCTTGACCCGATCGTCTTTTCCCATTGGGCGCGTGTATTTTGCCGATCTTTTTGGGGCCAGCATGGGAAGCCTTGCGTCGGTCCTGCTGCTCAAACTCGTCGATGCCCCCAGCGGCATATTGGTGATTTCCGCTTTGCTCTTCCTAGGTGCGGCGGCCTTTGCGATTTATGCAAAGGACGATTGGTATCGTCGAAGGTCGCTTATCTTTGCCGCTGGAATGTTGGTCATTGCGGTTCTGAATGCGTCCACGCTACACGGCATACAACCGATCTGGACCAAGGGCAAGATTGACCGTCGCGACAACCTCGCCGCCGAGGTATGGAACCCGATCTCCAAAGTGCGCGCCCTGCGGCCGGGATTCGGACCTCCGCAGATGTGGGGACCCAGTTCCCACATGCCTCCGGTGAACGTTGAAGAGATTCAGATGGACATTGACGACGATGCGGGTACGGCAATGGTCCACTTCCAGGGCGACCTCGCCCCATTCAGTTATCTCCGCTACGACGTAACTTCGCTGGGCGGCCAAATGCGAAGTGGCGGAACGGCCGCCGTCATCGGGGTGGGCGGAGGCCGTGACGTGATGAACTGCGCGGTAAACGGTTTCCGGCGCGTGGTCGGCATCGAGATCAACAGTGCGATTGTCAAGCTCGACACCCGCACTTTCGGATCGTTCTCCGGCTTCAACAAGATTCCAGGGTTGGAACTGCACAACGATGAGGGACGAAGTTACCTTACGCGGACGGACGAGAAGTTCGACCTGATTCAAGCGTCGCTGGTCGATACGTGGGCCGCAACTTCCGCCGGGGCTCTGACACTGGTGGAGAATTCGCTTTACACGGTGGACGCATGGCGGATTTTTTATCGCCACTTGCAACCGGGAGGACTGATCACGTTCAGCCGCTGGTACTCCGGAGGAGAGGCGGCGCAGACATACCGGCTCTTCGCTGTGGCGTGGGCGATGTTGCTGGATCGGGGCGTCGAGGATCCCGGACGCAATATTGCACTGTTGTCAGCGGGCCGGATTTCCACGATTGTTGTCAGTAATCAGCCCCTTTCGGAAAAGGATCTGGCCAAGATCCGGGCGTTTGCCCACGAAATGGACTTTCACATTATCTTCATGCCCGGCGAACCAACAACCGTTTGGGAGCTGCGCAAGATTTCAGGGTTTCGAGATTTGGGTGCGATGTCGCAGTTGCGCGAAGCTGGAGATTTCGATCTCTCTCCGGTCTTTGACAGCTCCCCTTACTTCTTCAATGCGGTCCGGCTTCGGAATATCCCGAGGTTGATCGCTCGTGGCGGGCGCGGCAGCAATCTCCGAGCCTTGTTATTCGTCTTCACCTTTATGTTTGCCGCGCTGATTCTGGTGCTGGTGGTGATCGTACTCCCTCTAAGGCACTGGTCCAGGCAGCAGAGTGCCACCCGCGCGCCAGTCGCGGGCTTCGTCTATTTTGTCGCGGTTGGCATCGGTTTCATGTTCGTTGAGATCGGCATGATGCAGCAGTTGTCGATCTTCCTGGGACACCCCGTCTATTCGCTCATTGCCGTATTGGGCGGCCTAATTCTTTCGAGTGGAATTGGGAGTTTGGTCTCAGATCGCTTGCGGCTGGGCTCGCGAGTTGCCACCGGTCTACCTGCGGTCGCGGTGGCTCTCGCCATCCTTCTCTATACGATGGCGGTGATTCCAGTGATGCATCGCTTTACCGGGGGAGTTTTGTGGCAGAGAGTCGCCGTTGCTCTCATGCTGGTGATGCCCTGCGGATTTCTTATGGGGTTTTGTTTTCCCGTTGGTCTGCGCTGGATGAGTCTCATCAAGCAGGAGCGGAATCTGCCTTGGATGTGGGCGCTGAACGGGGCCGCCGGAACTCTTGGGACCTTTGCCGCGGTCCTGATCTCGATGGAGACGAGCATCACGATTTGCGTGCTGTCCGCCGCAGCCTGCTACCTGCTGGCGGCGATCGCTATCATGGGGTCTTCGCGCCAGCAACAAGCTGTTTAAGAAGATTCAGTGGAGCGCCGGGCATCGTCGAGCGGGACTGGCGAGGACGCCCGTCTCTCCATCAATCCTTCGCTTCGGCAGGATTTTGCAGGCTGCTATCTGGCGGTTATAAACTTCTGAATCTCGCCCTCGAACACAGCCACGGGAACGGCTCCCACAACGCGGTCGCCATCGATTGCGTCCTTTGCCGTCTTTCCGATCACGAAACTTGGTGTAGCGCTGATGCCTACTGTGCCGGCATCGGCCATATCCTTCTGGATTTCGGTCTTGTATTTCTCGGCTTGGGCACAGGCTTTAAAGCTGGCCATATCGAGCCCGTCGGTTTGCGCGTATCTGACGATCGCATCCGGGCTGAGGTCGGAGGAGTTGTCGATCATGGTGTCGCGCAATTGCCAGTATTTATTCTGCTCGCCGGCGCACCACGCCGCTTCGGCTGCCTTCTCCGCGTTGGCATGGAAACCTAGTGGCAGGTCGCGGCTTACAAAGCGCACTTTGCCGGTATCGATGTAATCCTTTTTCAGCTGAGCGAAGGTCTCGGTATGGTATTTGCGGCAGAACGGGCATTGATAGTCGGTGAATTCGACGATGGTGACGGGAGCATCGTCGCGGCCCATCCAGTGCCAGCCCGAAGCCATCTTCATCTGGACTTTGTCGCTGGCGGGAGCGGCGGCGGCCGAGGGTGCTATCATCGGTCCATTCGCGGGTGCGTTCGCCGGGGAGGGCGCGTTGCCCCTCGGCCCTTGCGCCACCAGCAACTGGCGGATGGCCTTGAGTTCATTCAGTATGGCGTCGGCCTGGTCGTGGGTCATGCCCTCGGGCATATTGATGGTGACCGCTTCGGCCTTCACGGTTTTCGAGGCCGCGGTCGTCTTTTCCGCTTTAGCGTCTGTCTTTGCTTTGGACGGAGCAGCGGGCGGCGGGGGCGGAGCACTCTGCGCAACCGCTGCCACAACGCACAACACGCTGCCCAAGAGTGCCGGCAAACTCATTTTCGGAATCATACGACCTATGCTTTCCCTTTTTATCATAGTCTATTGAGAGGTCTATTGAGAGTCGCCGCAGATAGGCGGTGACCAAACCGCGATACGCGTGTCAACACGCTGCGACAATAGTAAGCGGGGGTTTAGCTTAAGACAAGGTTACCGAAGGGTCAGCCATCCTCGCTGTGCGGTCGGCCGCGGTGCTCGAAGGGTGGTTAGGGCGAAGCTCGCGGCCCTTGCATGTTATACTTTTCAAGTAGCTTTCTTGTTAGATTCATTTGTCAGATTCACCTGTCAAATAAGCAGACGGAGGACGGTATCGACAAACGTTTTATCCGCATGAACGAGCGCATCCGGGCGCGCGAGGTTCGCGTCATCGGTGACGAAGGGGAACAGATCGGCGTGATGCCGCCCTTCGAGGCGCTCAAGATGGCCCGCGAAAGAAACCTGGATCTGGTGGAAATTTCTCCAACCGCGCAACCTCCGGTTTGCCGCATCATGGACTACGGGAAATTCCTGTACCAGAACGAAAAGCGCGAGCGCGAAGCCAAGAAAAAGCAGAAGGTCATTACGGTCAAAGAGGTGAAGTTTCGTATCAACGTGGATGATCACGATTACGAAACCAAGAAGAATCACGTGTTGCGCTTCCTCGACGAAGGAGACAAGGTGAAAGCAACCATCTTTTTCCGGGGACGCGAAATGACCCGGCAGAGCCTGGGCCGGCAAATTCTGGAACGTCTGATTAAAGACGTCGACCAAAAGGGCTTGGTGGAGTTCCGTCCGCGCCAGGAAGGCAATACGCTGCACCTGATTCTGGCGCCTAATAAGAAGGAAGGCGGAGCGAAAGAGAAGCCGGTAGCTCCGAGGGCGGTGCCACCTGCCGTGCCGCGCGGCGGCGCGCAGACAGCGTAGCAGCCGTCAGTTATCAGCCATCAGTAAAATCTGCTGGTGCGTCCGCTAACGGTAGGATAGTTGTGCTTCGTAACGCTGATGATTTAACTGAGAGCTGACAGCTGAAAGCTGAGAGCTATTTATGCCTAAACTGAAAACACACAAAGGCGCGGCCAAGCGCTTCAAGAAAACCGGGACGGGAAAAATCAAGCGTCACAAAGCAAATTTGCGCCACATCCTGACTTCCAAGTCGAAAAAGCGCAAAAAAAGGCTGGGCGAAGCCGTCCTGGTCAGTGACGCCGATTACAAGAAAGTAATGCGCATGATCCCGTACTAAGATGACAAAGCAGCGACGGGCCCTTCGGCAAGCTCAGGGCAAGCTGCCCGTCCTTAACCGAGTATGCGATAAAGTCTGCGGAGAGATTAGCCGCAGCGGCGCGTGAAGAGGTCGGGCTTCAGAAATCCCTTTCCTTCGTGGAAACGTGGTAGAAGCCTCCTTACCTCCAGCCGCCAGTCGAGGTAAAGATGAACTAAAAAGGAGAACAGCAATGCCTCGTGTAAAACGCGGAACCAAACGCCGCGCCAAGCGCAAAAAGATCCTTGAACGCGCCAGTGGATATTTCCTAACTAAGTCCAAACTTTACCGCTCGGCGAAAGAAGCCGTCGATCGCGCGCTGAAGTTTGCCTATTCCGGCCGCAAGCAGAAGAAGCGCCAGTACCGCTCGATCTGGATCGTACGCATCGGCGCCGCCGCCCGCCTGAACGGATTGAACTACAACCAGTTCATCAGCGGACTTAAGAAAGCCGGCGTGGAACTGGACCGCAAGATTCTGGCGGATCTGGCGGTGAACGATCCGGCAGGATTTGGAAGTTTGGCGGAGCAGGCGAAGAAGGCGAACGCAGCGGCGTAGAAGTCAGCACTCAGCATTCAGCCGCCAGCTCTTAGCTTTGGTAGCGCCGGCATCCATGCCGGCTGTCGCGAGGGCATCTTGCCCTCGCATCTGCGGGCGAGGACGCCCGCCCGACAGCCGCCGAGACGGCGGCGCTACAATCTCAGATCTCATGTATTCAGTCCCCAAACTGACCGATTTCTCTCCAGCCGCGCTCGAAAGCGCGGTGCGCGAACTTTTGTCTGCTTTGGACCAAGAGTCGGCGGCGGTTAGTTCCGAGAACGACTGGAAAGCGTTTCGCGATCGCTGGATGGCGCGCAAGAACGGCGTGCTCACTCAGCTCAATGATGTGTGGCTGAAGGCTGCACCGGGACCGAGCAAGCGCGAAGTCGGACAAGCGGTAAACGAACTGAAGGCCAAGGTCACCGAGGTTGTCGAAAATCGACGTATTAAGACAATCTCACTAGCACTAAGTGATTCCTTCGAGTTCGGTAATTCGGTTTCCGCTAAAGTGATCCGTCGTCTCGACATCACTCTTCCCGGCATCCGCCGTCCCATCGGCGCGGAACATCCGGTGATCAAGACGATGAACGAGATCGTTGGCGTATTCCGCAACCTGGGCTACTCGGTCGAGGAAGGTCCGGAGATTGAAACCGATTACTACAATTTCGAGGCGCTGAACTTTCCGCCAAATCATCCCGCTCGCGATACGCAGGATACGCTGTTCATCGCCGGCCAGGAATCGAAGCCGCTGCGCGACCGCCTGCTGCTGCGTACTCATACTTCGCCGGTGCAGATCCGTACCATGCAGAAGATGAAGCCGCCGGTGCGCGTGGTGTGTCCAGGAAAAGTTCATCGTAATGACGCGCCCGACGCGACGCACTCACCCATCTTTCATCAGGTTGAAGGGCTGGCGGTCGATACCAACATTACCTTCTGCGACCTGAAGGGCACGCTCGACCACGCCATGAAAGCGCTGTTCGGGTCGAGCGTGAAGACGCGATTCTATCCGTCGTTCTTCCCGTTTACCGAGCCCAGCGCCGACGTACAGATCAGTTGCATTTTCTGCGATGGCAAGGGGGTGCGCGATGGTGCTCCGTGCCGCAATTGCAAGGCGAGCGGATGGATTGAACTGCTCGGCTGCGGCATGGTCGATCCGAATGTGTATGGCTTCGTCGATTACGATCCCGCAAAAGTTTCGGGATTCGCCTTTGGCATGGGCGTGGAGCGGATTGCGATTCTGAAGTACGGCGTGGATGACATTCAGTTGTTTTTTCAGGGCGATGTGCGGTTTTTGGAGCAGTTTGGGTAAAGGCTGCGGGCTACGAGCTACGGGCTCCGAGCAATCTATAACTCACTCTGATTGCTCGAAGCTCGTAGCTCGTGACTCGTAGCTGATGCTTTCTCAAATGAAAATTTCTCCCCTTTGGTTGCGCGACTTCGTTGACCTCCCGGTCGACTACGCCCGGCTTGCGGACGAACTAACCTTAGCGGGCATCGCCATTGAGGGCATTTCCGGCAAAGGCGAGAACACGGTCTTCGAGATGGAGATCACAACCAACCGTCCCGATGCGATGAATCATTATGGCGTAGCGCGCGAGGCTTCGGCGCTTTACGATTTGCCGCTTCGGCCGATTGAGCCGAGGCTGCCGTCGTCGCAAGGGAAGTCCGATGTCACCATCGAGATTCAGGAGCCGGACTTGTGTCCCCGTTTCACGGCGCGCGAAATTCGCGGGGTGACTGTCAAACCGTCGCTGCCCCACATTGCCGGCCGTCTGCAATTGCTCGACCAGCGGCCCATCAGCAACGCGGTCGATGCCACCAACTACGTTCTGTGGGAGAGTGGCAAGCCGACGCACGTGTTCGATCTCGATTTGCTCGAAGGACGGCGACTCGTCATTCGCAAAGCACAGGCCGGCGAGACGCTTAAAACGCTGGATGGGGTGGAGCGCAAGCTCTCCACTGAAGATCTCGTTGTTGCCGACGCTAAGAAACCGGTGGGGCTGGCTGGCGTCATGGGCGGCTTCGATACGATGATTACCGAGCGTACGAAGAATATCCTGATCGAATCCGCGTGGTGGGACCCGGTCACCGTGCGCCGTATGTCGAAGCGGCATGGCATTCATACCGACGCTTCGCACCGATTCGAGCGCGGCGCGGATTTCGAATCGACCGTTCCTTCAACCAACCGGGTCGCCGATCTCATTCTTGCTTCCGGCGGCGGCACGCTGATCGGCGATGTGATCGACGTAATCGCGCGCAAGCTCGATCTTGCTCCGGTCGAGCTCGATCTGCGGGAAGTGCAGCGCATTCTCGGCGAAAAAATCGGCACAGTTGAAATCAGCCGCATTCTTACTCGCCTCGGCTTCACCATGCTTCCAGGCGGCGAAGATACTTACCTGGTCCATATCCCGAGTTGGAGGCTGGATATTGAGCGCGAGATCGACATCATCGAAGAACTGGCGCGCCTGCACGGCTACGACAAGTTTCCCAACACGCTTCCCGCCTACAGCGGCGAGGTTCGGGAGCTGCCGGATGCGCACAAAGACGCGCGGCTACGCTCATCGCTCTTGGCGCTCGGTTACAACGAAACCATTTCGCTCACATTTATTTCAAAAGACGACGCCCGGCGCTTTTCGACCGCCCCCGAGCTCGACCTCGCGAACCCGCTGAGCGACGAGGCCTCGGTGATGCGCACTTCGATGGTTCCGAGCATGCTTAACATGATGGCCTACAACCTGAATCGTGGCAGCGATAATGTTCGCCTGTTCGAAGCTGGCAAAGTATTTGAGGCGTCGGGAGCAGGTTCAAAGTTAGTAAGTATGCCGCTGGAGCTGAAACGCATCTCGATGGGCGCAACCGGCAACATTGATGCGGAAGTCGTGCGCGGACTGGCTCCGGGAGCGGCGGCGCGTCCGTTTTCGTTTTTTGACATGAAGGGCGACATCGAAAGCCTGCTCGCTCCCTTCAGCCATTGGACGCTCTACTACGATGCCCAGCCTGACAAAGAAAAGACGGCCGACTATTATCATCCCGGACGCTCGGCCCGCGCCGTGCTGGATGGCGCAACCGTAGCCCAGTTTGGCCAGATTCATCCCGATGTAGCCGCGGCCCGCAAACTACGGCAGGATGTCTTTGTCGCCGAGATATATCTCGACCGCCTCTACCAGCACGATCTGCGCCCGGTGCGTTATGAAGCGCTGCCGCGCTTCCCTGCCGTCGAGCGTGACTTCTCTTTTGTATTTGACGACGGCGTGGAGTTCGAGAAAATTCACCAGAGCGTTGTGGGATTGGGTATCGCCGAGCTGCGCAGCTTCGTCCCGGTGGAAATTTTCCGAGGCGAAAAAGTTGGCGCGGGCAAGTATTCGATTCTAATGCGAGCCAAGCTGCAATCCAGCGAGCGCACGCTGCGGGATGACGAGGTAGCGCAGTGGGCGGGGCTGATTGGTAAAGCGCTGGAGGGGCTGGGCGGCGTGCAGAGGGCGTAGAGGTTGCGTCGCGGCTCGTGGATTCAATGCCCATCTGAAGTCGGAGGCGTGCCTGTTGTTCTAAGAGATTTCGAAGCCTCCGGAAGCAAGACAGAATTCGGCAAACTCTCGCACGTTCCTAACGGTAAATCGAGGCTCATCCGGGCGGACCCCGAGAGCTTTAGCTACCTTGCTGGCAGCTAGGAGGGATGCGGATCCCGACTCGCCGGCCCCGGTTCGCCTTCCCTTGCGGCGGCTTCTTGCATAGGCTTGAACTTTACCCGTGCTGACCAGTTTTAGAAGGCGCTGCCCAACTGCTTTGGCTTTCTTCGCTGAGATTTTGTGGCCTGCGTTGTATTCGCCGAGAGTCATATCTTTCGACGTAAGGAGATCGGGGCAGACTTCGCAGACGTACGCCCACAATGGATCCCATGACCAGGCCGTGTTCCGGAAATACTCGCCCGTTTCGTTCGAAGGGTTCACTCCATACACATCCATTCCCATACTGCCCTCATCGCCCGCTCATCTGCTACTTAATCTTGAATACCATCGCTCTCCCTATCTTTTGCTTCAGCTTCTTTGCACGGCCAAGAGCCACCATCGTATATAGCGCATTCAGCGGAGAGAAGTTGTCACCGAAAAGATCCGGTCTACGCCCTTGCTGCGCCAACATCCGACCCGTGATGCGCTGTCCACCGAACCGTCTAGAGATCACCTCAGGGGTTTCTTGGTCAACGACATTCATACTCAGCCCCCCGCGGCTATTGGGAGATACCACCAGATAGGCACGATTGCCCTCGAATACATAATAAGTTAGCCGCTCGCCCTCAGCTTGGCCTACGAACGGTAGCTTCTGTAGCAAAGATTGTATTTTCATTCCTGCTCCTTCGGGCTTTCTACCCTACTCCTCAGGGACTGGTAGCACTTGGGCGACCTTTTTCCCAGATATGCGTATCGAGCAGGAGTCTCAATCGCGCCGCAAAACCTCCCACTCGTCCTCATCGTTTGCCTGGTTGTGGAGTTTGAGCGAACCCAAACGGATTGGGAGAAGAGTTCTGGTTCAGCTCAAGCAAAAGCGAGGCATTTGGCTTTGAATTCAGAGATGGCGATTTCCTGCATAACATTTCCTCGATAGTCATTCCATTATACTAAGTCAATCTGTTTGACCACCCACGATAGCGCGCACGCAGCCGGGCTTCGGCCCGCTGAATAGCCGAGGGCGCCTGTCCGTACGTAAAAATGGCATCCCGAGAGACCTGGGATGCCATTCAAGATCCAAACATCTAACGAGCTCGCCGCTACGCGCCCGGCGGCTTCTCTTTCTTGTTCTTTTCGTCTTCCTGTTTTTTCTGCTCCGGCGTCTGTTTCGGCTGCTGACGCGGAGGCGGCGGCGCCGGTCGTGCCTCTGCGGGAGCCGCATGTTGCGGTTGACGCTCGGCGGGCGGCGGCGCTTGCGGTCGCGCCGCGGGCTGGTTCGCTCTCGGCTCCGGACGACTGGCTTCCGGGCGAGCGGGTTCCGGGCGGTTCGGCTGGGCCGCAGGCGGACGGTTATTGGATGGCTGCGCTGCCGGGCGGTCACTCCTGTCTGCTGGCCTCTCCGGCGGCGGAGCGGGACGGTTGGCCTGAGGACGATTTGGCTCCGGCGGGTTGTTGGGTTGAGTTGGACGATTGTTCTGCGGCTGCGCTGCGGGCGGACGGCTCTGCTCCGCTGGCGGCGCTGGACGGTTCGGCTCCGCCGCGGGCGGACGATTATTCTGCGGCTGCGCGGATGGCGAACGGTCATTCCTTGTTGGTGGCGGAGCCGGACGGTTTGGCTCCGGACGATTATTGTTCTCCGGACGGTTTTCCGGACGATTGTTCGGCTGGGGCTGCGTCTGCGGCGGCCCCGGTCGATTCGGCTGCTCCGCAGGCGGACGATTTTGCTCCGCCGGAGTCGCCGGACGCTGGTTGGGAGCCTGTTGATTGGGCGCCGGCTGATTGGGCGCACGATTCGCCGGTTGATTAGCTGGCGCAGGTGTGGGCTGTCCCGGGCGCGCAGCATTTTGCGGAGCGCCCGGATGGCCGGTGGTCGCCTGCGCCGGTTTGCCCGGAGGCGCTTGCTTCACCAGCGGGTGCGCTGCCGCGCCCGTCGGACGCATGCTCTGCAGTTCGCGTGGCGCGACGGGCTGTCCCGGATGCGCGGCCAGAGCCTGCTGCTGTTTTGCAAACGGCACGGGTGGTGGCGGCGGGGCCCTCTTTGCGATCACCTGCCGGTTCATCACTGCGGCAGGCGGCGCGGTTACGTGTCCCGCAGTCGAAGCCTTCGCTCCGAGCACGCTTTCACGCGTAGGAGCTACAGCTACCCTCGCATTTATCGACGCACCACGGAGTTGCTGCTCGTTCACAGCAACCGCCGCTCGGGCGACGGGCTGCGCGCCGGCGAAGGCACGTTGCGGAACGACCGTTACCGCACCTCGAACGTCACGGTTCGCATACGTCACGTTCGTGATGGTCGTGCTCTTATTGATGATGGTGGTGTTGTAGACGTTCGTTACCACGGTGGTATTGACTGTCGTGTTGCTGACATTCACCCGCGTCATGTAGCCGCGGCTGACTTGATATGGCGGCACATAAACTTCGCGCGGGCCGAGCGGGAACCATCCTACATTGCCGCCGAAGCCACCGGGGCCCCCGCCAACAAAGACGACCAGCGCGGGCGCATACACGGCCCGCACTTCTACGGGTCCCGCGATCCAACCCCAACGGCCGCCGACCGTTACCCAGCGTCCGTAGTGAAACGGAGCGTAGCCCCAGGCCGAGTCATCGACCCACGTGTAGCCCCAGGGAGCGATCCAGTCCCAATGGCCGGTATGATAGGGCGCCCAGTCCACTTCAACGTGGGTGGGGAACCAGACGTGGCCGTAGCTCGGATCGTCGCGCCAGTCGCCATTGTCATCCAGGTCTTCATAGCCGACGACGTCGCGGGACAGATACTGGGCCGAGCGCGATCCATCGTAGCGATGATCGCGGCCGTAGGCCCAGTTATCGAATTGGTCGGGACCGCCAAGATTTTCAACGTCGGCGTTCAGCGAATCGGTTCCGTTGAAAGTGCCTTGTTGTCCGGCGTGCAGCGTGTAGGTCTGACCGTTGCCGGTTGCCTGCCCTCCGCCATCGCGCATCCCGATGACGGTGTAGGTGCCGTCTTCGCTGGCGTTCAGGCGATAGGTGCCCGGCTGGGAGACGGTAAATGCCAGGTTCGGCGTATCGACCTCAAAGTCATCGTTCTGGTCGAGGCGGCGCACATGAACGTTGATCGCTCCAGACGAAAGCTGGAGCTGGACGGTATTGTCATCCAGGTTGAGGAATGAGAGCCCCGTGTTTTCACTCAGGCGAATTACGGCTGATCCGAGCTGCAATTCGGCGCGCGAGTCTTTGTCGGCCCAAAGTTTGTCTCCGGTCGTCATGGGGCGATTGGGGACGGCTTGCACCCAATCGTCCTCGCCGGCGGGCTGGAATGAAACCGAACCTTCGATGTATCCGAGCCGGGCAACACGGGTGGGTGGATCGTCATTATCTTGATCTTGAGCAAGGGCTTGGATGGGGAGGATGATCGTCGCCAGCAACGCGGTCGAGAGCGCGATGGCTAAGAATGAGCTCGATGAGGCTAATTTTCTAAGTCGTTTTCTCATAGAAGTTATTGTCTCCAAAGCGTTTAATCTCTAATTCTGGTCGCGACCTTTGTACTAGACACCAGGCTCCACGGAATTGTCAAGTTTTGTAATGCTCGAACTTTGATGCGGGAAATCGTGATCGCGGCCATTTCCAAATGTAGGGCTGGCAGGCTTTCAGTACGGGCGCTCGGAAGGGTCTGGCGCGTCCGGCCGGGATAGCAAGGGTTTCTAGCGCATCTCTGAGGATAACCAGATTAGCAAGGAGTCGATGAGCTGCGGGGCTCCGCCCCGAAAGCGCTAAGTTGCGTGCCGACTTCCCAGAAGCCCGTTTCGGGCCAGTGTCCGTGCTGTCGACCAACAATTCAGAATCTGGGCGTGTGCCGCGAATCGTATGCCTCTGGCTATAATGGTGCGCCGATGACTTTCACCCGTGGTACGAAGCTTGGCCCGTACGAAATCCAATCTCTGCTGGGTGCGGGCGGAATGGGCGAGGTCTATCTCGCCCTCGACAGCCGGCTCAAGCGAAAAGTGGCGATCAAGATCCTTCCTGCCCACCTCACTTCGGATTCCGATTTGCGCGCCCGCTTTGCTCAGGAAGCTCAATCTGTTTGCGCGCTTCGCCATCCGAACATCTGTGTGGTCCACGATATTGGCTCACAGAACGGCGTCGACTTCATGGTCATGGAGTTCGTGGCCGGCCAAACACTCGACAAGGTGATCCAGGACGGGCTGCCCGCCAACGTTGCTCTCAAGTATGCAACTCAAATCGCGGATGCCCTCGCCCACGCTCACAGCGCGGGAATCATTCACCGGGACCTCAAGCCTTCGAACATCATCGTGGAAGAGTCCGGCTTGGTAAAAGTACTCGACTTCGGCCTTGCCAAGCTTGCCGGCCCTGCATCAGCGCAAAGCGAAGCAGCCACGGTGGCCACCATACCGGGCATGATCGTCGGTACGGCCGCGTATATGTCGCCCGAGCAGGCCGAGGGCAAATCTACCGACTCGCGCAGCGATGTGTTCTCGTTCGGTTCCGTTCTATACGAGATGCTGACAGGAAAGCGGGCGTTCGAGGGGCAGTCCAATGCAGCGCTCCTCGCGGCCGTAATGAGGGATGATCCGCAGCCCGTTAGCGCGATCCGGGGTGGCATCCCATCGGAGATTCGAAGCATCGTTGCCCGCTGCCTCAAGAAAAATCCGAGCGAGCGGTATGCGTCGGGAACCGAGGTGGCGGCGGCGGTGAAGTCGGCGCGTGACGTGTTGTTTCCGGAATCAGGAAGCACGTTGACTACTGCACGGATTGCGCACGAAGTGCGACGCACGCGTGTTCTGGTTCCCCTTTTGATTTTGGCGCTGGCCATTGGCGGTGGCGTGTTCTGGCTTGTGAAACGATCGCGCGACCAGCGATGGGCACGTGAGGTGGCTCTCCCCCAGATAGCGTTGCTCGCCGAATCAAGCTCGTCGTGGGCTCAAGGTCAACTCCCCGAGGCGTATGCGCTTGCAGTGAAGGCTGAGAAGTCGATCCCCGGCGCCGCCGAGCTTGCCAGGCTATGGCCTGCCATTTCTTATCGGCTCTTGGTGGAGAGCACGCCTCCGGGCGCAGATTTGTACTACAAAAGCTACGTTGAACCTAATGCGCCCTGGAATCTGGTCGGGAAAACTCCGATCAAGAACGTGCGCGTGCCGCGCGGGACTTTGATATGGAAGTTCCAGAAGCCCGGCTTCGGCACCGTGTATCGGACCACGATTTCCCTGATTCCTCGCTATGCGGTGCTTCCTGGCGAAGCGGCGGAGGGCACCGTAACCCTGGACCCGGTGGACAAGATTCCGGCGGGAATGGTGCGCGTTGAACCGGCGAAGTATTTCAAGGCGCTCTTCATCCCCGGCTACGAAGGTATGCCTGAGCTGGCGCTGAAGGACTACTGGATCGATCAGTACGAAGTAACCAACCGGCAGTTTAAGGGATTCGTCGATCAAGGCGGCTATCAGAAACGCGACTATTGGAAAATACCGTTTGTGCGCGATAGCAAACAACTGTCGTTTGATGAGTCCATTGCGCTGTTTCGGGATGCGACCGGGCGCCTTGGGCCGAAAGATTGGGCTCAAGGCGAGTATCCGAAAGGTCAGGACGATTTTCCGGTAACCGGAATCAGTTGGTATGAGGCCGCTGCCTTCGCCGATTTCAGCGGCAAGAGTCTACCGACCGTCTATCACTGGAACCGCGCCGCGGGGCCGTTTTCGGCCGCCTTTATCGTGCCCGCCAGCAACTTCGGGAGCACCGGTATCTTGCCAGTTGGGAGCAAGCCGGACATGAGCCCCTGGGGAAACTACGACATGGCCGGCAATGTGAAAGAGTGGGCATGGAATGAAGCGGATCCCGGGAAGCGCTATGTTTTAGGAGGAGCCTGGGATGAGCCCAATTACATGTTCGTCGATCCTGATGCGCAGTCCGCGTTTCTGCGCGCCGCCAACATCGGCTTTCGCTGCGTGAAGTACATGGAGCCAGATGCAGTGCCTGCCATCGCGATGGCGGCGATGCCTTCTCCTCGTCGCGACCTGACCAGAGAGAAACCGGTGTCAGACGAACTGTTCAAGGCCTATCGTAGCCTTTACTCCTACGACAAACTGCCGCTCGATGCGAAGGTCGAGAAATTGGCCGACGGAGATGAGTGGACTGTCGAGAAGATTACGTACTCCGCTGCGTACGGAAATGAACGGGCAATCTCTTACCTCCTGCTTCCCAAGAAGGGGAAACCACCATTCCAGACTGTGGTTTTCTTCCCTGGGTCGAACGCACTCCTTCTGCGCAAATTTGCCATTTACCCTACCGCGGCGCTGGATGGATTCCTGCGTAGCGGCCGCGCCGTTATTTACCCCATCTACAAGAGCACCTACGAACGCGGCGATGGCATGGAGTCCGACGTTGCGAACACCACCAACACCTGGCGGGATCACGTCGTGATGTGGGTAAAGGACGCGTCGCGTGCGATCGACTACATTCAGACACGCCCCGACCTCGATCATGACAAGATCGCCTACTTTGGCTACAGTTGGGGAGCGGAGCTGGGCGGTATTGTTCCCGCTGTCGAACCCCGCATCAAGGCCTGTGTTCTTGCGCTGGGCGGGCTGGACTTTCAACATTCGCTTCCCGAAGTCGACGTCATCAACTTCCTCTCCCGGGTGAAACAACCCGTATTGATGCTGAATGGCCGCTACGATTTCTTCTTCCCAGTCGCTTCGACGCAAGAGCCTTTCTACCAGATGCTGGGCTCGAAGAAAGACCAGAAGAAACACGTGCTTTACGACACCAGCCATAACATCCCGCGAAACGAACTGATCAAGGAGTCGACGAACTGGCTTGATCGATACCTAGGAACGGCCGGTCAGAACTGATCCATTTTGTTATGACATACCACCGCCGCGGACAAAATCTTGCCCGAGTCATGGGCCATCCGGAAGTTGAACCGATAGCCAGACGAGCCAGAAGTCGGCTTCTGGGAAGTTGGAAATTCCAGTCGGGCTTGCTTTTCCTCGGGAATGGCGATAGGCGGCGGTTAGAGGATTCTACTTTGAGCTAGCGCTCATCGGGCATCGCCAACGCTGGGCGGGTCCTGAGCGAAGTCGAAGGAGTGCGTCCGTCCTACCTGAGCATTTGTTATGCTAGCCTTCTTTCCATGACGCAGGTTTCGGCGCACCCCAAGCACTTTCTCTCTGACAAGGTTGAGCATTTTACCGAGTCTGTGATTCGCGAGATGACTCGGCGGGCCATGCAATATGACGCCGTCAATCTGGCGCAGGGGTTTCCGGATTTTTCCGCGCCTGCCGAAATCAAGCGGGCCGCGCAGGAAGCGATCGCCGCCGACGTAAACCAGTACGCCATCACCTGGGGCGCGAAGAGCTTGCGGGGTGCGATTGCGCGGCAGATGAAGGAGTGGCAGGGGATCGAGGTCGATCCGGAAAAAGAAATTGTGGTGTGCTGCGGATCGACCGAAGCGATGATCGCCACGCTGCTGGCGGTTTGCAACAAGGGCGACGAGGTCGTGGTCTTCGAGCCCTTCTACGAGAACTATGGGCCGGACGCGATTCTTAGCGGCGCCAAGCCGCGGTTCGTTAGTTTGCGTCCGCCGCAGTCATCCCACGGCGAGCGGGGCGGCGAGTGGACGTTCGATGAACAGGAATTGCGCGAAGCGTTTCAGCACAAGACCAGTCAATACCGGACCAATGAATCTAAAACCAAGGCGATCATCCTTAATACTCCCAATAACCCTACCGGCAAGGTGTTCAGCCGGAAAGAACTGGAACTGATTCGCGACCTGTGCGTCGAATACAACGTGCTGGCCATTACCGACGAAATCTACGAGCACATTCTCTACGATGGAACCGAGCATATTTCGATCGCGCGGCTGGACGGCATGCGCGAGCGGACCATCACTATTAACGGCCTCTCGAAGAGCTACAGCGTCACGGGATGGCGCGTGGGCTGGGCGGTTGCGCCTCCGGCGATCACGAACGCGATCCGCAAGGTCCATGATTTCTTGACCGTGGGTGCGCCCGCGCCTTTGCAGGAGGCGGGAGCGGCGGCGCTAAGCCTGCCTGCCAGTTACTATCGCGAACTGGCCGACCGTTACCGCACCCGGCGCGACCATCTGATTCCGGCGCTGGAGAAAGCCGGCTTCCTTTGTTATCGTCCGCGGGGAGCGTATTACGTGATGACCGACATCAGCGCGTTCGGATTCGCGAACGATGTGGATTTTGCGGATCACCTCGTAAAGGACATCGGGATCGCTTGCGTACCAGGGTCGAGTTTCTATAAGCATCCGAAGGATGGATCTCAACAGGTACGTTTCGCTTTCTGCAAGAAGCCCGAGACACTGGATGAGGCGGCAAGACGGCTGGAAAAGCTGCGGCCACGTCTGTAGAGACGCGGCTTGCCGCGTCCTTGCGCGCGGCTGAGACGGGGCAAGCCCCGTCTCTACATTCAGAGAATTGCGGTGACCATCTCGGCACTAATTCCGCCAAAAGTAGCGGCGCTTCCACAGCCAACTGCGCTATACTTCGCCTCAACGCTGAAACATTCCCGAAAGCGAGTGTCGATGTCCATGTCTGTGAAAACCGTGGAAGAGGTATCCGCGCAGGTTCCTGCTGAAGATTTTCAGGCGCTGGAAGAGAAAGTTTATCGCACCATTGAGTTGTACAAGGCCGCCAAAGAAGCGCGTGCCACGGCCGAGCGCGATGCGAAGCGGCTGCGGGAGCAACTCGAGGAGCGCGAGGAAGAAAATGAAGCCATGCGCCGCGAACTGGTGCAACTGCGCAAGGATCGCGAAGACATCCGCGGCCGGGTGGAGAAAATGTTGAGCCAGATGGAAGTGCTGACGCATGAGCAGGCGGCCAGCTGAATGCCAACGCCGCGTATCCGTCCAGCGGCAATCTGGCCGGAAGTAACATGCCGAGGAGTAACATGGCCACAGCGAGCAAAGAACCTCCGACCGATGCGTTGACGAATGCGAATGGAAACGTGCGCGTCGAAATTTTCGACCAGGTTTATAATCTGCGGGGCTCGGACGCGGATTACATCATCAAGCTTGCCGAGTACGTCGATGGCAAGATGCGCGCGGTCTCGGAACAGACGGCAACGGTCGATTCGGTGCGGTTGGCCGTACTCGCAGCGCTGAATATCGCGGATGAATATCATTTGTTGAAGCGACGACTGGAGACGCTCTCGCCGGAAACGCGGCAGCGCGCCAGCAAACTGGCAAGCGCCCTGGACGAAGTCTTGCAGGACACCCGGCGCGCGGGGTAAAGTCGGTGCTCCGGGAAGAACTTGCGTTTCGTATCAGGGTATCGCTTCAGCGATACCGTAGTTTGCTCGAAATGAGAAGCCCCTTCAGGGGCTGGCGCCCGTGGAATCGATCGTAACTTCTGGTTCATTTCCGAAAATGCATGCGGAACATAACCTGTAGCAAACCTTCTGCCAACTATTTTGCATTTTCCTCTTGCGAATTTCTTGGCAGTTTCCTAGCATCCTAGGTGAAAGCCGACCTGCCAAGTTGGTGTTGGTGGTAACCGATTTTTGAACCAATGCCGAATGAACGGGGACTCGACTCGCAAAAAGATCCGGTGTGCTATGTTCCGTCATGCGGAAAAGCCTAATGGGTCGCGGCGGGTTCCCACCGTCTGAGACGGGTTCATTCTCGGCCCACCACACGGCCCAGTGGGTCGGCTTGTTTATTTCAGGTGACAGCTCGCAGGTAGCAGGAAAACCTGGCGCTACTTTGCTTTTCCTGACACCTGCGACCTGTCACGTGAGACCTTTCTTTTTCTGCTAGCATCCAAACTAACGTGTTCCCCAGACTTTTTCACATTGGCAGCTTCTACCTGCCCACCTACGGTGTCCTTGTCGCGACGGGCGTGCTCATCGGGATCTGGATCACTGTCCGGAATGCCGAGAAGCAAGGCATCAACGGCGACGATGCCTGGAATCTTGCCATCCTCGTGGTGCTTGCCGGAATTATCGGGGCGAAGGTTCTTTACATCATCAACGATTGGAGCTCCTACGCGAACAACTGGCGGGAGATTTTCAGTCTCAACACGCTGCAGGCGGGAGGGGTATTTTCCGGCGGACTGATAGCCGCCCTCATCGCGGGGATCTGGTACATGCGGCGTCATCACATGCCCGCCCTGCGCACCATGGACGGCATCGCTCCCGGATTGGCCTTTGGCCACGTCCTCGGACGCTTCGGCTGTTTCTCGGCCGGTTGCTGTTACGGCAAGCCGACCAATCACTTCTGGGGCGTCATCTTCACCAATCCGTTGGCGCATGAGGTCAGCGGAACTCCGCTCGGCGTCAGGATTGAGCCGACACAGCTGATCGAAGCCGCAGCCGAGTTCTTCAATTTTCTGCTGCTGATGTGGCTATTCAAGCGCAAGAAGTTTGACGGACAGATATGGGCCACGTTCATGATCCTGTATGGAATCGAGCGTTACTTCATCGAGTTTCTGCGCGACGATCCCGGACGCGGCGAAGTTTTCGGCGGGCTGATGACGGGGACGCAGCTGATTGCGATTCTGCTGGTCATTGGCGGCGGATTGATCTGGTGGATGAAGAGCAGCGCTCAGCCTTCAGCCCTCAGCGCTCAGAAGTCGGGTTCGGCACTTTAGACTTCACATTTTTTCGAGACTCTCGGGGTGCCGCGTGAGTGAAAAGATGCCCGAAAGAACCTAGGCCGTAATAGTCAATGCTGCCATAGCAGCATCCTTGATCTGGTGCTACTTCAGGGGATATCCACTTAACATAATTCTAATTTCGGGCCTTGTGTTGCTCATACTCGCAAACACTCGGATGTACCTCAAGCGCAGATAAATTTAAAACAGCTCTGCCAGATTCTCCTTGCGCTTCCCGGCTGATTGCTGAATGCTGAGTCCTGAATGCCCTCCTTTCCCCTTACGCTAACCGCTCCACTCGAATCCGCAGGACAGCGCCTGGATCAATATTTGGCAACGCAACTCTCTGAAGTCAATCAGACAGAGGTCAGCCGGGCCCGCGTGCAGCAACTCATTGCCAAGGGCGAAGTGTTGCTAAACATGACGCCGGCGAAGGCCTCGCTACGGCTGAAAGGCAATGGCGAAGAAAAGATCACGATCACCGGTCCGCCGCACGCTCCGCCGCTGCGTGCCATGGCGGAAGAGATTGCGCTCGACATCGTCTATGAGGACGACGATCTGGCAATCGTCAACAAGCCCGCGGGCATGATGGTGCATGCGGGAGCGGGAGCGACCGACGATGCGCGCAACCGCGGAACCCTGGTGAATGCGCTGCTGCATCATTTTGAAAAGCTTTCCGTGGTCGGCGGCGAACTCCGCCCCGGCATCGTGCATCGCCTGGATCGGGCGACCAGCGGACTGATGGTGGTGGCGAAGAATGACGAAGCGCATCGCCGCCTGGCGAAGCAATTCAGCGGACGCGAGGTGCACAAGACTTACATTGCGCTGGTCCATGGCTGGCCGAAGCAGGATCGCGGCACGATTCAAAGCGCCATCAGCCGCCACTCGCAAAAACGCACGCGCATGACGACGCGCGGCTTCGGGGGTCGCGAGGCGGTGACGCATTACGTGGTGCGGAGAAAAATCGATTCGCCCTACGGCAAGTTTGCGCTCGTCGAACTCAAGATCGAGACCGGACGCACGCACCAGATTCGCGTGCACATGTCGTCGCTTGGACATCCGGTGGTGGGAGACGCGCTCTATGGCGCGCCCGGCGAATTGCGGTCGCAATCCAATAAACGGCGAGCGGCAGGCATGCCCGCGACGGTGGCGCTGGGTCGAAATTTTCTGCATTCTGCGACGCTCGAGTTGACACATCCGCGGACAAAAGAGCCGCTTAAGTTCTCACGGCAGTTACCTGCGGAACTTGAGACCCTGCTCGATAGCCTGGAGAATGCGCGGCAGGAAGGTCCCCGGCGAGAACCTGCATCCGGCACGACCGCCTTGTAGAGACGCGGCTTGCCGCGTCTCCTCCGCGATAGGTTTTGCCGCTGCCGCGGAGACGTGGCAAGCCACCCCTCTACGGGAATTTGTTGGCCTTCGAATACCGAGCATGCGCTGGGCTGCGGACTATAATAAAAGAGACCGAGCCTGAGCGAATCGTCCTGATGAAATCGCGCATTTTTCTGCTTCTAGTTGCTTTTCACGTACTGGCTGGCTCGCTTATCGGCCAGACGGCGACGCCTGCTTCCGCGCCGGCCTCGGCGCAGAATTCGCCCGCAAAAACGAGCGCTCCGCCTGACGGCAAGACGCAGGCTCCCGCGCCGCAGACGCCGGCAGGACAGCCTCCGGCGCACCCGGAAAATCCGGCTAAGTCCGATTCCCCCGCTAACGATGAGTCCGTCGCCACAGTCAAAGCGACGGTCAACGAAGTACGCGTGGTCTTCACCGTCACCGACCGGCACGGCCGCTACATTAAGGATCTGAAGAGCAACGACTTCAGGGTGATCGACGATCAAAAGCCGGCGGAACTGCGCAGCTTCCGCAGCGAGACCGATTTGCCTCTGCAAGTTGGATTACTGGTGGACGCGAGCAATTCGGTGCGCGACCGCTTCAAGTTTGAGCAGGACGCAGCCATCGAGTTTTTGAACTCCATCATCCGGCCGGGCTACGACAAGGCGTTCGTTGTCGGCTTCGATGCCACTCCGGAAGTTACGCAGGATTTCACCGATAGCACGGAGAACCTTTCCGCCGGCGTACGCATGTTGCGATCGGGCGGCGGCACCGCGATGTACGACGCGCTTTACTTTGCCTGCCGGGACAAGATCATGAAGCAAGAGCAGACAAAACCGGTGCGCAACGCCATTATTCTGCTCAGCGACGGCGAAGACAACTTGAGCCACGTGACGCGCGAGGAAGCCATTGAAATGGCGCAGCGCGCGGATGTGATCGTCTACAGCATCAGCACCAACATCAGCGGCATGAAGGGCAATGGCGACAAGGTGCTGGAGCGTATCGCGGATGCGACCGGCGGCCGCGCGTTTTTTCCCTTCCAGATGCGCGAAATGTCGGACGCATTTGTCTCCATTCAGGAGGAGTTGCGCAGCCAGTACTCGGTGGCCTACAAGCCGGCGAATTTTGTCGCGGATGGACGCTATCGCACGATTCAAGTCCTGGCGCAGGAGAAGGGCCTGAAGGTGCGCACCCGCAAGGGCTACTACGCTCCGAAGCAGTAACCAGTTCTCAGTTCTCAGTTCTCAGTTCTCAGTTCTCAGTTCTCAGTTGTCGGCCTCAGTGCGGATCGTTATGCCTGGATATTCGGGAACTCCGCTTGTGAAAAAGTTGGGTATCAAGGACGGCTTCCGTGCTGCCTTGCTGCATGTGCCTGACGATGTCCGAAGCGGCCTCAGCGACGCCTTCAAGAAATGCCGGATCGAACGCAACAGCATCAAGACCAGCAAAATTAAAGACCTCGATTTCATTTTCCTTTTCGCAAAAACGCGCGCCGGGCTGGGACTTGAATTGTTGCCGGCCGCGAAGGCGCTGGCGCCCGCCGGCATGCTCTGGATCTCGTGGCCAAAAAAGAGTTCAGGCGTGGCCACCGACCTCACCGGAGATGTGGTTCGCCAGAGTGGATTGGATGCTGGGTTGGTGGATGTGAAGGTCTGTGCGGTCACCGACGTCTGGTCGGGATTGAAGTTCGTGATCCCGGTCAAGAATCGGCCGAACAGGCAAACATAGCCACAGCCGCCCTCGGGTGTCCCAGAGAGCGCAGCTCGCCACCGGTTTCGGTTCTTCTCCTTGTTGTCTATCCTTCGTTGTCTATCTTTCCAACGCAATTGCGCCAAAGCAATTGCGGCGAAGCTTCGCCCCGCTGGACCGCCAAAGGCGGCTATCCCTACGTTTCGGTTACCGGACTCACGGCGCAACTTGCGTCCTGAAGGCGGGTTTGCATTCAGTAGACGCGGCCTCAGGGGCGGCGAAGGCCCGGGGATCGCGAGGAACGGTGATCGAGGAGAACGAAGAGGAGAACGGATATGAAACGCATGATAGCTGGGGTTTTATTGCTAGTCGGATTGGGTGCGGGAACAATGTTTGCCGAAGATGGCTGGCGCGACCGGCGCGACATCCGGCGCGATGAGGGAAGGATAGCGCACGACCGCAGGGAATTGCGGCGTGATCTCTACCGGGGAAACTACGCCGCCGCGCGGCATGAACGAAGAGAGCTGCGGCGCGAGTTTCGCGACGTGAACCGGGATCGCCGCGACTTGTATTGGGACCGGCGCTAAGAATACAAGTAACACCCACGCATGATTCATTCGGGGAGATGACTGTGCGGATCAGAACTGGGCTGACGCCGATAGTGGTGGGAATCATGCTTTGTTGGCCGGCCCACGGCCAGACTCCGGTGTCACGGGCGGAGCGGGACCTATTCGCTTCGGTCAACCAGGCGCGGCGGGCGCGCGGACTGGGCCCGCTGCGCTGGGACGAGAGTCTGGCGGCAGCGGCGCGGCGTCACGCGGAGGTGATGGCCCAGCGCGGGTCGGCGCAACATGGATTTACGGGTGAGCCGAGCCTGACCACGCGGGTCAAGCAGGCCGGTGCGCATTTCAGTTGGCTGTCGGAAAACGTAACCCAGGGACGGTCGCCCAGATTCATCCACGCGCAGTTCATGAACTCGCCGCCACATCGCGCCAACATTCTGGACCGCGACATGGATTCGATCGGAGTCGGCGTGGTGGAGCGAGGCGGGCAGTTGTTCGCCGTCGAGGATCTTTCGCAAGCGCGGTGAACGGTTCCACGCGAACCCTTCGGCTTGGACGGGCAAAGCCCCGTCACCCCACATGCTCTAGTCTTCTAATCTTCGTGCCGTGGTGTGGCGTAGTAGCCGCTGCGGGCCTGGACTTTGTAGTCCCCATCCTTGGGCTTGATCTCGACTTTGCGGAACGAGCCGTCGCGGGCGGTATTGGTCGGCACATAGCCGGCGTTGTATTGGCTGCGGAGTTCCTGGGAAATCTGGTCAAAAGCCGCTCGGAGTTTTTCGATCTTGTTGCCGACTTCGATCACGCGGCCACCGGTTTCCTGGGTGAGCTTTTTCATCTCGAAATCGCCGTGATAGCCGCCGAAGCCATAAAATCCGCGGTCGGCGATCAGCAGCACATAGCAGATGGCATCGGCTTTCTGCGCAGCTTCGATGGCGTCTTTGATCTTCAGACGGCTGCCTTCGTCTTCTCCGTCGGTGAGCAGGATCATCGCCTTTCGGCCGACTTCGTGACCAAATTCGTCGTGCGAGGCGAGATAAACGGCATCATAGAGAGCGGTTCCACGTTGGCCGCTGGCGGAGCATGGAATCGGGCCTTGCGGGCCAATGGGCCCCCCGGAACAACCGACTCCGCCAGTGTTGATCTTGGCCTCGTTGAGCGCACGTCTGAGCCGGCTGACGGAATTGGTGAAATCCTGCAGCAAGGTAATGTCGACATCAAAGCTGATGACGAAGGCCTCGTCCTTGGGGCGCAACGTGTTCTCGAGGAACGATGCTCCAACTTCCTTCTCCATGTCGAGGACGCGCGTCTGGCTGCCGCTGGAATCAATGAGGATACCGAGGGTCAGCGGAAGATCGGATTCGGCCTTGAAATACTTGATGGTCTGCGCCTGGCCGTCCTCGAACAGCTCGAAGTTTTCCTTGTTGAGGTTGGGGATCAGCGCGCCATGCTTGTCTTTAACATTGAAGAACAACTGGACGACTTCGACGTTGACCTTCAAAGTCTCGATGGACTGGTCTTGATCCCGATCATTGGAATTGGAAGTGCGACCGGGGTAATCTGAATTGTTCGTCGGGCCGTTCGAGGAGGTCGGTGGGGGCGCCGGAGGTGGGGGAATCGGAGCATCCTGCGCGGCTGCGGGAAGCGACAGGGCCGTCACCGAAGCAACTATGATGGACGCGAACAATGCCGCGGCCAGGTATGATTTGAAAGTTAGTTTAGACATCAGAGTTTTTATCCCGGGACTTTGCTAGTCTATCCTGTAGGGGACTGTAATCGTTAGATGCGCCAAAGCGGCATGCTTGTGCATCTGAATGCGTGAAAAAGAGGTCGAACAGAGCAAGAACAAGGACAAGAAAGTAGAGGCTTCCAGGATGGCCACGAAAACTGGCGCGGTATTGATCGCGATATTGATCGCGGTGTTGACATTGTCGCTCGCCGGTACCCTGATGGCGCAGCAGAAGCCTGACGACATCCCGGACGCTCCGTCGGCAACTCGTCCGATACCGCCGCCGGAGCCGCCCAGCCCGCGGCAAGAAGCGGAAGAGGACAACAAGGCGAATACGCCGCCACCCGATGGATCGGACGTGACCACCGGATCAAAGGAGCTTCCGCGAAGTGCACCGGATTCGACAAATGACAAGACTCCCCCTCCGCCCATGCCCGAGGTTAAGACGGTGCCCGCGGGCAGCGTTCCAAAGGATACTGAGACTGGGCAAGATGTCGGCTTTACAATCCGGGTGAACCCAACCCTGGTGCTGGTTCCGGTTACGGTCAAGGATAACGAGGGACGACTGGTCGGCGGCTTACAGCCCAAGGATTTTTCAGTGCTGGAAAGTGGAAAGCCGCAGAAGTTGACCTTTTTCACCAGCGACCCGTTCGCTTTGTCGGCTGCGATAGTATTCGACACGGGCATGCCCGACGTAGGTTTGCATAAGGTGCAAGAGACGCTCTCGGCTTTGCAGGGAGCTTTCAGCCAATTCGATGAGGTCGGAATTTACACCTACAGCAGCACGGTAGGCCGAGTGTCGGACTTCGCCGGCGTGGGCAAGCAGTTAACGGCCGTTCTGAACGAGGTGAAGGGGTACAGCGGGGCAAATAATGGACCTCCGGTGACCAGCGGGCCGCTCGGTCCGCAGGGCCCGACGATCAACGGTTATCCGGTTGGCGGTCCCCCCGCGACCCCGGTTTACACACCGCCTAAGGTCGCGCGGGTGATGAATGATGCGATTCTGATGGCGGCCCGCGATCTTTCGAAGCGCGACCGGGCGCGGCGAAAGATTATTTTTGTCATCAGCGACGGCAGGGAGCAGGGCTCGACGGCCAGCTACGCCGATACCCTCAAAGTGCTGCTGACGCAAGGCATCACCCTGTATGCGGTGGGCGTCGAAGGCGCGGCCATCCCGGTATACGACCGGTTGCAGCGTATCCATATTCCGAAGACAAGGGCGTTGATGGGTTACAGCGACATTCTGCCGAAATACGTTTCCGCAACTGGAGGGGAAGTATACGACGAATTGGCGCAAGCCGACATTGAGCGCGCCTACGCCCGGTCGATCGGAGACGCGCGCAATCAGTACACGCTGGGATATTCGCCGAAAGCGGGTATCGGAGGTTATCGCCAGATCGAAGTGCGGGTGCGGCGTCCCGAAGTAAAAGTATTTGCGAAGGACGGATATTATCCGCTACCGGCTCCGCGATAGATGCCGCAGCCAAGCATTTGAATTCGGGGCGGCGCGGTAGTAACGCGGGTAACCTGCTCCACGGCCTTGCGGTGTGGTATAAAACCAGCAGTATTCCGATATTGTAGTCAAGTAGATTTGTGGCGAAGGCTTGCGCCTTTAAGGGAATGGTTCGCGCCAGTCTTCTTCGCATTCGCATCAGTTTTCTGAGGAAACCTTTTGAGTTTCATCAACTTCGCAGCGCGCGAGATCAACTGCAAGATCGTCTATTACGGCGCCGGGTTGGGCGGCAAGACGACGAACTTACAATTCATCTTCCAGAAAACAGCCGAACAGCAGAAGGGCAAGATGATCTCGCTCGCCACCGAGACCGATCGAACCCTGTTCTTCGATTTTCTGCCGCTGGACCTGGGCACGGTGCGCGGATTCAAAACCCGCATTCACCTCTACACGGTTCCAGGACAGGTCTTTTACGACGCCAGCCGCAAGCTGATTCTGCGCGGAGTGGACGGCATCGTGTTTGTAGCCGATTCCCAGCAGGAGCGCATGGACGCCAACGTCGAGGCGCTCGACAACCTGATGTCAAACCTGAAGGAACACGGCTACGACTTCAATAAGATTCCCTACGTGCTGCAACTGAATAAGCGCGACTTGCCCAATATCCTGCCCGTGGACGCTCTCTCCAAAGAACTGCGCAAGAAAAATGAAGCGGTCCTGGAAGCGGTGGCATTCCAGGGCGTCGGCGTATTCGAGACGCTCAAGGAAATCGCGCGCCAGGTGCTGACCGAGTTGAAGCAGGGCGGATAGGGCAGCCGTCAGCTCTCAGCCGTCAGTCGCCAGCCATCAGGCAAACCCAAAACAAAGTCCTGTGGGGACGCGGCTTGCAGGGTCTGCCTTCTTTAGGTGGAGCGACGGGCGTCCCGCGAGCCTGCCCTGAGCGAAGTCGAAGGGTCCAACCCAGACACGTCTCGCCTGCCTGCAGCGCTCTTTGTGAGCGCGAAGATCATATCTATGATATGATACTAAGTACTATGGCAAAGGTAACGAGACACCTTAAGCAACGGCGCACATTCACACTTTCGCCCGAGAGCTTAACCTATCTCGAGCAGGAGGCACGCCGGCGGAACGCCGGTTCGCATTCGGCGGTTTTGGATGAACTTCTCAGAGAGAAGGACCGGGAGCGTCAACTGGCTGCCCTGGAAGCCGCGACGACCGCCTATTACGACAGCCTGAGCGATGAAGAAGTCGAGGAAGACAAGGTCTGGGGCGAGTTTGCCGGGATGAGTCTCGCCTTGAAGGAGGACGAAGCATCTTATGACCAGCCCACAGCGGGGCGAAATCTGGTTCACCAAACTCCCGACCGACCCTCCCGAAAAAGGCAAGCGCCCGGTCATCATCGTCTCAGTCAACACCCGAAACAATCATCCGCGCGCTAATACGGTGCTGGTCGTGCCGTTGAGCACGTCGGTCGATAAGAACGGGTTGCCCACCCACATCCTTTTGGAGCCAGGACAGACGGGATTGAGTGAACGATCGGTGGCGAAGGCGGAGTATGTTGCAACCATCAGCAAAGCCCTCCTCGATCCGTCGAGGGAGAGGCTGCGGCCCCTGAGTTCCGCGCAGATATGCGAATTGGCGCGAAAGGTTCAGTTGGCGATGGGGTGTTTGCCGTAGATTACAGACGATCGTTCCTTTCCTACTGGATGAACAAAACTGTTTGAACATTTCGATGTACGGTACTTGTCGATGGCCGCCGACTTGCCGACCTCATGATCGATCACGAAGTCGGGGTCATATTGCGTTCCCTCAGGGTGCCAAAGCTCGATTCGGACTACTTCGAGGAGTAGCGCCGGCGAATCAACTATTCAGCGGCCGGGTAGCTTAGCACTCAGCTCATTAGAGGGTTTCACGAACGAGGCTGCCTCACTCTTCGAACCGCATCCCGCCCCAGGACGTTCTCTAACGTCTCCAACCTCTCCGCCAGCCACAGCTTGATGAGCGACTGGCGCGTTACCCCCAGCCTGCGCGCTTCCCCATCCAGGGAATCCACCATCCAAGCCGGGAAATCGACATTAACTCGCTTGGGGTCGGTGCCAATACGCCGCGCCTTGCTGAGATCGAGCCGGTCTAGAACTGTTTCTCCCGCATTAAACTTGCGATCAAATGTCTTCGCTTTCATAAATGGCCACCTCTTCGTCCCGTGAGCGTCTGACCGAAATCAGGCGGACGTTCTCGCCCCGCCGTGTAATCACCGCGGACCAGCGTTTCCGCTCAATCTTGCCGATGAGCAACCATCTCGCCTCATCGCTGGTGCGGGCGGGAATCTCCAGGAGCGCTGGATCCGCCCAAAGTGCCTGAGCCTCCTCAAAATCGATACCGTGCTTTCGCTGATTCTCGACGCTTTTATCGGGGTCGTATTCGAACCTCATGAGCTTTCGCCGGCGCCAACCGACGGTATAGTAAAGGTATAATTATTATACCACCACCAAACTTGGGATTAGGGCTTAATTTCGAGCGCCCCCGATAGCTCTTCCCATTCATTCATCAGGCCATGTAGATGGCTTTTCCGGCGAACCAACTCCTGGGACTGGCGCTGGGTTTCCTCGGCGCTGACGAAGCTCTGCAACTGCGTCTCACATAGCGCGATCGCCGCTTCGGCGCGGGCGACTTCTCCTTCGATTTCGTGGAGGCGGTCTTCCATCTGCTTGCGCTTGATTGGATTTACCCGCTTGGCGGCCTCGGCGGTGGGGGGAGACCCGGCAAGCCGCGTCTCTACAGCGGGAGATTTGCCGCCGTTTACCGGCGACGATGAAACAACCGATGGCTTGGGCGATCCCGTTACTCCTGTGGTCCTCCCCTGCTTCCGCCAGAGATAGTCTTCGTAGTTTCCCGGATAGATTTCCACTCTGCCGTCTCCGATTTCGAAGACGCGAGTGGCCAGCTTGTCGATGAAATAGCGGTCGTGGGAAACGAAGACCACCGTTCCTGAATACTTCATCAACGCCTCGAGCAGCACGTCCTTCGCGCGCAGGTCGAGATGGTTGGTAGGCTCGTCGAGCAACAGAAAGTTGGCGGGATGCAGCAGCATTTTGAGCAGCGCGTAGCGATTGCGCTCGCCTCCGGAGAGAACGCCGATCCGCTTGAAGACATCGTCCCCCGAAAAAAGAAAACAGCCGAGCAGGCTGCGTAACTGGGTTTGCGTCGAGGCGGGCGAGAGTTCGCCGAGATCGTCGAGGATACGCGCTTCCGGATCGAGTTCCTTGTATTGGTCCTGAGCGAAATAATCGGGCTCGACGTTGTGCCCCAGCTTATATTCGCCGGCGGTGAGCGGCTCCTGACCGGCCAGCAGTTTAATCAGAGTGGACTTCCCCGCCCCGTTGACTCCGACCAGCGCAATGCGCTCTCCGCGCTCGATCATGAAGCTGACTTTCTCGAAGACCTTGTGTTCAGCGTTTCCCTGCCCGCCATAACTCTTGGCAACGGCCGAAAACTCGGCCACGATGCGTCCGCTCGGCTTCGGCTGCGGGAAGGAAAAATGGACGGTCTTTTCTTCTTCCGGAATTTCGATCCGCTCCATTTTTTCGAGCTCTTTAATGCGGCTCTGGACCTGCTTGGCTTTGGTGGCCGTGTAACGGAAGCGATTGATGAAAACCTCGAGTTGCTCAATGCGGTCGTGCTGCGTTTTATAAGCGGATTCGAGCTGCTCCTTGCGCGCCGCTTTGCCGGCCAGATATTGGTCGTAGTTGCCGGCGTAGAAATGCATCTGCTTGTTCCAGATTTCCACGATGCGTTCGACAGTGATATCGAGAAAATAGCGATCGTGCGAGATGAGGACATACGCATAGGGATAGCTGGTCAGGTATTCCTCCAGCCAGTTGCGAGCTTCAAGATCGAGATGGTTAGTGGGCTCGTCGAGCAGCAGCAGGTTGGGCTTCTGCAGCAGAAGTTTGCCGAGTGCGATGCGCATCTGCCAACCGCCGGAGAATTCTTCGGTCTGTCGCTTCCAGTCGTCGCGATGGAAGCCGAGGCCGGTGAGCACCTGGCCGACCTGCGCTTCGAGCGTGTAGCCGTCGCGGGCGATGAATTCGTGTTCAAGCTTCTGGTAACGGTCGGCGACGCTCGAGTATTCGGATCCCTCGTGGTCGAGTTCCGACATGCTGCGCGTGAGCGCCTCCATTTCTTTTTCGATGGCATGGAGTTCGGCAAACACCGACATGCACTCGGCGAAAATAGTGCGGCCCGTCATGGTGAGACCATCCTGCGGAAGGTATCCGGTGGAGATGCCCTTGGCGCGCGAGATGGCGCCGTAGTCAAGAGACTCGCTGCCACCAAGAATTTTCATGATGGTGGACTTGCCGGTGCCATTCGCTCCAACCAAGCCGATGCGCGATTCCGGAGTGATCAGCCAGTCGGCGTTCTCGAACAAGAGCTTGTGGCCATAGCGCTTGCCGACGCCGGAGAGCTGAATCATGGAATTACTCTTATCGTCTCACGAGAATGCGAAGCGCGAATACTCCTGTCCGCGGGGTGCCGAGTTTCGCTCGGCTGGGCGGGCAGAATGCCCGTGACCACACAGGGGTCAGCGAGCCGCGGCCATGCGCTCCACGCCTATGTGCTCCAGCGCCCGGTCGATCACGGTCTGGAGTTCATGTGCATATTTTACTTCGCGGCCCTTGGCGAGGACGACACGGGCTTTTTCTGCGTCGAACCAGGTGGGGTTGCGGAAGTCTTCCTGGGGACGGCGCGTCTGTCGGACTTCCATCAAGAAAGCTTTGACCACGTATTCCTGCACGCCGCCCGCCTGCCAGAAGACGCCCTTGGAGTGAATGTAGACGTGGAAATGCCGGGGCTCGATGATGCCGATGGCACCCGCTTCCTCCCTGGCTTCGCGTTCGGCCGCCTGACTGTGCGAAAGGCGAGTTTCGGGAGCTCCCTTGGGGAACGTCCACTTGTTGCCGCCGTTGGTGTTGACCAACAGAAATTCAGCCTGCGAATTCACCCGCCGGTAACAGACAGCAGCGACCTGTAAGGGCAAGGCAAAACGAGAGACATGAGGCGATCTCATCGTCTGCAGTTTACTGCAAAGACATTTCAGAATTGTTAAATGCAACGAAATTGGTGCACACCTTTGGTGCGCGGTCCTTTGGTGTACCCGGCGGCTATTCGCTCAGAGTTCAGTTGTTGGCGGCGGGAGCAGTCGCGTTAGGCTGTTTCTTGGACTCGGCGATCATGGCCTCAGTCTGCTTCACCAGCGTTTGCCGGACAGTGTCCATATATTTACTCATGATCGGCATCATGTCTTGCATCGACTCCGACATTATGGCGGGCAGCTCCCGCAGTACCTTCTCCCCAGTTGGCGTGGAATAAAAGGCAACCAGGTTGTCGATGTCACCCTTGGTGAAGTGCTTTTGGTAGGCAGGAACCATGGCCTGCATCATTTCATCCATGGGCATCTTGTTGAACATGTCATCCATCATCGCATTCATCTTTGCTTCGTACCCGGCGGGTAGTTCGTCCTGGTGCTTCACATATTGCTCATGGGTCATCTGCTGAATACCTTGCGCCATCGACGCCATCAACCTTTTCATCATGTCGTGAGAGTTGACGATCTGAAAATATCTTTCGACATCCGCTTTCGTAGCTGGAGTATCGTCAGCGCTTGTCTAAGCAAAGCATGCCCAACCAAGGAAGAAGACCACAGCAACAACAGAGACTAAGCGCTTCATATTACCCTCCAGAAAGTCGGGGCAAGTATAGCCCCTCGGTTCCGCACTTACCATTGAATTCCAACGCACTTAGATAGCTCTAAAACTAAGACCGCTCAAGCAATTTATCGCCTCAGGGGCGAGTCCTCGGCTGGCAATCAGCACTTGAAAGTTCTCCCCCATGCCGACTGGCGTGACCAGATGTTTCAGCTGGAGCGCAACCTTCGCCCGCTCTTGGACCACGCGACAATCTTCGAAAGCGTCCGCGAACTGATTCCTCTCGCCAACTCCCATCAGAAATTGCGATTGCGTGAGCAATTTCTCGACCCGCATACCGGCTTCCGCGCATGCCGCGGCGAGCGCGCTGAAATTGACGTGGGCGGTGAGGTCCTGCTCGCCCGGGGCCTGGTAGGGATCGGAACTGGCGGAGTGATGGCGATACGCCATGAGCGTACCCCGGTAACGACCGGCGAGTTGTTCGTTGCGCGTATAACCGTAGTCAACAATCACCAACATCCCGCGTGGGATTGAGTGGGCGACTTGCCCAATCCAATCCTGCGCGAGGATAGGCACTTCGATACGCTCGTCCGCTTCAGGATGGACTCCGTAGCGATCGAGAAATTCCAGTTCTTCGGCAAGCGGCGGGAGCCAGGTCTCGCGCAGGCGATTGTTTTCTAACTCGATGTGGAGTTTGCCCTTTGTGCTGAGAATCTCGACCGGAAGAGCGTCAAAGAATTCATTGGCGTAAACGATCAATGGAGTTTCGGGCGTGAGAGTTCGGCATGGGCCGGTATTCCATCCCTCCGGGACTTGGTCGTTTCTCGCTCCATACCTACCGCTAAAGCGGTCGGCTAAGCTCGGCCGTTGCTCCGGTACTCTAAATTTCCCACTGCCAATGTGTTCGCGCAGATTGTCTTGCAACTTCTCGCACAACGCGGGAGACGACTCTTGCGCGGTGTAAGTAAGCGCCGCAAAGAAGTCGGGGAATTTCTTTTTTGACCAATCGAGCACATCGCGCGCGAACAGCCCGCGCCCCGGACCTAGTTCGAGGATTTCAATTTCAGGGGGGCGGTCGAGCGCCTGCCACATCTCGTCAAATTGCCGCGCCTTCAGGCGTCCAAAGACGGCGTGAACGTCGCTCGAGGTATAGAAGTCTCCGGCTTTGCCGAATTGTTCGGCGTGGGCGGAATAGTAACCGCCCGAAGCATCGTAGAGGCAGATCTGCATGTAGCGCGAAAACGGCATCGGGCCGCGCTCGCCGATTTCGCGCTCGATTTGTTGGCGGGCGGCATGTTGGCGGACGGATTGTTCGCGGACGGACACTGCGCTAGCTTCCTTAGCCTCCCTCGTTTCCCTGCGCGGCGGGCGTGGGGCTGCGCCGATCCTGCGGAGTACGGATAAACATTTCGATGAAATAGTCGTGCAGTCCGTCGTAGATCTGGTGCTGCAGATGCCAGGCGAACTGGGGATGATCGAGATCGCGCGGGTGAATCGGAAGCACGTAGGTATGGACTGGTATGGTCGAGTTCTTCAGGTCGATATTCTTCAGGTCAATGAGGATTTCGATAACGCCGTGGTTTTCGCGCGCCGAAAAAGCGAGCAGCGGATGATCGTAGAGCCGCAAGTGATCGAGAACTTTCTGCAGAGAGGCGTCAGACACGCCCTTCATTGTACTCAGAAGCCAAGTTCTCGGTTCTCAGTTCCCAGTTTCCGGGAAAAATGGGGTTTACTGAGAACTGAGAACCGGGAACTGAGAACTGCGGTTACGCCGCCATTCGCATCGGGTTGCCCTCGGCGTGGAAGGCGCGCTTGATCGGAGGCATGGCCAGATAGAAAATGCAGGCCGCGTTAATCGCCCCGAAGAGCAGCGAAAAAATGTGCGCGTGGACCACGCCGGGGAGAAGCAGCACGAGTCCAATCGCGGAAAACAAGAGAGTGAGCAGACGTCCCCAGTTCTGCATCTGCAGGACGCCGTACCCGGCAAGCATGTGCGCGAGCGCAAACACTATGATCACCAGGCCAGCGACATGGCCGAGACCTTGCAGCCAACGTGCAATGGCGTTGCCTTCGGCGGCAAAGGAAGCTACCCTGGCGACCAGTCCAGTGAATAGCAGAACGGAGAGTCCAAACAACAGGCCGATTACCCCGCGCAAAATCTGGTAGAAACCGACCAGGGTGACACCAAGTGGGCGCATAGATCCTCCTGTGCAAATGTGGAAGGAATATACCACAAGGGGCAAGGTGGCAGGTGTCAGGTGGCAGGTCTCAGGAAACCCCGCAACTGCTTGCAGTATTGGCTTTTCCTGCTACCTGCCACCTGAGACCTGACAACTGCTCTACTCGTAGCGGAGCGCTTCGATGGGATCCAGGCGGGCGGCTTTGATGGCGGGCAGCATTCCGCTGATCACTCCCACGAATCCCAGAATCGCGGTGGACGCGAGCAGAGTGGTGGAATCGATGGTGAGATGGATGTCGCCTTCGGTGCCATTTTCGACAAAGGCGCTCCAGAGAGTAAGCGATCCGACCGACCATGAAACGATGTAAGCCAGCGCCACACCGGCGAGTCCGCCGATGAGGGTGAGGACGAGGGCTTCGGCGAGAAACTGGACCAGGATATGCCAGCCGCGGGCGCCGAGGGCTTTTTCGACGCCGATCTCGCGCGTGCGCTGAGTAACGGAGACCAGCATGATGTTCATCAGACCCACGCCGCCGATGCCCAGCGTGAGCATGCCGATGAAGCCGAGCAGAATCTTGATCCCGGTGGTGATCACGCGCAGGTCGAGCAGATCGGCAAATACGTCGAACACAAAGATGGCGCGCTTGTCCTTGGGATCGAATTCATGGTGAAAGGCCATCGACCGGCGGACCGCATCGGCGACTTTCTGATGATCGCCTTCGTATTCCATGGCGATGGCACTCAGGTAATAAGTATTGGTGAGGTCGCTCATGGCGCTGAACGGGATATACACTTTGCCGTTCATGTTGTCGTCGCCATTCTGTATGACGCGCTTAAGCACGCCGACAACCACGTAAGAAATGCCATCGAGCCGAACTTTTTCGCCAAGGGCGTTCTGCCCTGAGAACAACTTTTTCTTGACGTCGGCTCCGAGAATGGCGACGCGGCTGTGTGTGTTTTCGTCGAGGTCGGTGAAGAAGGTGCCGTCTTCGACGTCCATGCGGCGCATGTGCTGATAATAAGGATAGACCCCGCTGATCCCGTAACTGCCGCTGCGTGTGCCGTAAGCGACCGTGCTTTGTTTGAAGGCCTCGGGCGAGATGCGCTTGAGCAAAGGTACTTCGGCCTGCAGGTAATCGAGATCGTTGACCGTCAGCTTGATCTGGCTGCCCGCCTTGGTGCCGCCCGCCTGCATCGAGGTGCGTCCGGGAAAGATAAAGACCAGGTTCGTGCCCCAGGAACGGAAAGCGACCCAAAGTCCGCGCTCGAAACCGGAGCCATAAGCCAACAGCAATACGACCGTCGCGATGCCCCACGCCATCCCGAGCATGGTGAGAATACTCCGGCGGCGGTTGTGCTTAAGCGCGTTGTAAGCCTGGCTGCCAAGTTCGAGAATCATAATCAGTCCATCAGTCAATCAGTCCATTAGTCCGTCATTCCAAGGCGCTTGCGGACACGCTCGGGTTTCGTATCAGGGTATCGCTTTAGCGATACCGCACCTTCGTCAAAATCAGATGCCCCTTTAGGGGCTGCCGAGCCGACATTACGCGGCCCCTAGGCCGTTCGCTCAACTATTCCTGGCGCAGAGCCTCAACCGGTTGCAGCAACGCCGCTTGCCGCGCCGGATACAATCCCGCAGCGATGCCTGCAAACGCTAACGAAAGAATGGCAATCGCCGCCGACGACGGAACAATGCGCGGCGTGTCGAATCCTTCCGGCGCGGGCAACGATGCAAGAACCGTAACCAACGCCGTAGTGATGGCCAGCCCGATGCCGCCGCTCAGCGCGGTCAGAAACGCCCCTTCCACAAAAAACTGGGTCAGGATGGCCCGATGAGTAGCGCCCAGCGCTTTGCGCAGCCCGATCTCTCGTGTGCGTTCTGTGACCGAGACGAGCATGATGTTGATAATGCCGATCGCGCCGAGCGCAAGCGTGATCACGCCGACCACGCCCAGGAAATAGTCCATGCCGTCAAAGATCTTGGCCACGCGCTTGTTGTCTTCGATGGTGTCCCAGTCTTCGAAAGACTCGGTCAGCTTGGCATCGAACCCGTGGCGGCGGGCAAGGATGCCGTGGACTTCCTGCTTCGCCGCCAGATTCCCGCTGGGCGTAAGTGGACGGTAGTTCAGGAACGAGATGGCGTCTTCGGTATTCTGCTCCTTCAGCCGGAACAGGTTGCGCATGGTTTCGATGGGAATGAAAATTCGCGCGTTGGTGCCGTTGTTGCCGTCCTGACCGACCTTGCTCAGCACTCCGATAATTTCGAAGCGAACCCCATTGAGCAGGATGGGCGAGCCCACCGCCGGGCGGCCGGGGAAGATGTTCTTCAGAAGTTCCCAGCCGACAACGGCCACTCGGCGCGTCTCGGTATTATCCTCATCGTTGAACCAGCGGCCTGGGCCAACCGGGATATTGCGGATCTGGTTGTATTGGGGCGCGACGCCGAAAACCTGCCCATTCGTCGAGCCATAATCGCTGACCGCGCGAATGTCCTCGCGGTTGAGCACCGGCGAAACATTTTTAAGCAAGCGCGCCTCGCTGCGGATGACCAGGTAGTCCTCGTAGGTGAAATGGTAAGTGCGGCCGGACTGGGTGCTGCCTTCAACCGCCGGGATGCGGCCGGGAAAAGTAAACATGATGTCCTGACCAAGGTTTTTCAGTTGCCTGGCCTGCCCGCTGCGGAAGCCCTCACCCAGGCCGACCAGCAAAAGCAGCGATCCAACGCCCCAGGCGATGCCGAACATGGTGAGAAACGAACGCAGCTTGTGGGCCCAGAGCGTGGACAGCGATTGGCGAACGATTTCGATGAGCATCCGCATGGGGACACCAGCTGAAGTAAATCGGGAGAACTCACCCGTTCTCTATGAAAGTAATACGTGATAGTAATAGCGAAAGTTCCCTAACAGTTTGCTGAAAAAGTCGGCTTTTGACTTTGTTTTGAAAGGGCGCGGCTTTGAGCCGCGCCGCAAATCTGAGCGCCGCCCACCAGTACAAAATGGCCGGACGAGGATGCACCCTCCCTTTGTGATAAATTCGGGGGAATCCGTAACCGTAGCAGTTGAACTTTCCGAAAAGACTATGACTTACGTAAATGGGAAGGAGGCACTATCTGTGAAAAAACTTGCCGAATGATCCTGTTAGTTGCGCTGGCGTTGATGCCGGTCGCAGTGACTGGGCAAGAGAGGCCGATCGTCGTACTTCACCCGTTCTCCGCAGGGGCAGACGTAGCGTGGCCATACGATATGAAGCTAATGCAGACCCAAACGATTGCGGAAGTGAAGTCTAAGATCGGCAAGCACTATGAGGTTGTAGCCGACGCGCCCGCATCTGGCCATGCGCGCGTTTACACGCTGGATGGGGAAATCGTGGAATGGCGGGCAGGCAACCGAGCCGAGCGGATGCTGGTGGGCTTTGGCACAGGCCGGGAACAGGCTGAAATACATTATTGGCTCACTGATGACGCGGGCAAGAAGGTGTTCGAGCACAAGGACACTGTTAAGGCGGAGTTTTGGGGGAATGCTTATGCGGGATCGGTGGGGCAGCTTTCGCATCCGTTCGCTGGCAAGATCATCCGGAGCCTGGTCGATGCCAAACTAAACTGATGGCAGTGGTATCCAAAAGCTGCTCTTCTTGACTGCGTGAGATGCCAGTAAAACCGGCACAGACCTCCGCAGGACTTGTTCGTCTGCGGAGGTCTGTGCCCGACGGTTCTCAGTCTGAAATTCATCAGATCACGTAGAGCCGGATTTCGATGAGGACCTAGCCGGTACAGGGCTGGTCTATAATACAGATCCCTTCATCGAGTGTGCCGAGCACTTCGAAGGCGGATTCTTGGTACGTGGGTTCATCGATCCAGCCCGTCCCGGTATCGAGCGCTACCGGCGGATGTGTTCCCTGGTAAGTCCAGTGCCAGTGGCTCACGGAGTTGGTTCCCGGCCCCACCAAAGGGGTTGTAACCTCCACCCAATATGGCTGTCCGCCATAGACCTGAAGCGGGAGGAAGTTGGCGACGGCAAAATCGCAGCATGATCCCTCCTTAGGCATCTTGGTTACCACCACCGGGCCCTCCAGCAGCGTTCCCGGATACCCGCCCGAGTCCGAATAGATCGAGACATAGATTACTTTTGGTCCGCTAACGTGCTCGACAGCAACCCGAACTTGCGTGACATGGGCGTCGGCAGTTGGAGTAAAGGCCATGCCCACCCAGTCATCGGAATCGACGGGCCAATAGAAGCCGATGTAGGGGTCGGACGGCGGTCCCAGGTTGCTGAAGATCGTTTGCAAACCCGTAGAACCATCCTGCGGCGCCACGTGGATCGCCGACATTTCTGTGTGGCCAAACCGAGATCCCTTGCCCGTCTGGGCAAGGAGCGTCAGGTTGCAAAGTGCGAAGAGGCATACCAACGGCAAAGCTTTTTTCACGATTTCCTCCACATTGTTCCTTGAACTTCAAATTTTGATCCATGGAATCGAGGGCCCAGTGATTTCTCCTGTGTGAATCCTGCCTGAACTTTCACCTTCGTTAATCGAGCACTTCGAAGGCGGCTGCTGCGTCGCCGGGTTGCTCGAAGTTGAAAAAGCCAAAGTCGCCGGGGTCCTCGATCAAGCCAAACACGCCAGGCAAAAACACGGGCGGAATGTCGTCCTGGTAAACCCAGTCCCAAAAGCCCGAGGAGTCGGAACCCTTCCCAGTGGTAGGTGTTGAAGCAACCACCCAATATTGGGTTTCACCGGTGACTGGAAGCGGCGGGTCAAAATGGGCAACGGCAAGGGTGCAGCATGTTCCGAAAAGAGGTAGATGGGTTAGTGTCACCGGGCCCGCCAGCAGCGTGCCCGGTCGCCCGCCCGAATCCCCATAGATGCTGACATAGAACACCTCCCCTCCACTGATGTACTGGAGAGCAAGCCGAACTTGTGAAACCTGGGCATTGGAATTCGGAGTAAACGGCATGCCCACAGACTCCTGACCCGTCAGTGGGGCATCCTCAACGGTATTTGGGCCAGTAACGGGCCACCCGAAGGTGTCGTTGTAGAGGTTGAATCGGTTCGGCCCCAGGTTGCTGAATATCTTTTGCGAACCCGCAGGGGCTTCCTGCGGTGCCACGTGGATTTTTGACTTTTCAGTGGTGTGGGCAGCCCGAGGGACCTTTCCCGTCTGGGCAAGAAGCGTCAGGTTGCAAAGTGCGAAGAGGCATACCAACAACAAGGCTCTTTTCACGATTTCCTCCAGATTGTTACTTGAACTTCAAATGCGAACTAGGCGCCCGGCGATCTTCCGCGAATACTGCCTGACTGTCACTTTCATTTGTCGGAACGAAACAGCATCGTTCCGCCGCAGCATTAGGAGAAGCGCCGAATTGTAGGTCTATCGCCGCTGACTTTCAAGGAGATTGTGCTATGGACGCGGGTTTTAATGTGCCTGGGAGGTCAGATACCATGCAATATTTTTCACACCGCCCCTGCTCACTTCTGGGTCCGGAGCACGTCTAAGACGCCGACCAGGGGTGGCTCGCGATTCGCAGCCCCGTTTCACACAAATTTAGCTGGATAACATCGTCTGGATAACATCGAAGGAGGCATTCCCATGTTTCGTGCAGCTTCACAAGGAGTCCTGTTCTGCCTGCTGATGGCAGCCCTGACGGGCGCTGTATCAGAATTAAGTTCGGCGCAGTCGTTCACCCTCGATCTGCCCCTGCAAAGCCAGCAGGCTCAGGTCTCACAAACCATAGGAATTACCGACATCACCATCAAGTATCACCGCCCGCTGGTGAACGATCGCAAGGTTTGGGACGGCCTCGTTCCCTACGGCAAGGTGTGGCGCGCGGGAGCGAATATCAACACGACAATCACCTTCAGCGATCCGGTCCTGATCGAAGGCAAGCCGCTGGACAAGGGAACTTATGGATTGCACATGATCCCGAACGCCGATGAATGGACGGTCATTTTTTCCAGGAACTCGACCTCCTGGGGATCCTTCACCTACGACGATAAGGAAGACGCGCTGCGCGTGACGGTGAAACCCAAGGCAGCCGACTTGCATAACGCGTTGACCTACGACTTCGATAACCTGCAGAAGGATTCAGCGGTAGTCGAGATGGAGTGGGAGAAAGTCGCGGTCCCCTTCAAAGTCTCGGTCGATGTGCATGGCGTCGTCGAAGCGAGCCTGAAGAAGCAGCTTCGTAACCTTTCCCAATACACGTGGATGAGCTGGGACAACGCCGCCAATTACCTGCTCGCGGAAAAGATCGATCTCGATGAAGCTCTTACCTATGCCAATAAATCCATCGAGAATGAAGACCGCTACGACACTGAGATAACGAAGTCTCAGGTCCTGAAGGCGCTTAATCGAAAGGACGAGGCCACAACCGCGGAAAAGAAGGCGCTGGAATTCGCCAGCCCACTGCAGGTCCATCAATACGCCCGGCAGTTGCTTGGTGAAAAGCGCAACGAAGAGGCCTACGTCATCTTCCGCGACAATGCCCAAAAACATCCCGACCAATGGTTCGTGCATACCGGCCTGGCCCGCATGTACAGCGCGCAGAGCAAGTTTGACGATGCGGCGAAGGAAATGAAACTTGCGCTGGCAGGGGCTCCGGACAATCAGAAATCGTACGTGGACGGGTTGGTGAAGAAGTTGGAGTCGAAGCAGGATATCAATCAATAGACCAACGCTGTGCGTGTTACAACTGAGCAGAGGTATTCAAAATGCTTGTTTCCCGTATTAGCTCAAAGCTCGCAGGGATTGCACTTACTCTGTCCTCAGTCTTGATCCTGGCGCAGGCATCGGAATCCTCCAGCAAGGTTACGTTTTCCGGAGACACTGAGTCATGTACCTTTGCATTTGACTGGCGAAAGGGAATGATCTTTGTTCCCGTTCGGGTTAACGGATCCGGTCTTCTGTCCTTTGTTCTTGATACGGGATCGGCCAGAACGCTCATCGACCGCACGATTGCCACTGGCCTCGGTCTGAAGGCGAGCGGAAAAGGTTCTCTGCAAGGCGCTGGAGCGGGCAGGGTTCCGATTGAATTCATCCCCGATGTGCGCCTTGCGTTTCCTGGCGTCGAGAGCACGGGATTCGAATTGTCCACCGCCGATCTTCGCCCGCTGGAGAGCAGCCTCGGGGTAAAAGTGGATGGTATTCTTGGCTACGAGTTATTCCAACGCTTTGTGGTAACGGTTGACTACGAGTCGAAGAGCGTTACGTTCTCTCTGCCCGAGGCTTTTCATCCGAATAATGCTGCACAGTCACTTGCGATCGAACTGCGGGATAAGTGGTCGTTCGTGAAGGCGGAACTTGTCTTGCCCGGACCCGTTACCATACAGGATAGTTTTATGATCGATAGCGGCTCAAGCGACGCGGTTGACCATCCGATCGTCATGAAGCTTCAGTCGCGAGTTTCGGCGGAAAGTGGGGTCGGGCTGGGAACTCCGGTGCAGGGCGCAACGGCGCGAGCCACCTCTCTTCGTCTGGGGCGGTACACGCTCGAAGGTCCGATTGTCAGCTGTTGTGGCGCCACCGATGCAACCAGCAAGATGATCGGCAATGAAGTGTTGCGACGCTTTACCGTTACCTTTGACTATCCGTCTTCGCGGATATTCATTGCTCCGAATTCGTATTTTGGGGAGGGTGCGCTTTCGGTGGCGATTAGCGAGGTCGATCAGTAGCAAGAATCTCGTCCCGGTTCGGGGGCTTCGCCGACTCTGGATATTCGAACACTCCCCGTCCCGACTTGCGCCCGAGCCTTCCCGCCTTCACATACTGCACGAGCAGCGGGCAGGGACGAAATTTCTCGCCGAGAGACTTATGCAGATATTCGAGGATGTGCAGTCGAATATCAAGGCCGACTAAGTCGACGAGTTCGAACGGACCCATGGGATGATTCAGTCCAAGCTTCAGCGCCTTATCGATGTCTTCGGCACTGGCTACGCCTTCTTGCAACATGTAGAACGCTTCATTGCCGATCATGGCATTGATGCGGCTGGTGATGAAGCCGGGCGACTCTTTGATCACCACAACTTCTTTCCGCATGCGCTTGCCCACTTCAACGACGGCGGCCAAGGTGTCGTCATCGGTCTCGAGAGCGCGCACAATTTCGAGCAACTTCATCTTGTGCACGGGATTGAAGAAATGCATGCCGACGCACTTCCTGGCGCGGTAAGTGACGCTGGCAATTTCGGTCACGCTGAGCGAGGAAGTGTTCGAGGCAAGAATGGTCGTGGGAGGGCAGATCTTGTCGAGCATGGTGAAGATTTCGATCTTCGATTCCATCTCCTCGGGAACAGCCTCGATGACAAGATCGGACTCGCGCGCCGCCTCATCGACCGAACCGGCGTACTCAATGCGCGAAAACGCCGCATCGGCGTCGGCGGCATTGACCTTGCCGAGTTCAACGGACCTGTCGAGATTGGCGCGGATTTCCGTCTCCGCCTTGCGCAGGGCATTCGGAAGCAGGTCTTCCAGAATGGTGCGATAGCCGCCAAGCGCGGCAGCATGCGCGATACCCCGGCCCATGATGCCAGCGCCGATCACAGCAATGGCGCGGACCTCAGTCCTTCGTTGTTCCGTCACCCCTTGTCCTCTTTGGCCTCTTTACCCGCCTGCTCCAGGCGCTGAACCACGCTCTCATAGCTCGGTTCGGACTTGCGGATATATTCGCCAAGGCGAGCGCACTCCTCCTTGGTCATCGCCGGGATGCTGGCGCTGATGCGGCGGAGGGTGGTGGCGATGTCGTCAATGTAATTCATGTGGCGGATTAGTTCTCCAGTTGCGGGCATAATGGCTCCTTGCGTTTGTGACGGAGCAAGCCCCGTCCCCGAATAAGCACCATATTCATTGTTCAACACGCAGCCAGATTTAGCAAAGGCAGTCAGCGATCAGTGGAGTACTGAGAACCGAGAACTGGGAACTGGGAACTGAGAACTGAGAACAAACTACCCTTCAAGTTTGAAGCGCGTCTCGGCAAGACGATAAAGCCGCCGCCAAAGCAAACGATTAGTAGTAACTACCACGGCGGCCAAGGCAATCGTGCTCGCGAGCAGCAAATTGAAATTCTTGGCATCGGTGGCTGCGGAAATCATGGCGCCGATGCCCACGGTCGAATAAATCTGGCCTTTGAAATGAAAATATTCGGCCACGATGCTGGCGTTCCACGCGCCGCCTGAGGCCGTAATCATCCCGGTAACCAGAAACGGAAAGATTCCGGGCAGGATCAGTTTGCGCCAACGCTCCCAGCCGCGGATTCCGAAAACGCTGGCAGCTTCTTTCAAGTCGGTGGGAATCGCGATGGCGCCGGCGATCACGTTGAACAGAATGTACCACTGCGTGCCGAGCAGCAGCAGCACGATGGAGCCAAGCCCCAACCCTCCGCCGAGGCGAATCAGAACCAGCAGGACAACCGGGAACAACGCCGTCGCCGGAACCGAGGCGGCAATCTGCGCCAGCGGTTGCGCGATGCGGGCCAGGCGCGGGTTAAATCCAATGGCGACACCGGCCGGGATCGTCCAGAGCGCGCCAAGTATAAGCGTGACATTCACGCGCAGGAAGGTCGCACCTAGGCCCAAGCCGATTTGGTGGAATTCGGAGCCGCGCAGCCCGGTCAAGATCATGACCACACGCACCACGGCATAGCCGATCGCGCCTAGAGCGGCGAGTCCCACGACTCGCCAGAGCCACAAAACGAATACGTTTTCCGTTGCCGATTCGGTGCGAACTTCAGTTCGACCCGCAAAGTAATGCACCATCTGTTCGCGGAGCGGACGCACCGCGCGCTTGCGGAGAAAAGCGACGCCGCGAGAATGCCTGAGAAGATCGAGCACCCAGGAAGTCGGGACGTCCGCGCTCTCCACCTGCTCCATCTTGAATTTTTCCGCCCAGGCGATCACCGGACGCCATACGAACTGATCGATCAGCACAATCACGGACACCATGGTGAGAATGCCGAGGAAAATGGAGCGAGTGTCGCCGTTGTCGGCGGCGGCCTGAAGGTAGGAGCCGAGGCCGGGCAGGCGGAACTCGCCAAACTGCTCGCAGGCCATCAGAAAGAACCAGGCCCCCGCCACCGACATCATGGAATTCCAGACCAGCCCGATGGTGCCGAAGGGCAGTTCGATCTGAATGAAGCGCTGCCACCAGTTGAAACGATAAATCGTAGCCGCTTCCCGCATCTCGCGCGGAATACTTTTCAGCGATGCGTAGAAGCTGAAAGCCATGTTCCAGACCTGTCCGGTAAAAATGAGCAGGACAGCCCCCAACTCGACGCCCAGTTGACGTCCGGGGAAAAGCGCGGCCATAGCCAGCATCACGCCCGGCAGGAAGCTCAATACTGGAATGGATTGCAGAACGTCGAGCAGCGGAATCATGAAACGTTCCGCTCGCGGACGATAGGCCGCGATGTACCCGTAGGTGAGGGCGAAGAGCAGGCTCAGTATATAGGCCAGCGCGATACGCAGCAGCGAGTATCCGGCATAGACCGGAAGCGCGCCGATGCTGCGGCTGATCTCGACATGAGAAGTGGACGGACCGAGCCATGTGCGTCCGACTTCGACGACGCCATAGAAAAGCGCCAGCCCGGCGGAAAACATGATGAGGTCCGGCAAACTCGCCGCGCTCGCACGCGGCAGGACCGACCAGATGCGAACCAGTGGCGGGAAAACGATTCGTTGCGGACGCTTCACGACTGCACCGGAGTCGTGGTTGGCGGATGCGGCTCGCCGACCGGCTCGGCGAGGGTCAGGCGATGCGATTCCCGATCGAAGTCGAAAATCTCCGCGTAACGGCCCCAGTTCATGGCGGTTTCGAATTGCCGCTCCACTTCATCCTGACTGAAGTGCTCGTCAAGGATGTCATAGAAAAATTCTTCCGAAATGGAGCGGTCCGCCTTGGCGTGCAGCACGCTGTCGATCTGCTGGAGGATCACGACATGTTTAAGCGCAGCCTGGCGGAAAAGAATCTTCCGGGTCAGGATATCGGCTTCCGCGAAACGGCTACCCTCGGGAGTTATCTGAACATCGCCATCTTTCAACGTGGCGAAACCGAGCAGCACCGCAGCCTCGATAATCGGGAGCAGGTCTTCCGCGTCCATGTTGAGGACTTCAGCGAGACGATGAAGATATTCCTTCCCGCCGCGGTCCTGAAGCAATTCCAGCAGGCCGGCAACGCCCCCGACACGCGCGTGCGGAATCATCTGGTATTTCTGACGCACGGGCTTTTCTACCGCGGCCCCAGTGCCGGGCACAGGCAGAGCGAGTTGGGGCTGGGTCATGATCTTGTAGATGTAGTCCACGAATTCGACAAAGCGCGGTGATTTGCGATCACGGGGCTGCGGCAGTTTAATGGGAAAATCGGCGCGCACCCACGCCGGATTTCTTGCCAGCACGATCACACGATCCGCCAGCAGCACGGCTTCTTCGATATTGTGGGTGACGATGAAGATAGCGCTGGTCGGCATTTTCTTGTTCAACCAGAGCTCGAGCAATTCATTGCGCAGGTTTTCCGCGGTGAGCACGTCGAGCGCGGAAAAAGGCTCGTCCATGAACAGGACTTCGGGCTCCACCACAAGAGCGCGCGCGAAGCCGACGCGCTGCTTCATGCCGCCGGAAAGTTCCTTCGGGTAGGCGCTCTCAAATCCATCCAGGCCGACGGTGTCGAGAATCCGCAAGGCGCGTTTGTGACGCTCCACGGCGCCCACTCCCCGAGCTTCAAGCGGGGCTTCGACGTTGTCGAGCACAGTCAGCCAGGGAAACAAAGCAAAACTCTGGAAGACGATTGCTACGCCCGCGTTCTGCGACGTAATGGGTTGTCCATGCCATAGGACCTGGCCCGACGAAGGCTTGCTGAGTCCGGTTAGAATCCGCAGCAGCGTAGACTTGCCGCAGCCGGAGGCGCCGAGCAATGTGATAATTTTCCCAGGCTCCACGTCGAGATCGACAGGCGCAATCACTTCAATGCGATTCCCATCCGGCTGCTCGTAGAACTTTTCGACAGCCTTGGCGCGAATGATGGGCTCGACGGGCTCGGTCACAGAGTCGTACTCCAGCAGAAAGAAGGTCTCAGGTGCCAGGTTGCAGGTCTCAGGAAAAACTCGCTAATCGGAATATCCCTACGCCGCATAGTCACAGCGGCGGCTAAACATTTGCTGAAAGAACTCAGTTTCGTATCAGGGCATCGCTTTAGCGATGCCGGAAGTGCTTCGAATTCCGATGCCCCTTTAGGGGCTGAGCGAAACTGAACTCTTCCGCAAACAGTAAAACCCGTATCGGTCCTTGATCAATTTGTTCGAGAGCGAGAATACACTACTCAAGCCGCCCAATCTTCATGAGCCGTCACCGGCAACGGCTGCGGAAGCCGGTCGGAAACTTCAGCGAGTGCGGCAAACTTATCCGCCAACTCCGGGCGCAGCAATTCGGCGTCAAAACGCCAGCGCCAGTTCCCGCGTTCGCGGCTGGGCACATTCATCCGCGCATCGCTTCCCAGCCCCAACGCATCCTGCAGTGGCACCACGCAAAGACTGGCAACGGAACTGGAAGCAGCGCGAATCATCGCCCAATGGATCCCCTCTTCGCATCGGCCCAGGTACGCCTCCGCCTGCTGGCGTTCGTGTTCCGTTGCCCACGATTCCCACCAGCCGAGCAGCGTGTCGTTGTCGTGCGTGCCCGTATACACCACCTTCTCGTTCGTAAAGGTGTGGGGCAAATGAGTGTGCGCGCCAACATCGCCAAAACCAAATTGCAGCACCGCCATGCCGGGAATCTTGAGGCGTTCGCGGAGGGCATGCACGTCGGCCGTGATATATCCCAGATCCTCGGCGAAAAACGGAAGCCCGCCCAGAGCCGCGCGCAGTTTCACGAACAGATCATCCTTGGGACCATCGACCCAACGGCCGTGAATCGCGGTCGATTCGCTCGCCGGAATCTCCCAGTACTGGCAAAATCCGCGGAAATGATCGAGTCGTATGTAGTCGAAATTGTGCGTAGCCCAGCGCATCCGGTCGACCCACCAAGAATATCCCCGCTCCCGCATCACGTCCCAGCGATAAAGAGGATGGCCCCAGCGCTGGCCGTCTTTGCTGAAGAAATCCGGAGGTACGCCGGCGACAACTTCGGGATCCAGTTCGGAGTTCAGGTGAAACAGGTCGGGGTGGGTCCAGACATCGACGCTGTCAAAATTTACAAAGATCGCAATATCGCCGACGACGCGAATCGAGCGTTGCGCGCAATAGGCTCGAAGCGCCTGCCACTGCTCATAAAAGAAGAACTGCACAGCCCGGCGGACGTCGAGCTCTTCAAGCATCTTCGCATGAGCCTTGTCGAGCGCCACCGGTTCGCGATGAGTCAGTTGGCGGGGCCAGCGGTTCCAGCTTTCCAGCTTGAAACGCGCGCGCAAACCATCGTAGAGAACGAAGTCATCGAGCCACCAGTGATTCTCGCGGCAAAAGTTCTCGTAGCGGGAGCGGGCGTTCGGCGGGGCGGAGCGCACAAAATTGTGCGCGGCCTCAAACAATAGTGGCAGCTTCCGATGAAAAACGGCCGAATAATCCACCGGCTCTGCGCCGCCGGCTAGACCGCCGAGCTGAGCGTGATCAATCCATCCGCGATCGGCGAGCCGCTCCAGGCTGATCAGCAGCGGGTTTCCGGCAAATGCCGACGTGGAAGAATATGGGGAGTCTCCGAACCCGAGCGGCCCCAGAGGCAACACTTGCCACAGACCCTGCCGCGCGGACGCGAGAAAATCCGCGAAGGCATATGCCGATGGACCAAAATCGCCGATCCCGCCGCGCGAAGGCAGCGAGGTGGGATGGAGCAGAATTCCGCTGGCGCGCGGGAATGACATTCAAAATCAGTTCTCAGTTCTCAGTTCCCGGTTCTCAGTGGGTGTCTATCAGCTCGCAGCCCTTACTGAGAACTGAGAACTGGGAACTGAGAACTGCTGCTCTACGAACCTTCCTGCGCAGCTTGATGGGTCAAATTTTTCATCTCTTGCTGATTGACCTTTAGGCGGTTCGACTTTTCCATGTCCTTGCGCAGGTTGGTAACGAACAGCCCGAACAATTCGTTCTGCTTGGCTTCGAGGAGCGACTGGCGGATGCCATCCTTCTTCCCGGCGAATTCCTGGTCCGTCGGCGCCTGCTTTTCGAGAACTTGAGCCACCACGCCATTGCCCCCCGCGGTGATTGGTCCGCTGATGTCGCCAGGCTTCAGTGAAAAAATCACACTCGCGCTGGACATCGAACCAATGTCCGGAACCTGCCCGTCGGGGAGAACCAGCTCGCTCGTCTTTACCGTCGCACCCAGATCTTTGGCGGCTTTTTTCAAATCGTGCCCGGCCTTGGCCCGATCGGAGAGTTCCTGCGTCTTCTGATGCAACAGAAAACCGGCCCTCTCGTTCTTGAATTCGTTCTCGACCCGCGATCGAATCTCTTCAAACGTTGGCGTAGCTGGAGGCTTTATCCCAAGCAGTTGGAAAACCACGTAACCTTGCGGCACCTGCACCTCGTCGGGCGGGGCCTTCTCAGCTTCATTGAATACCGCCTCCATAAACTGCGGATTCGCGGCCAGTCCCGGCAAGTTATCCCGTCGGCTGAAGAAGTCGGTAGTGACCGCCGCCTGCCCCTTGGTGCCCGCTGCCTTGTCGAACCCGTCAGTACGCGCCGCGCTGAGCAGGGAGTTCGCTGCCACTTCGGTGGCGTGCGCGACGATCTCCTGCTTCACTTTCTCTTCGATCTCGCCCTTCACCTCGGCGAACGGCTTGAGATGGGCCTGCTGCTTGTCTTCCACGCGGATGATGTGGAAGCCGAAACTGCTCTTTACCAAGTCGCTGGTCTGCCCCGGGCCCAATGAGAAAGCCGCTTTCTCGAATTCGGGAACGGTGCGGCCCCGGCCGATCCAGCCGAGTTCGCCGCCGCTCTTGGCGCTGCCTGGATCGTCGGAGTATTTTTCCGCCAGCTTTGCAAAGTCGCCGCCGGCCTTAACTTGCTTCAAGACGTCTTCCGCTTTTGCGCGCGCCTCGGCAACGGCTTTCTCGTCCTCTTTCGCGCCGGGAGCAAGCATGGAAGTTTTGATCAGAATGTGGCTGACCTTCACCTGTTCGGGCACTCGGTACTCGTCGCGGTGCTGGTCGTAGTACGTCTGCAGGTCCTGGTCGGTTACTTTCGTCGCCCCCGCGATCTTCGCGCTATCGACCACCACGTACTCGATCCGCCGCTTCTCCGGAATGGAGTTGTTGTAGGTGGCCTTGTTGCGGTCGTAGTAGGCTTTCAGTTCCTCATCGGTGGGATTCAGCCCCTTCAGGATGTCGGCTTGCGTGATCACGGCATAATCGAACTTTACTCTTGTGCTGCGGCGGTTGAATTCGTCGCGGACTTCGGCGTCCCCCACAAAAGCGGCGATTGCAACCAGGGCGCGCAACTTGCGCGTAAGGATGCCGTCCTTCATCTGCGCTTCAAACTGAGGAACGGTCACATCGTTTGCCTGGAGGAGACTTTCGTACTGTTCCTGTCCAATGAACTTTCCGTCGGGAAAGAGCGTGGCGCTAAGCGGCCCGTGCTGAAGTTCATCGCGCACTTCGTCGTCCGTGACGCGCATGCCCAGACGATGCGCCTCGGAAACCTGAACCTTCTCGCTGATGAGTTGCTCGGCCGCCTGCCCGGCTGCCAGGGGCAGCAGAAACCTGACCTCCGGGCCCCCGCGAGGATACTGTTGCCGAACCATGTCCCTCGCCCTCTTCTGCACCTCAGGCACGGTCACGGTCTGATCGCCAACCGTGGCAACAACGCCGGCCGGAGGCGCGCCGAAGCCGAGGCTGGAGCCGAGGCCGCCCGGGATCAGCGTGATCGCCATCGAAGCACAGATAATGACGAGCATCGCTCCCAGGATGATCTTCAGGGTTGGCCCTGCATTTTGAAGCTGTCGAATCATAGTTAGAAAACTCCATCTGTAGAGACGAGGCTCGCCCCGTCTCCGGAAAATTGCTCCACGTTGGAATCTATAATTATAAACTAGCGTCGCCTCGCCAATTCGCCGCGAGACCAACGTGACTGCGACCGCCTGCATCACGATCACACCATACAAATCAGGCCCCAAAGTGAGTGAGCGCCTCAGGGGCGGGGCGTCAGCGGGCGGACGGAGAGTAGAACTCATTCACCATCTCAAAATTAAACCTCGTTACCCTGCGGAGATAACGAGGTTCGGGGGAGGGCCATTCGTGGCTCGCGGGGTCGCAAAGAGAAGCGATCCCGCCGCAGTTCCACAAATTCATCTCGAATTCTATATCGGAGAAATATTCTGTCAACCAAAACAGCCTGTGCAAAAAAAGATTCTTGCCGCATTGTATGCAATGGCCTCAGGCTCGGCAGATTTGTGGCCCTGGGCCACGTCTATCCGCAAATGACAAACGCAAAGAGGAAACGCTGCTTCGCGTTGCTTGGTGACAAAATCTATAGCGAAGACAGAATTCACTTGGGATATTGGAACGAATATCCGCTCGCCTCATTTCCCGACATGAACCTGGTGTTGTACTCGAGCAGGTAGTTCAGATGCTCGACATCAGACGGAAACGACTGCCCGGGATACGGATACGTCTCCATCGCGCGGAATGGCAGCGGCTCAACCGTATCGCCGCGGTAGGCATAGAAGTCCATATCTTTTTCGTATCCATTGGCCGCGAAAAAATAATCCCGCACCCATCCGCGCGGCAAGGCGGGCAGCTTCGCAGGATCGAAATCAAGCGCCACTTCATCGCCGGATCCGAAGACAACAAACTTATCGTCGATCGAGTCGAGCAACGGTCGCACATCGCCGTAGCGCGTATAGGCGCCCGCAGGCCGCGTATAAGGCCCGGTGGCACTGGTTCTTTCGTAAATATATTTCACGTTACCCGGCGGCTGGTCTTCGATCTTCAGCGGAAACCCGTGAAAATTCAGTTCGGCGCGCGCCAGCGGCACCGGCGTCATGCGCGCGGCTTGATCTTTATTATGGTCGAGATTATGGTCGCGGCCTCGGTCCTGCCTAGTCCGGCTGATTAGGATGTTGTCCCAATAGATTTGCAGATTGGTGGTGATGCGAATGCGCCGCGTCCCCCGCGGAAGTTTGCCGGTAAGATCGGCCGTCATAGTGCGCGCGCCGCCCGCCGGGAATCCCATGTCATCGACGACACGGACCCATTTCTCTGTCCTTTCTTGCCCGTCGGAATTCGCGTTCGAGACGAGCGCTTCGACATAAGGCGCAACCGGCCGCAGGTGCGCTTGATCGGCAGCGTACATGCTAGTCGCCGAGTAGTATTCAATCTCGCCATGCAGCAGCAGCCAAAGCGGGCCGCCGCGATAAGGTGCGCCAAGATCAAGCTCCAGCGTATGCGGCTCGGTGAATCCCATGAATGGCAGCACTTTGAAATCGCCAAAATAGCGATGCGCAAGCAAATCCGGAAGCACGTTGTGCCCGTGCTCATCCCAAGCGCCCGCAGGCGGACGCGCATCAATATTGTTGCTGTACACAACCTTGAACGGAGGATAAGGCGGATTGCTGGCGAAATATTCATTTGGATAAACATCAACATCGCCAGGATGATCGACCGCCAGCAATTGCACCTGATCGAGGTAAACCGATTCCTCCAGCGGCTCCATAAACCGAAAACTCAACATAGGGTGTTTTTGGAACAAGGGGTTTTCTTGGAACAAGGGGTGCCCCATCCTAACGTCGTGCCTTTCGACGTTAGGGTGGGATTCCACCGCCGCAATTCCCCCCCAGTTTTGGGAAGGGGCATCCTCTTTTTCGCGAAGCGAATTGCGGTCGATTTTGATGACCTCCGTAGGCCGAGCGATGTTACGCACGGTTCCTGAACTCTCTAGAAAGCCTGAGTTTTGAAAGGGCACGGCTTCAGCCGTGCCGGTAGCTGAGTCTTGGAAGGGCTCGGCTTTAGCCATGCCGTGAGCGCCTGAGTTTTGAAAGGCCACGGCTTCAGCCGTGCCGTTAGCGCCCCGGAAAGATGCGGGCTTTAGCCCCTGAGGGACGCCGTCTCCCGCCCCGATCCAATGCCCCACCACGCCCGCGCCAAGCATATCCCCGACCAACGCATACTCACGCCCGTCCCAAGCGAACAACGTAGGACAAGAACTGCCGCGGCGATCCAGTTCAGTGATGCTCTGCACTTTGTTGGCGGCAACTTCGATCTCATCCTGCAGAACGCCGGTAGGCCACAACATGCGGACGACGTCGGCAACCTTCGATTGTCCAAGCCCAATGGTCAAATAAGGCGAATTCTGCCCCAGATATCCAGACGATCCATACACTTCAAACTTCTGCCGCAGTCCATCGGAAAAGACCTCAACCTTGGTGCCGATGGCGCTCTTGTTATCGTTCAGCCCCTTAAGCGCAAGCCGCAGCGAGTTGTTCTTATTACCACCTTCGTTCCGGAGCAGGACAGCCGGCCCGTGGTTTTGCGTAATGAGGAGATCGACCGCGCCGTCGTTGTCGTAGTCGCCGGCAATGATGGCGCGCGGCTCTTTAAGCTGAATCTTGTCGAGTCCGGTTTCGGCAGTCACATCTTTGAAGCCGTCAGGCCCAAGATTGCGAAAGAGCCGCACTTCGCCCTTGCCATCTTTCGTCTCGCCAACCGCGACGAGATCAACCCAGCCGTCGTTGTCGTAGTCGATGGCGGCGACGCCAAAGGCACGAACCCAATCCACTTTCGGCAAAGGAACTTGCTCAAAGATCTTGCCCAGCTTATTTTGCCAAAGGCTTATGCCGGGTGCGCCCCAGTGGGTGAAGGCGAGGTCCATCCAGCCATCGTGATTGAAGTCGAGGACGGCGACGCCGATGGTTCGGCTCCAACTCGGGACAGACCACGGCTGTCGAGCCGGAAATTTTCCTTCGCGAGGATTCTCCAAAATTGTTGGTGACCCGTGCCATCCAGTGGCGACAATGTCTATGGCACGATCATTGTTGTAATCCGTTCCCACCGCAGAGGCACTGGAGGCTGACGTCGATAAACCTCTCTCTTCAGTCACATTTGTGAATGTTCCGTTGCCATCGTTGCGCCACATCTCATTTCCTGGCTTCTGGCACAATTCGGGGCCGGAAGAATCGGGCTGGCTGATGCCGTCGCCCTTTGCTTGTTCACCGTCACAGTATCTTGGGGTAACCTGCGTAACGTAAAGGTCTAGATCCCCATCATGGTCGTAGTCGACGAATGTGACGCCAACGGTGCCGAGTCGTCCAAGTGCCGCTCCAGGTTCCGGGCTGGAGCTGACCGGCGGGCGCAAGCCTGCGGAGACTGTCACGTCCTTGAACGAACCGTTTTTTTCATTGTGAAGAAGGACGACCCATCCGCTAGATGAAACTAAGGCGATATCGACCGCCCCATCGTTGTCGTAGTCGCCGGTCGTACAGCCCAGAGCGTGCCTCGTCGGGTCAAGTCCAGCTTTTCTCGTAACATCTTCAAACTTCCCGCCGACGTTGTGAAAGAGAGCCATGCCGCCTTCAGGACCATTGTCAGTGAGCAGTATGTCGATCTGACCATCGTTATCGTAGTCGAGGAAGCACGCGCCAGGACCGAGCGCCGGGTCGCTTCCTGCCGCAGCCGACGAGTTCGATTTCAGCCCTAAATTCTTCGTCACATCCGCAAACTTCACCGGAATTTGCGGCGGAACTTTTTCCAGCGCCATCGGCGATTCTTTCGCGCGTGAATATTTTCCCTGCTCGCCGTATGACAGGCTGATCGGGGCGCCTAGTTTGTTCTGCGTGATGTACTGAAACTTCTTCATCGATTCATGCGCTGGATCGGCTTGGCCGGATTGCTGGTAGGCGCGGGCTAGTCCGAATTGGGCGGAGGCGTGATGCGGATCTAGTTTTAGTGCGTGTTCGAAGGCATCGATCGCTTCCGGAAATTGCTTGAGTTGCGCGTAGGTCGATCCCAGGAAGTACCAGGTGTCGGCGTCGTTCGGATCAATTTCAATGACGTGACGGAACGCATCGACGGCGGCGCCCGCATCCGCGGAATTCTTGTAATAAAGTCCGAGGTTGTACCAGGCGTGGGCATCTTTGGGATTGTTCTTTGCTTCTCTTTCAAGCAGCGCCTTCGCTTCGTCGACACGCTGCAGGTTGAGCAATGCCACTCCGCGATTGACGGCAGTCACTCCTAATGCTGAATCATTAGCAGCCGCTTCTTCGAACGCCTTCAACGCCTTTTCAAAAAGTTGCTGATTCATGTAGGCAACGCCGATGTTGTTGAGGCGGGCCGCTTCCTGGGGATTGGCGGCGGGGCCGTTCGCGGCGAGCAGCGCGAGAAGAAAAGTCGAGACGAGGGCGAGGCTGAGCGTCTTGGCCATCGAGGGTTTAGGCACCAATTCTATCCGAGTACCAAGATAGGTGATGAGCCACGAATTACTTCGTTCCGTATGCGCGCGAGGCGATCATGCCTTTCGCCTCCTGGAAAGTAATGGTCTGCCCGCTAGCGATGTTCGAGAGCTTGTCCACCTGTCCGCTGGGCCAGTCGATTTCAACCGCGTCCGCTCTGGTTTTCGATCCCATGCCAAACGTCAGCACCAGTTCGCTCTGCGAAAGATAACTGGACCCGGTCTTCATGGTGAGCCACTGCCTGTCCGCTCCAGCAGTAACGCGCACGACAGCGCCAATGCCATCGCGGTTAGATTTTGTCCCGACGAGTTTGATGCGCAAGCTTTGGTTGGTACCGCCCTGGTTGAGGTAAAGATGCGGCGCGCCGCCATTGGTCATAACTAGGACGTCGAGCGCCCCAGCATTATTGATGTCGGCGTAGGCAGCGCCGCGCGCGACTTTCGGAGCGGCAAACGCGCTCCCGACTTTCGTCGTAACCTCCTCAAACTTGCCGTTTCCGAGATTACGGAACAAGTGCGGCGGCTCGGCGTAGCTGACGCGCTTCTGCACCGTCTCGATCTGGTCTTCGATGTGGCCGTCGGCGACGAAGATATCCTGCCATCCATCGTTATCGTAGTCAAAAAAGAAGCAGCCAAAGCCCAAAGTCACCAGCGTAGCGCGCCCAACCTCCGACCGCGGAGCCTCGTCCACGAACAGCCCGTTGCCCTCATTGTGATAAAGCGAGAGCATCTGATTGGCAAAATTCGTAATGATCAAGCTGGCGCTGCCGGAGTGGTCATAATCCGCGGCATCGACGCCCATGCCGGCCCGCGCCACGCCATCTTCGCTGAAAGCGATGCCGGCGGAAACAGCGCGCTCCTCGAAGGTACCGTTCTTTTTATTCAGGTAGAGCTTGTTCGGTTGCGTGTCGTTAGCGATCAGGATGTCGGGCCATCCATCGTTGTTGTAATCGAGAATGGCGACACCAAGTCCCTTCGACGTTGGATCGTAAAGCCCTGCTTTCTGGGTGGCGTCCTCGAACTTTCCGTTGCCGAGGTTATGCCACAGGCGCGCCGACGTTCCCTTATACGATTCGGGCGTGCAGTAGGATTTATGCGATCCATCAAGCGTGCAGTACAAGTCCGATTGCTCGGACCACTGTACGTAGTTCGCGACGACGAGATCCAGTTTGCCGTCACGGTCATAATCGACCCACGCCGCGCTCGTCGAAAACTCATTCGGTCCCCAGAGTCCCGCGGACTTGGTCACATCGGTGAAAGTGCCGTTGCCATTGTTATGAAAGAGACGGCTCTGCCCCACGGCAGTAATAAAGATGTCGTCAAAGCCGTCATTGTCGTAGTCGCCGACGGCGACTCCCAGGCCGAAGAGTGAAATGTTCAAGCCAGACTTGCGGGTCACGTCAGTGAAGGTACCGTCGTGATTGTTATGGTAGAGCTTGAGCGTGGTCGCGCCGCCTTTGGCGTGGCCGGGCCAGTCTTGTCCGTTGACCAGCAGGATATCGGGGAATCCATCGTTGTCGTAATCGATGAACGCGCACCCCGGGCCCATGGTTTCCGGCAGCCATTTTTTTCCGAAGGCTCCATTGTTATGCGTGAAGTGGATGCCCGCCTGCGAGGTGATATCGCGGAAGGTGATGGTTTGCGCTGAAGCGAAGATTGCCGCGGTTAGTACAAAAGGCAACGCGCACCACAGAGACGCAGAGACACAGACAAAATCGCTCTTCTCTTTGTGACCCTGTGACTCTGTGGTGAATTCTCTTTCGCGAACGCGCATCACCTTTGGGCCCCGGAAGCTGTGCTCGCCCGAACTGTCGAGGTTCGCTCGGCTTGGGAGGGCGAAATACTCCTTCCCACACGGCTGTGGGTGGCGCGTGCAGCCAGGCGCTTAGCGGTTGCGTTGTTCAAGACTGGCAGCGGCACCGACACGTGCTCGTGGATGCTTTGGCGTTCGTTGTTGTCTTCGGGATTGAGTTGCCGATAGGGGCCAGTAATCGCCTGCGCGGATTCATCGGCCTTGAAGCGCAGATAGCGAGCCTGGTGTTCCTTGGCCATCTTTTCGTCACCGAGGCCGTTGTAGCTGAGCATCAGATTGTAATGCGCCTGCAAGTCCTCGGGATCGACGGCGAGCACCTGTTGCAGGATTTTCACCGCCTCAGCATATTTCCTCTGTAGAAACAGCACGCGCCCAAGATTGTTGAGCGCGACGCGATCATGCGGATACTGCGCAAGGACGACCCGAAAATGCGCCGCGGCCTGGTCATAGTCACCCGCGGACTTCAGCAGCGATCCGTAGAAGAAATTGGTTCGCGCCAGCGAGGGGTTGAGCGCCAGCGCTTTATCAAGAACCGTGCGGGCGCGAGGCAAATCGCCTTCCTGCAAGGCGGCGCGCCCGATGTTCAGCCAGCCATCGGGATTCTGCGGATCGACCTCGGTGATTTTCTCGAAGGCAGCCTGCGCCGCTTTCAGATCGCCTTGCAGCAACAGACCGATGCCGTAATCGTTCCAACGCTGCCAGTCTTCTTTCACTAGCTGCGTTTTTGGCTGGAGTGCGGGAGCATTCGCGGGCAGAACATCAAGCGCGACTGCGTTCTGCGCCACCGTCACAATCGGCAGATCGGGAATCTTCTCCTCCTTCGCAGAGACTCCGTGGAGCGATTGGGTGAACGCATATTTCCTATCGTCATAGTCCGCACTGTATCCCGCGTTAACCGAAGTAGGCGTGACCGCGCTGGACACGACTCCAAGCTTCGACTCACTATTCTCACGCGCCTTGTCCGGCTCACCCGCAAACGCAAACTGTGTGCCAAACCAGGAAAATTTACGATAGCGGAGCCGCGCCGCCAACGTAATCTTGCTGCCCGTTTTCTCGGGGACCTTCATCCTGAAGTGCACCGTATCGGCAGCCCCCGGCGGGATCAGACGTACGTACACCACCGCGCGCGTGGCCCAGGCGTTGCGTTTGTTAACCGGATTGCCATGCGCGTCCACCTGCAGCGAGCGGTAGAAATGCGCGCCCTTTTCGACCGGACCTTTGCCGTCATCCTCCACCATGCCGCTCCAGAAAATCGTCTGGCCTTTGTCGTCGACGCCCTTCAGTTCGAGCCAGGTGTCATAGGCATCGACCGTGCCGCCGGGGAAAAAATGTCCGACGCGCTTGGTACGAACCACCACATCGACGCGGACCGTGTCGCCGCGACGCACGGCGGGGTGCACGCGATTGAGAGGCGCAGTGACAGGCGCAGCCTCCGCGTTGTAGCCGGAGCTGGGCGCGACTTTCGTTTCCGCTTCTTCACCCACGGCAAAGGTCGTTGCAAGTTCGTGTTCGGCAACTCCCGCTTTCAAAAGAGTTGCCGGCAAAGGCGCCTTCGCCGGCGAGAGCGCAAAAATATCCACCGTGAGCGCACCGCTGGTCAGGAAATCTTCGGTGGCCTTCAACTGCGCGGCATCTTCGTTGGCTACAGGCAGCGCGGTATTCGCGCCGGGGAAGCGGTGTGAGTGAACTTTGCCGGCGACGTTGCCCATGTCGTTCGACGGTTCGAGCGGCATGTGGCAATCGGCGCACTGCTGCGGCTTCGCCGGATAGTAGAACGACCGCGCGCCTTCTCCGGAGACGCCGCTCGCCTGCCAGTTATCGTATTCATTGAATCCGCGGAACCAGCGATAATGATTGACCGGCACGTCGAGATGCACCTTGTGGCAGGAGGAGCAGAACTCCGCCGTCTGCTGCTTCATGAACGGCTTGAGAAACACGCGGCGATGCGGCTCCGGATTCAGCTTGATCATGAAGTCATGCAGGCCGCGAACCAGCGGATTCTTGCTGGCCGCAAGCTCGTGCAGCTTGGGATACTCGAGATAGAAATCGCCTTGTCCCATCGTGCTTTTGACGTCGGCGATGGAGTGGCACATCATGCAGCCGAGTCCGGCCTGGGCTTCGGGCGAGTGCACGAACTGTTTGATCGGCGTATCCATCTTGCCGGCGTAAAGCACAGCCGGATCGTGGCATCCGCCGCACCATTTCGAAGGCTTGGTGCCGATCGTATCCTGCATGTACTCGATCGACTTGCGATACCACTGATTGTTGAACGACGAAAAATGGTGCGCCGAACTGTTCCACTGGTTGTAGATGTCCGCGTGACAACGCTTGCACGAGTCCGACTCCATGAAGAACTGGCTCGGAATCTTTTGACCACCATAGACCTGCGCGGAACTGGGGAAAAACGGACCGGTCGGGCCATCGCCTTCTCCGTTCATAGTCAGCGGCGGCAGGGCCGGATTTTGAATGCGTCCATGCTGGTACCAGCGGGTTTCGCGGAGGTAGCGGGCGACCGGCGCCATCACCGCCAGCAGCGCCAATACGACGGCGACGCGAACCGCCGCATGACGGGGCAGCCAACCGCGCGCGCCCAATTTGGCCGCAGCGACCAGGCCCGCGCCAAGAAGACTCACAAGAATGTGGACGTAGACGAGCGTCCACTCCGTGCGCAGCGCACCGGTGTAAATCAGCGCCAGTCCTGGGATCGCTCCAAGGAACAGGAGAACCATGCCGATGCGAACCAGCGGCTCACCTTTACGCCACGAACTCACCAGCCAGACCAGCAGCCAGACCGAAGCCACGACGCCAGCCATAGCGTGCAGCAGTACAACTCCAGCGTAAAACACATTCGCCTGCGGAAAGGCGTAGAGATAGACCGCGGAAACAACCAGAAAGCCGATCAGTAGAGACAACGCTCGATTCATAGCAAGTCTGGCGCTGGCGAACGACAACCGATTCTCGCGGGCTCCATCTCAATCAGAGCCTGTACCCCGCAGGTGGCGACATATTATCGGTTGGCGGGATTAGCTGTCTCTAATTAAAACAGATTAGAGGAGCCCGAATTTCCTCCGTTGCCGACGCCGGCGCGCGCACGGACGATGCCGATGCTATTGACCGGAGGATACCATCGGACGTCGTCGCGGATTACAAGAAAGATAGTCTGGAGAAACACAAAGATGCTGCGCGCCAACATTTCCGCAGTCGCCAAAACGCTGATTTTCACCGTATTCGTACCCGGGACGGTGGCCGGCTACATTCCTTGGCGGCTAAGGCAGAATGCTGCATCCGTCACCGGCCCCGAAAAATGGGCGGCGATTGCCGTCATCGCGATCGGGATTGCGATCTACCTTCACACCGCGTTCTGGGGATTCGCTCTGCTTGGGGGCGGAACACCCGCGCCGATCGCGCCCACCAAAATCCTCGTCGTCAAGGGTCTGCACCGCTTCGTGCGCAATCCAATGTACATCGGCGTCGCGCTCGTCATCGGCGGTCAAGCGTGGTTGTTCCATTCAATGCACATCGCGATCTACATGGTCTGCATGCTGCTCGTTGCCCACCTGTTCGTCATCCTTTATGAAGAGCCGACGCTGCACAGGCAGTTCGGAGAAGAATACGATCGCTATCGAGCATCGGTGCCGCGCTGGATTCCGAAATTCAGCAGAACGAATGATACCTATAACAAATTTTCATCCAACAAATTGTCATCCTTCTATGAAAACGGGCGCACGTGTCCATAGGTATTTTTGCGGCGATGCGGACAGGCTTCTATTCGTGCTCGAGGCACATAAGGTATGTCCGGACTCCGCCGCTCCCTCTGA